>Ga0209272_10000823_pt1 | contig 21932 bp, 14 predicted proteins | sample tdDd002_FD_187125 | JGI IMG/M metagenome (GOLD analysis project Ga0209272, IMG submission 187125) | Marine sediment microbial communities from the Atlantic coast under amendment with organic carbon and nitrate - tdDd00.2 (SPAdes)... | ecosystem: Environmental > Aquatic > Marine > Coastal >... | reverse complement strand
TGGAGCGACACACGAGGTTCGAACTCGTGACCTCAACCTTGGCAAGGTTGCGCTCTACCAACTGAGCTAGTGTCGCATCAACAACGTTTCCGTCGTTCAGGGCTGCGAATTATAAGAGCATTTTTTTGTGATGCAAGTCCTTCATGCAAAAAAAAGTCGTTTTTTTTCCGTTTGATGAAAAAGCACACAGAACAGAATATTTATTATTCTAAATCCGCAATTTAAAGTCGCAGCGACTGTTAGTTTTACCAGGATCAGATACTGAAAATGGTTTGACGATAATATTTTAGCTCCGCAATCGACTCTCGAATGTCATCCAGAGCAAGGTGACTACCCGATTTAGAAAACCCATCCAACACTTCTGGCTTCCAACGACGAGTAAGTTCTTTTAGTGTACTCACATCCACATAACGATAATGGAAGTACTCTTCTAGTTCCGGCATGTGTTTGTATAAGAAACGACGATCTTGACCAATGCTATTACCGCAAATTGGTGATTTACCTTTTGGCACCCATTTCTCTAAGAATTCAATAGTTTGCTCAATCGCTTGTTGCTCAGTCACCGTACTTGCACGCACTCGAGCCACTAAACCGCTGCCTGTATGAGTGGTTGTACACCACTCATCCATCTTATCGAGCTCAGTCTCAGGTTGGTGAATGGCTAATACTGGTCCTTCAGCTAAGATATTTAGTTCACTATCAGTGACAATGGTCGCGATTTCGATGATTTTATGGGTTTCTGGATCCAATCCAGTCATCTCCAAATCCATCCAAATTAAATTCTGATCGCTAAAGGACATAAATCGTTGCCTATTGGTTTTCTGATAAAAAAGGTACTATACCCAAATTCTGATCCTCAGGATAGTTATCAGAGGGTCCATCAAGACGATAAAAGATTAAGTAGACAACTGTGGCAAAAAAGAAAAAGCTCACCAAAGGTCAAGTAAGACGCGTACGTAGCAACCAAAAGCGTAAGCTCAAAAATGAAGAGTCCATTCAATGGGAGGAGTCTATGTTGGGCTCCGCTCTTAAAGGCTTAGTTATCACACGCTTTGGACAGCACGCAGACATTGAAGACATTGAAAGCGGCGAAGTTCATCGCTGCAATCTACGTCGCGGTATCGAATCTCTCGTCTCTGGCGATAAAGTAATTTGGCGCGCTGGGCATGAATCTATGGATGGCATCTCAGGTGTGGTTGAAGCGGTTGAGCCTCGTTCGTCGGTCCTAACTCGTCCTGATTATTATGACGGTTTGAAGCCTGTAGCGGCCAACGTAGACCAAATGCTGATTGTCTCTTCTGTGCTGCCAGAGCTTTCACTTAACATCATTGACCGCTACTTAGTGGCTGCAGAGACGCTAAAAATCGCGCCGCTTATCGTATTGAATAAAATTGACCTTCTCGAAGCAGAACAGCTAGCTCAATATCGAGAATGGCTCACTGCCTACGAGAAAATTGGTTACAAGGTTCTATTCGTCAGTAAGCAAACCGGTGAAGGTATTGCGGCACTTGAAGCTGAACTAAGTGATCGCATTAATATCTTTGTTGGCCAATCAGGCGTGGGGAAATCGAGCCTGGTCAACGCATTAATGCCACAGTTCAATGTAGAAGAGGGCGAGATTTCTGAGAACTCTGGCCTTGGTCAACACACAACAACGGCTTCTCGCCTCTATCACATTCCATCAGGTGGCGACCTTATCGATTCACCAGGAGTTCGTGAGTTTGGTTTATGGCACTTGGAGCCCGAAGCCATCACCCAAGCTTTTGTTGAATTTCAACCTTACCTCGGTGGCTGCAAGTTCCGCGACTGTAAACACTTAGACGATCCAGGCTGTATTTTGGTTGAAGCGGTAGAAAAAGGTGAAATTAACGAAATTCGCTTTGAAAACTACCACAAAATCTTGGAAAGCATGGCTGAAAATAAGGCTAATCGCCAATACTCACGCAGTAAAAAAGCCGATTTATAGTAAAGCATCGCGCAATTAATCAACGCTTTATACTGACTTTTGGTGCGATTTTAAGTAACATCTCGCGCCCAAAAGTAAACAACATCTAGTTAACATTGGAAATGACGACAATGGATAAGATTAAAGTTGGACTGCAATACTGGATTCCCCAGCATGGTCTAACCCGCTTAGTCGGTAAACTGGCTTCAGCAAAAGCTGGCGGTCTAACAACAGCAATCATTCGCTGGTTCATCAAGCAGTACAACGTCAACATGGACGAAGCTCTGCACTCGGATCCTAAACATTTCAACACCTTCAACGAGTTTTTCGTACGTGAACTCAAAGAAGGTGCGCGCCCAATCACAGAAGGTGATGACGTAGTAACACACCCTGCAGACGCTTGCGTTAGCCAATTCGGCCCAATTACCGACGGTAAGCTCATTCAAGCAAAAGGCCACGACTACACTGCACAAGAACTGCTCGGTGGCGATGCAGACTTAGCAAAAGAGTTTGCCGATGGTGAATTTGCAACTCTTTACCTTTCACCACGTGATTACCACCGTGTCCATATGCCATGTGATGGCACACTGCGCCAAATGATCTATGTGCCTGGCGATCTGTTCTCAGTAAACCCTCTAACGGCTGAAAACGTACCAAATCTATTTGCACGTAACGAGCGAGTGGTATGTATTTTTGATACTGAATTTGGCCCAATGGCTCAAGTTCTTGTTGGTGCAACGATCGTCGGTAGTATTGAGCAAGTTTGGGCGGGTACTGTCACACCGCCTCGCGGTAACAGCGTATACAAATGGGATTATCCTGCAGAAGGCGATAAAGCCGTTATCTTGAAGAAGGGTGAAGAAATGGGCCGCTTCAAGCTAGGTTCAACCGTTATCAACCTATTTGCAAAAGATGCGATCACATTTGATGAGTCTATGCAAAATGGCGAAGCAACGGTCATGGGTACCCCTTACGCACATTTAAACCAAGATAAGTAAGTTTAAATTAACTAACTGATTGCAAACGCCCCGATTTATCGGGGCTTTTTTTGACCAGAAACAAATCTACAGCAACATTTTCCCACTGCTTTTCAAAACTTCAAACTCCGTCTAAGACCCTCATTTGATTATTATTTATCCTTGTCGCCATTGCAGTGTTTCGAGGTCAACCCATTTATGCCCAAAATCGATTATGGGGTTTTAATCAAGTTGCTGATTTGTTTCAGCTTACCCATTGGTGTGTTATTTATTCCTATCGACCTAATTCCCATTGACGATCTCACCTTGATCCAACATCGCTTACTGGCTATTTTTTTGTTGGCGGCACTGCTTTGGGTGTTAGAGCCTGTCCCGGTATTTGCGACCTCAATTTTGATTATCGCGCTTGAGCTGATCATGATTTCGGATAAAGGACTCCACCTATTCCGCCATCCACCAGCAGGCCATGACCTTGGTGAGTTGATGAATTACACTGATATTTTTAGTGCCTTTTCTTCTCCGATCATCATTCTTTTTATGGGCGGTTTTGCTCTTGCGATCGCGGCCTCAAAGTATGAGTTAGACAACAACTTAGCTCGCGTCCTTTTAAAACCTTTTGGTCAACAACCTAAATTCATCATGCTAGGGCTAATGCTGATTACGGCTGTGTTCTCTATGTTTATGTCCAATACTGCCACAACCGTCATGATGCTTGCTTTACTTGGCCCTATCGTTGCTTCAGCTCCTAGGGGAGACTTAGGCATAAAAGCTTTAGTGCTCTGTATTCCTATCGCCGCAAACACCGGTGGTATCGCGACACCAATTGGTACACCACCTAACGCTATCGCTCTGCAATATTTAACCGGAGAGAACAGCATTGATTTCCTAAGCTGGATGATGATGGGCCTACCTTTCGTGATTATTCAGCTCACTATCGCCTGGTTCCTACTACAGAGGCTTTTCCCATCCGCCCAGCCAACGATGCAATTAAAGCTGGACGGTAAATTTCAAAAGAACTGGCGTGCTATCGTGGTTTACATCACTTTTGCTGCGACGATTCTGTTATGGATGACTACCAAGCTTCACGGAATGAACACTTATGTGGTTTCCATTATTCCTTTAGCGGTCTTCACCTTAACGGGCATCATGGGTAAAGCGGAGCTTAAACAGATCAACTGGGATGTGCTTTGGCTCGTCGCCGGTGGTATAGCGATTGGTATTGGTCTAGATAAAACAGGGCTTGCATCAGCACTCGCACACGCTATTGACTATGAATCCCTGTCACCTGTTGCTGTGGTGATTACCCTATCGATCGTTTGTTGGTTGATGGCAAACTTTATGTCGAATACTGCGACCGCTAACTTGTTGATGCCGATTGCTGCTGCGATTGGCGCATCTATGGAGAGCCTATCTTCGGTGGGTGGACTGCAAGGTTTGCTGGTTGTCGTCGCCTTCTCAGCCTCGCTTGGTATGATCTTGCCAGTCTCTACACCGCCAAACTCACTTGCTTACTCGACAGGACTGATTGAAAGCAAAGATATGGCCAAAACTGGCGTCATCATAGGGGTTATCGGTTTACTTATCGTCTATACGGCTGCTCTCATCTTGACTTAATGTTCACGGATTTCTTGCTCACATTTGTGGGCAAGAAATCACATTTCCAACAAAAGAATACGGAACACACATACTCGACTAGCTGAATAACAATATAGATCAAATCTATAAGTGCTCGCTTTCTATACTATCAGTTTGATATTTCACAGTTAGAACTGAAAGTCATATTTTGGTCTTCTTACTGGCTAATACACAGAGTATCTCTCCATAAAGATGTCCAATTATTTTCTTAGTTTGTTGTCTAATTATTGAAGGAAAGGCAATGAAAAATACCATTAAACTCAAAATACAAATTGCCATTGCAATCATTATTGCGGTTGTTAGTGGGGTCCAAGCTTGGATCTCGGTCAGCCAACTAAAGCAGGAAACCACCTCAGCACTCAACAGCGAGATGGCGAATATCAGTCACTCTACTGCTCGATATGTTTCTGATTGGCTTGCCATTCGCAGCGATATGATGCTCGCCAATGAAAAGAGCATCCTAGGTGCAGCGGACGCAGATCGTGAAATGCTGATCACCAAGCGCGCTGGCAACTTCTTGTCTGTTTATGCTGGATTCGAAGATGGTTCCATCGCTTATGGTGACAAAACCGAAGACTGGCCTGCCAACTACGATCCACGAACTCGCCCTTGGTACAAAGATGCGATGGCGACCAACGAGATGATCATTACCGAACCATACCAAGATTTCGATGGCAGTATCGTGGTGAGTTTTGCTAAAGCGTTCAACGGTGATAAACAAGGTGTGCTTGCCGCAGATTTAACCGTGACCAACATCATCGATGAAGTACTTAATGTCTCTCTTGATAATGCGGGTTTCAGCTTCTTAGTTGATGGCAACAATAACATCGTCGCTTATCAAGATGAAAAACTCAGTCAAAAACCACTGACCAACCTTAACCCTGTGTTAACCACCAATAAAATCAGTGAGCTGATCGAGACCGCTTACATCTCAACCATTACTTGGGCAAGCCAAGGGGATAAACTGGTCTTTGTAGTCAACATTCCATCAACCGATTGGTCATTGGGCATTGTGGTTGATAAAGAGATGGCCTTTGCTTCTGTCTCTGAACAAATTCAGTTCACCGCTATTGCCTCAATTCTACTTTATATTGTAATTGCATCGATCAGCACTTACGTGGTGACTCGCTTACTTAAACCATTGCAAACACTTTCTGATGCGCTGTCTCAATTGGCGCAAGGTGAAGGTGACTTAACTCAACGCATTGAAATTCGTCGTATGGATGAGATTGGTGAGCTTGCTACCCACGTAAACCAATTCTTAAGCCAAATGCAGGCAATGATCAGCAGCATCATTAACCATAGCCAGAAACTCGCCGCGCAAGCTGAACAAGCTAACCAGCTTTCTCAGCAAGCATCAGAGCAAGTTGAAACGCAGCAAAATGACGTCAACCAAATCGCGACGGCTATTCATGAGATGTCAGCCACAGCCGCAGAAGTGGCGAGCCATGCAGAAATGACGGCGACGGCATCTCAAGGTTCCGCTACTGCCTGTGAAGGTGGCCAGGATGTGATTGAGAAAAACCGTCGTGCCATCGTTGATTTGGCAGAGCAAGTATCATCGGCTTCAGGCATTATTTCAGAACTTGAAAACAACACTCAAAGCATCAACCAAATTCTGTCCACCATCCAAGAGATTGCTGAGCAGACCAACCTACTGGCTCTGAACGCGGCGATTGAAGCGGCTCGAGCTGGTGAGCAAGGCCGAGGTTTTGCGGTTGTCGCCGACGAAGTGCGTGTACTAAGCCAAAGAACTCACGGATCGACCGAAGAAATTCGCAATATGATTGAGACTTTGCAAAACAATACCAAGCTTGCCGTGAACAGCATGCAAGCAAGTACATCTCTTGCTGACACCAGTGTTGACTACGCTGAACAAGCTTCTGAAAGCCTAAATACCATTACTTCAGCTATCAATGAAATCAATGATATGGCACTGCAAATCGCCAGCGCTGCAGAAGAGCAACGTGCCGTGAGTGAAGACATTAGTCGCAATACTCAAGGTATTAAAGACGCTTCAGACATGTTGGCATCTCAAGCGGTTCAAAGTAGTGAAAGTGCCGACAACATGCGTGATTCAGCAGAAACAATGCGTATGGAGGTCGGTCGATTCAAAGTTTAAACGCTTTGATTCCACACTAATTTAATGCATATTGTCAGCCATTAATCTGTTCCGATTCACAAGGATATCGAGTCGATGGGCTATGAATGGCTGGCACTAGCGGCTGCACTTCTATGGGCAGTCGCTAGCTTACTTTCCGTTATACCCGCTCAGCACTTAGGCACCTTTGCTTATAGCCGCTGGCGCATGGGATGCACCTCACTGATCTTAGGCTCAATGGCTCTGTATACCGGAGGCTGGGGCACTGTAGAAAGTTCTGCTATCTCAGCAATGATGTTATCGGGTGTCATCGGTATATTTATTGGTGACACCGCCCTATTTGCCTGCCTCAACCGAATGGGGCCTCGTCAAGCTGGCTTGCTGTTTTCATGCCATGCAGTTTTCTCTGCGATCCTCGGCTATTTTCTCTTTAGTGAAACCATGACAGCCTACGAGCTACTTGGCGCACTTTTGGTGTTTGCAGGCGTATTGACAGCAATATTTTTTGGTCGCAAAGGGCAAAGTAATAATCAGCTCGAAGCGATACAAGGTAAAGTTTGGATTGGTATTAGCCTAGGGTTATTAGCGGCGTTATGCCAAGCGTTGGGGGGAATTATCGCTAAACCCGTCATGCAGACCGATATTGACCCTATCGCAGCTTCCGCAATACGAATGATGACGGCCTTTACTGCGCACTGTTTATTTCTCTTTAGCGGCGCAAAGCTAGCGAAAGCAACCCAACCTATAAACATTAAGATATTTTCAATTACCGCTGTAAACGGCTTTCTTGCCATGGCCGTCGGGATGACGCTCATCCTCTATGCTCTGCAAGAAGGTAACGTCGGTATGGTGGCACTATTATCTTCTACAACACCCATTATGTTATTGCCTATACTTTGGATTTATTCCGGTAAGCGCCCCAACCGATTTGCTTGGATTGGCGCATGTGTTGCTGTATTGGGTACAGCAATTTTGGTCAGCTAAAGCTATTACAACAATCGGTTTTACCCGCTTTTCTTTTCTGTCTTAATCGAGAGAATAAAGATAGAAAAAAGGCCAACCAAACACGTCGGCATTGCACACATTGTTTGTAAGGTGAAAGAGAGCAACAGTATTTCACAAACAATATTTGATCTTAGCCTACAGTTTTGGTTAAAAAGTGTAGTAAAATTACGCTAATTTGTTTCCAAAGTTACTTTGAAATTTGACGAGGTCATCACTATGTCAGCTAAGAAGCCAATGGCTCTAGTTATTCTTGACGGTTACGGTCACCGTGAAGATACAGCAAGCAACGCGATCGCAAATGCAAAAACACCAGTTTTAGACGGTCTGTTTGCTAATAACCCTAACACTCTAATCTCTGCTTCTGGCATGGATGTAGGCCTTCCAGATGGTCAAATGGGTAACTCAGAAGTTGGTCACACTAACATCGGCGCTGGTCGTGTTGTATACCAAGACCTAACTCGCATCACTAAATCTATTGCTGACGGTGAGTTTGTTGAAACGCCAGCGCTAGTTGAAGCTATCGATTCAGCGGTTAAAGCTGAGAAAGCGGTTCACATCATGGGTCTTATGTCTCCAGGTGGCGTCCACTCTCACGAAGACCACATCTATGCAGCCGTTGAAATGGCAGCAGCACGTGGCGCAGAGAAAATTTATCTACACTGCTTCCTAGACGGCCGTGATACACCACCTCGTAGCGCAGAAAACTCTCTACAACGCTTCCAAGATCTATTCGCTAAACTAGGTAAAGGCCGCGTGGCTTCTCTAGTAGGTCGTTACTACGCAATGGACCGTGACAACAACTGGGATCGCGTTCAAGTTGCTTACGATCTTCTTACTCAAGCTAAAGCAGAATTCACATACGATTCAGCCGTTGCTGGTCTAGAAGCAGCTTACGCTCGTGACGAGAATGATGAATTCGTTAAAGCAACAGCAATCAAGGCTGAAGGCCAAGAAGACGCTGCGATTGTTGATGGCGACGCTGTTATCTTTATGAACTACCGTGCTGACCGTGCGCGTCAAATCACACGTACTTTTGTACCTGATTTCGCAGGTTTTGAACGTGCAGTATTCCCTGCAATCAACTTTGTTATGTTGACTCAATACGCAGCAGACATTCCTCTAGCAATTGCATTCCCACCAGCATCTCTAGAAAACACGTACGGTGAGTGGTTATCTAAGCAAGGTAAAACTCAGCTACGCATCTCTGAAACAGAAAAGTATGCGCACGTAACTTTCTTCTTCAACGGCGGTGTTGAAGATGAATTTGAAGGCGAAGAGCGTCAGCTTGTTGCTTCTCCAAAAGTAGCGACTTACGATCTACAACCTGAGATGAGCTCTGAAGAGCTGACTGAAAAAATGGTTGCTGCGATTAAGTCTGGCAAATACGACACTATCATCTGTAACTACCCTAACCCTGATATGGTTGGCCACACAGGCGTATACGAAGCAGCAGAGAAAGCAATCGAAGCTGTTGATGCATGTGTAGGTAAAGTTGTTGCAGCAATCGAAGAAGTTGGCGGTCAAATGCTGATCACGGCTGACCACGGTAACGCCGAGATGATGGTAGACCCAGAAACAGGTGGTACGCACACTGCGCACACTAACCTGCCAGTACCTCTAATCTACGTAGGTGAGAAAGCGGTTGAGTTCAAAGAAGGCGGTAAACTGTCTGACCTAGCACCAACGATGCTGTCTCTATCTGGTCTAGAAATCCCAGCTGAAATGTCTGGCCAAGTTATCGTTAAGTAACTGATCAAACATTAAATGAAGCCCGAGTACCTTGCTCGGGCTTTTTTATTGCTTACTGTAAGCACTTGTCACTAGCAACTTTTAACATTCCCCTTTCTTATCCGGAATTTGTTTGGGTATACTGACCTCCTCTCAAAGACTTAGGACAGATTTGAACCATGGCTGCAACTCCACAGGGAAAAATATCGGCGTATAAAAAGCTGTGCGCACTTGGATTGATCCTTACTGCCTGTTCATTCTCTCCTAGCTACGCAGCCTCTAATGCGGAATTAAAAGGGGTAAGCGGTGAAATCTCTCGTCAAAAGCAATCTTTGAGTTCTCAGCAGAAAAAGCTTGATAGCCTTCAACAATCACTCAAAAGCCAAGAGACCACCATCGCTCGGTTAGAGAAAGAGATCAAAGAGAGTAAGGCCTCACTGGCAAATACCAATAGCAACATCGCCAAGTTACAAAAGCAGATAACAACGCTAGCCGAGCAGAAAAAGGCCCAGAGCGATAAACTGGCTGAGTTACTGCGGACTTACTACGTCACTCAGCGCGCAAAATCATCATCAAACATTTTAAATAATGGCGTCGAAGAAGATCGTATTAGCCAATACTTTCAACACCTTGCCAAACAGCGCGCGGCGTTGATTGAAGAGCTAGAAGTCACAGTCGATCAGTTAGAGCATAGTCAAAAGCAGCTGAACTTAGAGAAGCAGCAAATCGCGGGCATACTGCAGCAGCAAACCAGCCAGCGTGACAAGCTGTCTAAGACACAATCACAGCGTAAAGGTACAGTTTCAAAGATCCGAAAAAGCATTACCAATGACAAAGTTTACTTGTCAGAACTGCAGCGAAACGAGACGCGCCTAAAAGCTGAGATTGCTAAAGCAGCAAAACGCAATGCTGTGCCGATGGATGGTCTAGCTCGTCATAAAGGTAAGCTTCCATGGCCACTCAAAGGTAAAGTGCTACACAGCTACGGAACAAAGCAGACAGGTCAAATCAATTGGAAAGGCATGGTGATCAACGCCAACTACGGTCAATCGGTCAAAGCAGTCTATTCGGGTACCGTCGTATTTGCTGACTACCTGCGCGGCTATGGACTTGTGGTTCTGCTTGACCACGGTAAAGGCGATATGACGCTCTATGGCTTCAACCAAAGCCTACTAAAGAAAGAAGGCGATAAAGTCACTGCCGGAGAATCAATCGCTCTTGCAGGGGACACAGGAGGCCAATCTCGACCTTCGCTCTATTTTGAGATTCGACGCAACAGTAAAACTCAAAACCCGAAAAGCTGGTTAACCCGCTAAGCTCTCCGTTCATGAGCACTCGACAATATCTTTACGACTAGTGCTCAGAGCGATAGTAGCTTTCAACCGATTGAATAAATGCTTCTATCTGGCCTTTTTCAAGGGCATTAATACCCGCCGCTGCTGCACGCCCACCACCCGATGGAAATTGAGAGCAGATATCTCCAGCGCCTTGTTTATTATTTAATGGTGCTCGCAATGACACGGTATAAGTACCATCACTGTTTGCCGTAAGTACCGCATGAGCAGTGTCTGGTGAACGGTTTGCTAATAAGTTGCCATACACTCCACTAATACGACGTGATGACGCCTCATTAGGTAACTCGAATAAACCCAATGTGTCACTTTTATACTTAGGCGAGATTGAGAGTGCCTGTTCCATATCGCGCTGGTAGGCCGCTTTCAAGATTGGGTATGGAGAGTTTTGATCAGCAATAACAGCAAAAGGATCATCGTAGGCCAAAAGCTCAGTGAATAGCTCGGCGGGATCAAAGTGTAAATCCTGAAGTTTCGAGCCGTAACCATTGTAGTTAATCAATACGCCCAAGTCTTTTAGCTGCTCTTGCTGCTTTGCCGTTAACCCCGCCAGATCCGCTAACTGATCGGCTTTAGCGACTAAGTTATCCCCATAGGCAGCTGTAATCGCCCAGTAATGAAATCGCCCTTCAAGTAACTGATCGATAATCAAAGCAGTACAGGTATTGGCATCAAGATTGATATGCGCATCTAATCGAGAGTGCTCAGGGATATCTCCACTTTTATGATGGTCTGCGTAGAAAACCTCAGCGCCTATGTTCAAAGCCGATTTAAGACCCGCTTTGTTTTTCTCCATTGAGACATCAAGCACAGTAAGAGAATCATTAGCGCGAAACGACAGTTTATCCAATAGCTGAATATCTCGTTTCACACCAGTCACAAGGGTCGCTTTTTTAGGTTGGGCCAAGCGCAATTGCAGCAGTGCGATGATGCCATCCGCATCACCATTAAAAACATCGTAGTGCATATATAACAAAACCCATTAAAGTCATTTATTGCACTTTAATGGGTTTCAGAAACTGGAACAATTTTAATTAGTTATATCTTAAGCATGGATCGCTTTCACACCATCCTCTAAGAGTTGTAGCTGTTCAATACCTTGCTCTGTGGCTCTCGGTTTTACTACCGCAATCATCTGTAGCATACCTTGGTGAATCACTTGCTCGGTGATTTGCGTTTTTGGCGACATAGCGGATTGATATCCTAGCCAACTCGAAGCAATCAAATGTAAGGTTGTCACTAGAGGCTTCATTTCATGCTCTTCAACATGCAGCAGCTCTAATCCAACAAAGGCACGCATAATGTTGACTAGGTTTGCTTGTAGCTTCTCTTGCACTTGAATGTACTCTGCATGCAGCTGCTCGTCGCGTTGAAGGATCTCAGGCAGATTTGCATAGAAAAAGCGATATTTCCACATCAGGTTAAAAATAGAATCTAAGTAATGCTTCAACATCACTAGGCTCTCTTGCTGCCCCTGGATTGGCGTAAAACGCTCAAGCAGTTCGTTTGAGTAAAGCGCAAAGATCTCTCGTACAATTTCTTGCTTGTTACGGAAGTGGTAATAAAGGTTACCCGGACTAATATCAATGTGCGCCGCAATGTGGTTCGTCGTAATGTTGCGCTCACCGTGCTCATTAAATTGCTCCAATGCAGCAAGTACTATCTTGTCGCGTGTCTTCATTCTTTTTCCGTATCCTTTTCCATTACTAATGTGCAGTATAACGGCTAGTGTAACCCATAACAAAAAAGCGCCTGGTCATATCAGGCGCTTTCAATCTGTTACTTAGTTATTTGTGGTATGGCTTAGATAGCTCATGAACCGCTTCAACAAACACACCTGCGTTTTCTGGCGGCACGTCCAAATGAATACCGTGACCAAGGTTAAACACGTGACCCGTACCCGCATCACCGAAGCCTTCAAGGATTGTCGCCACTTCCTCTCGGATACGTTCTGGAGAAGCGTACAGCATTGATGGATCCATGTTACCTTGCAGTGCAACTTTATCGCCTACACGTTTCACAGCGTCTTGAATATTGATGGTCCAATCTAGGCCAACCGCATCACAACCTGTTGCAGCGATCTGCTCTAACCACATACCACCATTCTTCGTAAATAGCGTAACAGGAACTCGACGGCCATCATTTTCACGAATCAAGCCATCAACGATCTTGTGCATGTACTGCAGTGAGAATAGGTTGTAATCACGAGGCGTCAATACACCGCCCCAAGTATCAAATACCATCACTGATTGTGCACCTGCTTTGATTTGCGCGTTTAGGTATTCGATAACGCTGTCTGCTAGCTTATCTAGAAGTAGGTGCAGCGTTTGTGGCTCTGCGTACATCATCTTCTTGATCTTAGTGAAGGCTTTAGAGCTGCCACCTTCTACCATGTATGTCGCTAGCGTCCACGGGCTACCAGAGAAGCCGATCAGTGGCACTTCACCATTCAGATCTTTACGGATCTGACGAACAGCATTCATTACGTATTGAAGCTCACCTTCAGGATCTGGCAAACCAATCTTTTCGACGTCCGCTTTACATGTAATCGGCTTATCGAAAACTGGACCTTCACCTGCAGCAAAACGCAGCTCTAATCCCATTGCATCAGGGATTGTCAAAATATCAGAGAAAAGGATCGCAGCATCAAGCGGAAAACGACGTAATGGTTGCAGTGTTACTTCAGACGCTAACTCTGCGTTCTTACACAGAGACATGAAATCACCTGCTTCTGCACGCGTTGCTTTGTACTCAGGTAGGTAACGTCCTGCCTGACGCATCATCCATACCGGTGTGTAATCCACTGGCTGTTTTAATAGTGCACGCAGATAACGATCATTTTTTAATTCAGTCATTCCGTTTTTCCGATTCTTTTAGACTCACTTTTTGTGAGCAATATTCTAACACTGTTTGGCTCGCAAAAGCTGTGTGCTTTGCAACCTAGATCAAGTTATTAACTATAAAATCAGTGCTTAATTTGCACCCAATAGGTAAGGGTGTTAAAAATTTGTTTGCTAGCGAAAACTACAATTATAAAACTGGACACGCGAGTGTTCAGCATCTCATAACGACATCTTACTTACCCCCTCCTTCTCGGAGGGTTTTTTTTTGCCTATTTTTCAAGAGTCTAAGTCATTAATCAACTGACATGTTGTCTCAATGAGCTCACGTGCAATTGTGCCTTTAGGTGCCACTGGCGGCATGTTATCTGGGGTGAACCAGCAAGCATCGCTAAGCTCACTGTAATCAGGCTTTAAGCTGCCTGATTGATAATCCGCAAGAAAGCCCATCATCATACTGGATGGGAACGCCCACGGCTGACTCCCAAAGTAGCGAATATTGGTGACATCAATGCCAGTTTCTTCTTTCACTTCACGAGCCACACACTGCTCTAAGGTCTCCCCTACTTCTAGGAAACCTGCAATGACGGTATACATGCCATTGCGATGTCTTGGATGCTGAGCAAGCAACAACTGATTTTCTTTACGAACAGCAACGATGATGCAGGGAAAAATTCTTGGGTAATGTAATGTACGGCAATCGCCACATTGCATGGCAAGTTGATTATGATTGAGGTGATTTCGCCCACCACATTGAGGACAAAAGCGCATTGTTTGACTCATATGCCCATATTGAACTGCCTTGCTCATTAACAAAAACAGAGGCTCGGGAAAGTGGAGGCACTCTCTCAATGAAGTGAGTTCGAGATCAGCATCAATATCCCCTTCGTTGAACCACATGACTGGCGAATTCTGATAACGACCGATCTCTATCGCTTGCTCAATCGGCAGTGGAAAATCATGACGCGTTCCTTGTGGCAGTTCACCATCAACCAACCAAAGATCGCTTCCTGATACAATACACCAATAAGCATCTTTCATACGGTTTATGTCACCTTTATTTAACATTGCCCTTCCTCATCACTTGCAGTTCAACCATTTTACTGGCAATCTAATTTCATACCAGAGTTTGTAGTAAGGCAATTTTCTGGCTATAAATTCTAGTAAGGACAAGAGGTTGTATCTCTAGAACAGCTTTGTTACTACAAAGCGTAATGATCACCGGAGTGTGATCCGATCATGAGGGCATGGTCATGCTAAATAAATTCAAACAAACGCAAGAACAATGGGGTGGCTCAAGCGAGGTCATCGATCATTGGTTGGAAACTCGTCAGGAACTTATCGTCGAGTATTGTAAGTTGGCCGCACTTCAGCCATCGTCAACAAAATCATCTCTTTCATCATTACCGACATCAGAAGAACTACAAAATTTCTGTCAGCACGTCGTTGATTATATCTCTGAAGGTCATTTCAAGATTTACGACATGGTGATGGATAAATGGCGCTCAACAGGCTTTGAGGCCACCGATGACATAAATCATACTTATGCCAGAATTGTGCTGACGACTGAGCCACTATTAAATTTTACTGACAAGTATGCAGCAGTTAGCGAAGACGATACGTTAGACAGCTTTGATAGTGATTTATCGTTAATTGGAGAAATTATCGAAGTTCGCTTTGAAGTGGAAGATGAACTGATACAGCTTATTGCGAATAGTCTCGCCGTTCCACCTGGCGCGTAGCGAGAAACGACATTCACTCTGAAGGTTGACGTGCTCGCGTCGACCTTGTGGTGTTTTATTGCCCTCTCCCCAATACTACACTAGATTACCTACTCTCTCCGTCGTCGAATACCTCTCACGTAGTCCTAAAGAATAAGGTACGAAAAGTTAGTGCTCTCCAAAGAACAAAAAAGGCACCCGAAGGTGCCTTTTATCATTTCAACTTTTAACAATTACTCGTCAGAAAGCTTACTCTTCAGAAGAGAAGCCAGCATTAAGAAGTGCTGCAAGGTTGTCAGTCGCTTGTTCAGCTGAAGGACCTTCTTGCTCTTCTACACGCTTAGCTTGACGCTCTTGGTGGTATGCGAAACCAGTACCTGCTGGGATTAGACGACCAACAATTACGTTTTCTTTCAGACCACGTAGCTCATCACGCTTACCAGAAACTGCTGCTTCTGTTAGTACGCGCGTTGTCTCCTGGAACGATGCCGCAGAGATGAACGACTCAGTTGCTAGAGATGCTTTAGTGATACCTAGAAGGTCACGTTCAAAACGTGCAGGCTCTTTGCCTTCAGCTTCTAGATTACGGTTAGCAATCTTAACATTGTGATATTCAACTTGCTCACCAGGTAGGAACTCAGAGTCACCTGCGTGTGTAATAGTACACTTACGTAGCATCTGACGAACGATAGTCTCAATGTGCTTATCGTTAATCTTAACGCCTTGTAAACGGTAAACTTCTTGTACTTCGTTTGCGATGTACTGAGTTACTGCGTGGATACCACGTAGACGTAGAATGTCATGCGGAGTCTCTGGACCGTCTGCAATAACATCGCCACGTTCAACCTTCTCACCTTCGAATACGTTAAGCTGACGGTGCTTAGGAATCATCTCTTCGTAAGCGTCTCCGCCTTCACGAGTGATAACTAGGCGACGTTTACCTTTCGTCTCTTTACCAAAGCTCACAGTACCTGTGTGCTCAGCAAGGATCGCAGGCTCTTTAGGCTTACGAGCTTCGAATAGGTCAGCTACGCGTGGAAGACCACCGGTGATATCTTTGTTACCACCAGACTTCTGAGGAATACGTGAAAGTGTATCACCCACACCTACTTCTGCGCCGTCTTCGATGTTAACGATAGCTTTACCAGGTAGGAAGTAGTGAGCTGGCATATCAGTACCAGGGATCATTACGTCTTTACCTTGCTCATCAACAAGTTTGATAGCTGGACGCATATCTTTACCTGCAGATGGACGAGCAGCCGCGTCTGTTACTTCGCTTGAAGATAGACCTGTTAGGTCATCTGTTTGGCGAGATACAGTTACACCGTCAATCATGTCTACAAACTGGATGCGACCTGCCACTTCAGTGATGATTGGCATGGTGTGCGCTTCCCAGTTAGCTACAACTTCACCCGCAGTTACTGCGTCGTTGTCTGCTTTGCTTAGCATCGAACCGTAAGGAAGTTTGTGCTTCTCTTTAGTACGACCGAACTCATCAATGATAGTTAGCTCAGATGCACGAGACGTGATTACTAGCTTCTTATCTTTGTTGATTACGAACTTAGCGTTGTGTAGCTTAACTGTACCCGTTGTTTTCGCTTGGATGCTGTTCTCTGCTGCTGCAGTAGATGCCGCACCACCGATGTGGAACGTACGCATCGTAAGCTGTGTACCCGGCTCACCGATAGACTGAGCAGCGATAACACCAACTGCTTCACCTTGGTTCACTAGGTGACCACGTGCTAGGTCACGACCGTAACACTGTGCACAACAACCGAAGTCAGTATCACAGGTAACAACAGAGCGTACGCGCATGCTGTCAACTGAGTTCTCTTCCATGATCTGACACCACTTCTCATCAATCAGAGTGTTACGTGGGATCAGAACATCTTCAGTACCTGGTTTCAGTACGTCTTCAGCAACTACACGACCAAGAGCTAGTTCAGTAAGAGCAACCTTAACATCACCACCCTCGATATGAGGCATCATGTCAACGCCTTCGTGAGTACCACAGTCGTGTTCAGTAACTACAACGTCTTGAGCAACGTCTACTAGACGACGAGTTAGGTAACCCGAGTTCGCTGTTTTCAGTGCCGTATCCGCAAGACCCTTACGAGCACCGTGCGTTGAGATAAAGTACTGAAGTACGTTTAGACCTTCTTTAAAGTTCGCAGTGATCGGCGTTTCGATGATTGAACCATCTGGACGCGCCATCAGACCACGCATACCTGCTAGCTGACGAATCTGAGCTGCAGAACCACGAGCGCCCGAGTCAGCCATCATGTAGATGCTGTTGAATGACTCTTGTTGCTCTTCTTCACCGTCACGGTTGATAACCGTTTCAGATGATAGGTTCTCCATCATCGCTTTCGCTACGCGATCGTTGGTCGATGCCCAAATATCGATCACTTTGTTATAGCGCTCACCCGCAGTTACAAGACCAGATTGATACTGTTCTTGAATTTCGCGAACTTCTGCTTCCGCTTCTTCGATCTCAGTGTACTTAGCTGCCGGAACAACCATGTCGTCGATACCAACAGATACACCAGAAAGTGCCGCGTAAGCAAAACCTGTGTACATGATTTGGTCAGCGAAGATTACCGTGTCCTTCAGACCAAGCTTACGGTACGCTTCGTTAAGTAGGTGAGAGATTTGTTTCTTACCTAGCTTTTGGTTAACGATGCTGTACGGTAGACCTGCAGGAACGATTTGCCATAGCATTGCACGACCGATAGTTGTATCAACCATCTTAGTCTCAGTAGTGCTATTGCCATCTTCGTCTACAACTGTCTCAGTGATACGAACTTTAACGCGAGCGTGTAGCTCAGCAGTCTTAGTGCGGTATGCCTTCTCAGCCTCAGCTGGGCTAGCAAGGTACATACCTTCGCCTTTCACGTTGATCTTGTCACGAGTCATGTAGTAAAGACCCAATACAACGTCCTGAGAAGGTACGATGATCGGATCACCTGACGCTGGCGACAGAATGTTGTTTGTCGACATCATCAGAGTACGAGCTTCAAGCTGTGCTTCTAGAGTTAGAGGCACGTGAACCGCCATTTGGTCACCATCGAAGTCCGCGTTGTACGCCGCACACACTAGTGGGTGTAGCTGAATCGCTTTACCTTCGATTAGTACTGGTTCGAACGCCTGGATACCTAGACGGTGAAGTGTAGGTGCACGGTTCAATAGTACTGGGTGTTCACGGATTACTTCGTCTAGGATATCCCAAACTACCGCTTCTTCACGCTCTACCATCTTCTTAGCAGCTTTGATTGTAGTCGCAAGACCACGAGTCTCTAGCTTGCTGTAGATAAATGGTTTGAATAGCTCAAGTGCCATCTTCTTAGGAAGACCACACTGGTGTAGACGAAGGTATGGACCTACTGTGATTACAGAACGGCCAGAGTAGTCTACACGTTTACCTAGAAGGTTCTGACGGAAACGACCTTGTTTACCCTTGATCATATCAGCAAGAGATTTCAGAGGACGCTTGTTCGAACCTGTGATCGCACGACCGCGACGACCGTTATCTAGAAGCGCATCAACAGACTCTTGCAGCATACGTTTTTCGTTACGTACGATGATGTCCGGAGCAGCTAGCTCTAGAAGACGCTTCAAACGGTTATTACGGTTGATTACACGACGGTAAAGGTCGTTCAGATCAGAAGTCGCAAAACGACCGCCATCTAGTGGTACTAGAGGACGTAGATCTGGCGGAAGTACCGGAAGCACAGTTAGGATCATCCACTCAGGGTTGTTACCTGATTGAACAAACGCTTCAACTAGCTTCAGACGCTTAGTGATCTTCTTACGCTTAGTCTCTGAGTTAGTAGACTGAAGCTCTTCACGCATCTCTTCGATTTCAGCAGGCAGATCCATAGACGCAAGTAGGTCTTTGATCGCTTCTGCGCCCATCTTAGCTGTGAACTCATCACCCCACTCTTCTAGACGATCCAGATACTCTTCTTCAGTAAGCATCTGAGATTTTTCTAGATCAGTCATACCAGGTTCAGTTACTACGTACATTTCGAAGTAAAGGACACGCTCGATATCACGTAGAGGGATATCCATTAGTAGACCGATACGAGACGGTAGCGATTTTAGGAACCAGATGTGAGCAACTGGTGATGCAAGCTCGATGTGGCCCATACGGTCACGACGAACTTTAGTTTGTGTAACTTCAACGCCACACTTCTCACAGATAACGCCACGGTGTTTTAGACGCTTGTACTTGCCACAAAGACATTCGTAGTCTTTTACTGGACCAAAGATACGCGCACAGAACAGACCATCACGCTCAGGCTTGAACGTACGATAGTTGATCGTTTCTGGTTTCTTAACTTCACCGAAAGACCATGAACGGATCATGTCTGGTGAAGATAGACCGATTTTGATTGCATCAAATTCTTCGGTCTTATGCTGCGCTTTTAGAAAGTTTAATAAGTCTTTCACAATCAGCTCCTGTAAGGAGTTAAAAGGAGCTCACCCGCAAAAGTGAGCACCTTCTACCAAATAATCGCTTTTGATTCTCTCAACCTCAGTCAAGAGAGAAAGGATTACTCTTCGTCTTCTAGCTCGATGTTGATACCTAGCGAGCGAATCTCTTTCAACAGTACGTTGAACGATTCTGGCATGCCAGGTTCCATGCTGTGGTTGCCATCTACGATGTTCTTATACATCTTAGTACGGCCGTTAACGTCATCCGACTTAACTGTTAGCATTTCTTGAAGCGTGTAAGCAGCACCGTATGCTTCTAGTGCCCATACTTCCATCTCACCGAAACGCTGACCACCGAACTGAGCTTTACCACCAAGTGGTTGCTGAGTTACTAGGCTGTACGAACCGGTTGAACGAGCGTGCATCTTGTCATCAACAAGGTGGTTTAGTTTCAGCATGTACATGTAACCAACAGTTACAGGACGCTCAAACTGGTCACCCGTGCGACCATCAAACAGCTTAAGCTGACCAGACTCTGGTAGGTCACCTAGTTTTAATAGCTCTTTGATTGACGATTCGTTTGCACCATCAAATACTGGAGTCGCGATCGGTAGACCACCACGTAGGTTCTTGATCAGCGTGCGAACTTCATCATCAGATAGAGACGCAATGTCTACTTTCTGACGAGTATCACCAAGATCGTAAACCTTCTGTAAGAAGTCACGGAACTTAGCTAGCTCTTGCTGCTCTTTCACCATTTGGTTAATCTTATCACCGATACCTTTCGCTGCCAGACCTAAGTGTACTTCTAGGATCTGACCGATGTTCATACGCGAAGGTACACCCAGTGGGTTAAGTACGATGTCGACAGGCTGACCTTTCTCATCGTATGGCATGTCTTCAACAGGGTTGATCTTAGAGATTACACCCTTGTTACCGTGACGACCCGCCATCTTATCACCAGGCTGGATGCGACGTTTAACCGCTAGGTAAACCTTAACGATCTTCAGTACGCCAGGGGCTAGATCATCACCTTGTGTGATCTTACGACGCTTAGTTTCAAACTTCTTATCGAAGTCAGCTTTTAGCTCGTCCCACTGTTCAGCAAGCTGCTCAATCTGTGATTGTTGAGCGTCATCGTCAAGCGTTAGCTCTAGCCACTTCTTACGATCAATCGCATCAAGTTTAGCTTCAGTGTAACCACCATCGATAAGTACAGCTTTAACACGGTTTAGAAGGCCACCCTCAAGAATCTGGAATTCTTCAGTAAGGTCTTTCTTCGCTTCTTTAAGCTGCATCTGTTCGATTTCTAGTGCACGTTTGTCTTTTTCAACACCGTCACGAGTAAATACTTGAACATCGATGATCGTACCTGATACAGAGTTTGGTACGCGTAGAGACGTATCTTTAACGTCTGACGCTTTCTCACCGAAGATAGCACGTAGTAGCTTCTCTTCAGGAGTTAGCTGAGTTTCACCTTTAGGCGTTACTTTACCTACAAGGATGTCACCGCCTTTCACTTCCGCACCGATGTAAACGATACCTGACTCGTCTAGTTTAGACAGAGCAGACTCACCTACGTTTGGAATGTCAGCTGTGATTTCTTCAGCACCAAGCTTAGTATCACGCGCCACACAAGATAGCTCTTGAATGTGGATCGTAGTGAAACGGTCTTCTTGAACTACGCGCTCAGATACTAAGATCGAGTCTTCGAAGTTGTAACCGTTCCAAGGCATGAATGCGATACGCATGTTCTGACCAAGCGCTAGCTCACCAAGGTCTGTTGAAGGACCATCAGCAAGAACGTCGCCACGTGCTACTGGTTCACCCGGCATCACACATGGACGCTGGTTGATACACGTGTTTTGGTTCGAACGAGTGTATTTAGTTAGGTTGTAGATATCGATACCTGCTTCACCAGGGATCAGCTCGTCTTCGTTAACTTTAACAACGATACGAGAAGCATCTACAGACTGGATTACACCACCACGTTTCGCTACTGCTGTAACACCAGAGTCAACTGCGATGTTACGCTCGATACCAGTACCAACTAGAGGCTTATCAGCCTTAAGTGTTGGAACTGCCTGACGTTGCATGTTGGCACCCATCAATGCACGGTTCGCATCATCGTGTTCTAGGAACGGGATAAGCGATGCAGCGATAGATACAACCTGGTTAGTTGCAACGTCCA
>Ga0209272_10000821_pt1 | contig 21998 bp, 13 predicted proteins | sample tdDd002_FD_187125 | JGI IMG/M metagenome (GOLD analysis project Ga0209272, IMG submission 187125) | Marine sediment microbial communities from the Atlantic coast under amendment with organic carbon and nitrate - tdDd00.2 (SPAdes)... | ecosystem: Environmental > Aquatic > Marine > Coastal >... | reverse complement strand
AAAATAAGCTATTCTTTGAATGATAGGCATGACTTATTAGATTCAACTTGTGTTTTGTAATGTTCTATATAGCCTGTTTAAGCGAGTCGTTCATGGTTTTTATCGTGCCACATATTGTTTCATCCAATAAATTTGATTTGAGTTGTAAATAGAATTAAAATTGTAAACGAAATCGAATATTATATTTAATTTCGATGTACATAAAATTTACGATTGTTGTTCTTTGTGATGTCGATATGTTTTGTTGCTTTAAAAGAATAGCATTTAACCAATTAATTCAAAAAAAATAAAGATGATTAGAAAACTGTTTCTATCGCTTCTGTTTGTAAGTGCTATTGCAATTGGAAGCTTTGCTCAAACTGGGAAAATTAAGTTTGAGGAGTATGATCTTGATAATGGCTTACATGTCATTCTTCAGCAGGATCATACAACGCCAAATATTGTTATTTCAGTGATGTACCATGTTGGATCGAAAAATGAAAGCCCGGAATTAACCGGCTTTGCTCACTTTTTTGAGCACTTGATGTTTGAAGGAACTGAAAATATTCCACGTTTCCAGTACGATAAATATGTTTCGAGAGCGGGTGGCTCTTTAAATGCAAACACATCAAGCGATAGAACATACTATTACGAGATGTTGCCTTCTAATCAATTGGCTTTAGGTCTTTGGTTGGAGTCTGAAAGAATGATGCATGCAAAAGTAGAGGAAATTGGAATCAAGACTCAGAAAGGTGTTGTTATTCAGGAGAAAAAGCAAAGCTATGACAACAAACCTTATGGTCAGATTTTACCAGAAACAATGGCTCACGCTTATACTGACCACCCTTACAAATGGATTCCTATCGGAGATGAAGAGCATATTCGCAATGCAAAAACAGAAGACTTTGTGAACTTTTATAAAGAGTTCTATGTACCAAACAATGCTGTTTTAACTATTTGTGGTGATTTTAAAACCGAAGAGGCTAAGAAATTGATCAGCGATTATTTTACTGCAATTCCTAAAGGAACAAAAGAAATTTACCGTCCTAATATTATTGAGCCTATTAAAACGGCTGAAGTAAGAGACACGGTTTACGATAACATTCAGTTACCTGCTATTATTCAGGCTTACCATATTCCTGCTATGGGAACTAAGGATTATTATGCTGCTAGTATGTTGGCTAAGCTAATGAGTGATGGTAAAAGTTCAAGAATGAACAAATCATTGGTTGAAGAGAAGCAATTGGCTTTACAAATGATTGCTATGCCTATGCCAAACGAAGATCCAGGTTTGACTTTAGCTTTTGGTATTCCAAACATGGGAGTTGACCTAAAGGTATTAGAAGACGAAATGAATAAGGAATTTGTTCGAGTTCAAGAAGAACTAATTTCTGATAAAGAGTATCAGAAACTACGTAACAAAATCGAAAACGAATTGGTTAGTTCAAACTCGACAATTGCACGTCGTGCTGAGAATTTAGCAACAGCTTATACGTATTATAAGGATACGCAAAGAGTAAACCAAGAGTTAGATAAATTTTTCACTGTAACTCGTGAGGATATTCGTGAAGTAGCAAAGAAATATTTCACGCCTAAAAATCGTGTTGTTCTTTACTATTTGCCAAAAACAAAATAAGACGTTACAGAAATTAATATGAGTCGAATTTGAAAGACTCAATTTTATAGGGATAGACTTTGGTCTAAACACATAAATTGTAAAAAATGAAAAAACTAAGTAAATTTTTATACATACTTGTTGCTATTTGTATGGTAACATCTGTTCACGCACAGGTGGATAGAACAAAAGCTCCAGCTGCAGGTCCTGCACCTAAAGTTCAGTTGGGCGACTACGACACATTTACCTTGAAAAATGGTTTGAAAGTATTGGTCGTTGAAAACCATAAACTTCCAAAAGTTAATTTTTCGTTGAATTTAAATAACGACCCTATTGTTGAAGGTGATAAAACGGGTTTTACCTCTTTTGCAGGGGAGTTGATTGGAACAGGAACAACAACTAAAAACTATGCTCAGATTTCAGAAGAGATTGATTTTATTGGTGCTCATTTAAGAACTTCGGCTTCAGGTGCAAGTGCGAGTGGTTTGTCTCGTTATAAAGAGCAAATTATGGCAATGATGGCAGATGTTATTTTGAACCCATCTTTTCCACAAGACGAATTTGATAAAATTGTAAAGCAATCTTTATCAGGATTAGAATCATCGAAAAATGATCCAAACTCAATTGCTTCTAATATGAGAAGTCGTATTGTTTATGGAGCTAATCACCCTTATGGTGATGTGATGACTAAAGCGACAGTTGAGAATATTAAAGTTGAAGATTGTAAAAATTACTACAATACTTACTTTAAGCCTAATGTTGCTGTTCTTGCTATTGTTGGTGATATCACAACAAAAGAAGCTAAAAAAATGGTGAAGAAATATTTCGGGAAATGGGAAAAAGGAGACGTTCCTACAATGAAATACGATATGCCTGCTAAGATGGAAGGAAAACGTGTTGTGTTGGCAAATAAAGATGCTGCATCTCAATCCTTAATCCAAATTATTAACACATTCGAATTGAAGAAAGGAAATCCTGATGTGATTCCTGCAAAAGTAATGAATGCGATGTTGGGTTCAGGTTTCTCTGGCTTATTATTCAAAAATCTTCGCGAAGATAAAGCTTATACTTATGGAGCTTACTCAAGTATTTCGGATGATAAATTGGTTGCATATTTCAGAACAACATCGAATGTTAAAGCTGCTGTTACTGATAGCGCTTTTGTTCAAATGGTGGTAGAAATGAATCGTATTCGTGATAATAAATTGACTCAAGATCATTTGAATATGACAAAAGCTGCTATGGCAGGTGATTTTGCTAGAGCTCTTGAAAGACCTTCAACGATTGCTAGTTTCGCTATGTCTATCGAGCGCAATAACTTACCAGCTGACTATTATGCAACTTATTTAGAGAAATTGGATAAGGTGAGCCTGGAGGATATCCAAGCTATGGCTAAGAAGTATATTGATCCGAACAATGCTGTTTATTTAGTTGTTGGTGATAAAAAATACAAAGAGAAATTATCAAAACTAAGTTCTGAAGGTGTTGTTGAGGAATACGATTACAAAGGCGATATCGTAAAAGAAGACCCTAACGCTATTCCAGAAGGTTTGACTGCCGAGGCTGTTGTTGAGAATTATATCAAAGCAATCGGTGGGAGAGAGAAGCTTGAAAGTATTAAAGATATGAGTGTGAAAGGCGAAATGAAAATGGGACCTATGAGCATTAATGTTGAACAAGCTTATAAGAATAACACGATGTTTGCAATGTCTATGGTTATGAATGGACAGGTTTTGCAAGCGATTAAATATAACGGTACTTCAGCAAAGGTTATGGCTCAAGGTCAGGAAAATCAAGCTAATGCTGAACAATTGAAAGGATTTAAGATGCAAGCTAATATGTTTGCTGAGCTGGATCTTGAAGGCTTAGGTTTTTCTTCGAAATTGGTAGGTACTGAGAAAGTTGATGGTAAGAAAACATTTAAACTTGAAGTTGTAGGTACTGATGGAATTACAAAGTATGATTTCTATTGTGCAACTACAGGATTAAAGCTAAAAACAGTAGCTCAACAAAATGGTGCAACTGTGACGATGCTTTACAATGACTATAAAGATGTTGAAGGATTGAAATTTCCTTTTTCAACAATAACACAAATGGGACCACAAGAAATGCCTTTAACTATTACGAGTTTAGAGCTTAATAAGAATATTAATGATGAATTGTTCAACTAATAACTGAACAGAGTAGAATGAAATGGCCACCTTGAGTGGCCATTTTTTTTGTTCTATGATGCTTGAATTAATCTTTTGAAAAGAGGTTTTATGCTTTGTAATACCGGTTAACACTGCTTTGTAGCGAAAATTTCAATTTTTTTTTAAGACTGCTTGGTGGTTTGTAAATTGTTTCTACCTTTGCGCACCGATTCAGGAGCGTAATTAGTGGTTAGTTAAACGTAATGATAGAATCGATTGTTTCAATATGATTATAAGGATTTAGGGTTAAATTCGTATTGAAAATTAATTTTGGGTTAGAAGAAAAAGGCAGGTGGGGACCTGCCTTTTTCGTTTTTAAAAGAATTCCATTCGTCTCTTTATTCTTCTTTTTCCGGAGACATATATTTATAAACGATACCTGCAAGAATTGCTCCAGCTATAGGTGCCAACCAGAATAGCCAAAGTTGTCCCATCGCCCAATCTCCAACAAAAAAAGCCTGACTAGTACTTCTTGCTGGATTTACAGACGTGTTTGTCACAGGAATACTTATTAAATGAATAAGGGTTAAACCTAAACCTATAGCTAAGCCTGCAAAGCCTTTTGGGGCTTTCGAATGAGTTGCTCCAAGTATGATCATTAGAAACATGAATGTCATTACAAATTCACAAACTAATGCAGCAAGCATGCTGTAACCTCCTGGTGAATGCTCTGCAAAACCGTTGGATGCAAATCCACCCATTTCGAATCCTGACTTACCAGATGCTATAAGATAAAGAATACCTGCACCAGCTATACCACCCAGTACCTGAGCAGCTATATAGGGAAGTAACTCTTTTTTATCGAATCTACCACCAATCCATAGTCCAACGGATACAGCAGGATTCAAATGACATCCCGAAATGTGTCCAATAGCGTAAACCATGGTCAAAACGGTCAAACCAAAAGCGATGGCCACACCTACAAAACCAATTCCTAATTCAGGATAAGCCGCCGCCAGTACTGCACTACCACAGCCTCCCAGCACCAACCAAAGTGTTCCGATAAATTCTGCAATTAACTTCTTCATAGTTTGTTTATTAAGATTAATAATTGAATTATTTATTGATGTGTAATTTTGTTTTAGAATTCGACCATTAGACCGATCGAGGGCAGTATTGTCCCGGAACCATTCTCAATCTCACGAGTTTTATAGGCAAGTGAATTGTTGGGATCTTCAATTGGATTTCCAGCAACATCTCTTTCTACATCCAGGTAAGGCTGCGTTTTTGCTTTGAAATTATAGATGTTTTGAATATCTAGATAAGCATTAATAGACCATTTCTTGAAATACCATTTTTTGTCGAGTCTAATATCCATTGAATGTGCTGTTGGATTTCGTTTTTGATTTAAGCGATTCCAGTCAAGTTGCCCCGATTGCGCAACATCCCAAATCACCTTTTGTGCAGACAATTCAAGATTATAAGGCGTATAAGGTGCAGGTCCCAGAAGTCTGAACTTCATTCCGAATTCCCAATTTTTATTGAATTTCTTTCCCGCTGTTAAGTTTAAAATATGCTTGTTGTCCCAAGCCGAAGGGATGTAAATACCATTTTTATCTTTAAATTCACTTCGAACCCAGGTATATGAGATGATACCATAAATTGATGTGCTGAGTTTTTGCTGAAGAAGTAGTTCTATACCGTAAGAACGACCTTTCGATATCGATTTAGCAGCCTCATTACCAATTACACCAAAATCACCTCCCAAATTGGCAAGAGATATACTATCTGCTAACAAAAAGGGGTAGTTCTTATACGTTTTATAGAAAGCCTCTATACTTATTTTAGAATATTGTGTTGGATTAAAATCTAAGCCACTTACTAAATGCTTTGATTCGATATAGGTAATTTTATTGTTTTTATTCACCAATATGTTGTTATTATCGCGATATCCCATTACTGTATAGGCTGGTAGCTGGAAATAGCGTCCCATATTAAAGTTGATGTTAAATTTAGGGCTAAGGGCATACGATGCCGAAAGTCGAGGTGATAATTGATCGATAGGATTGGATAATTCACTGGAATAATCGGAGAAATCAGTTCTTAATCCAAAAGATAAACTTAGTTTGTCATCCAGCGCCTTACGGCTGAGTTGAGTGAACAACCCAAATTTGCTAAAGTTTAATTTGGAATTAAAATCGATGGTGACAACTTGGCCACTTTGCTCCTTTTTATTGAATGTGGCGTTGGTATATTCAACAAAATCTATGGATGAACCTATATTCCACTTCCATCCATTTTTTCTTTTGGTACTCTCAAATCTAAGTTTGTTTTCAATTTCTTGGGATTTGTACTTCAATAGTAATAGATCATCTTCTTCTATATTGTTTCTATATTTTATCGCTTCATTATTCAAGTGGTTACGACTGACAATATAAGTTTGATAGCTGTTTTTAGAGTAATGTACCCATTTAGCTCCCAGCGTATAATTCCATTGATTGTTTACTGGAAGGTTACCCAGAATATAGGTGTTCCTTTCTATTTTATCTTCATCGGTTAAACCCTCATTGGCTGATGTGTTTAATTTAAAATCGTCTATTGCTCCCAGACCTATAAATGTGAGCTCATTCTTGTTATTAAGTTTGATGTTGTACTTAAATTGTGAATCGTTGTAGGTTGGTAAGAAAGGTAGTTTAAGAGCTTTAAATAAAATTTGCAAATAGGAGCGACGTAGAGAAAAAATGAAAGTCGATTTTTTACCAAGAGGGCCTTCCAAACTTATGCCTATATCACTTGAACCTAGCATGACTGAACCAGCTAACTTTTCATCATTTCCATTTCTTTGTTTAAAATCAAGTATAGAACTTAGGGCATTTCCCTTATTGGCAGGGAAAGCTCCGGCATAAAAATCCAACTCTCTAATAAAATTGACGTTAATCATGCCCACTGGTCCTCCAGAAGCGCCTTGGGTTGCAAAGTGATTGATATTAGAAACTTCTATCCCATCCAAATAAAATCGATTTTCGTTTGGACTACCTCCACGTACGATAATGTCGTTACGAAACGAAAGAGTAGAGGCAACACCAGGAAGCACTTGTATAACTTTGGAAATATCGCGATTCCCACCTGGACTTCTGAATATTTCTGTCGTATTTATTGTACGCATACTCAGAGGACTCTCTTCTTTTTTGTTAAAGGCCGGTGCTGAAACTGTAATTTCATCAAGTTCTTTGATTGTTTTTTGAAGTGAAATGTCAATTAAACTTGGTCTAGACGGACTTACACGAATTTCATCTAAAAATTTAGTTTTATAGCCTAAACTACTGCAGATAAGATTATAGTTTCCTGGCTTTAAATTTTCTAGTCGGTAATTTCCATTGATGTCAGTCGTTGTACCTTGCTTACTGTTCGCAATAATTATATTGGCGAAAGGGATAGCTTCATTATTGATTTGATTATACACACGTCCTTTAATCACACCGGTTTGAGCCAATGAAAAACTCACAGGAAATAATAGAATAATAATGAGTAAGAAATTGAAAAGCTTCATGTTTTAACCTTAAATGTGAGTTGAGAGATGAACTCACATCTTTCTAAATTAATATTTTATGTTGATTTCATAAAAAAAAATCCCAACTAAATGAATAGTTGGGAGCTCTCTATATTGTGTTTGGCTTATTTAATTTCGGCTTCTTCAATAATTAAATTGTAAGAATAACCCGCACCAAATTCCTTATTAAGGTATACTGTTCCTTCAATGGTGATAATATCACCCATATTAGCTTTATGCTGAGTGGTTAATGTTAAGTCATAATTGTCATCATCAGAGCTTCCATCTTGAATATGAATCCAATTTTTCCCCATTATACCATTGTTGACTTTAACAACCTGTCCCTTAACTCTCACTTTCTTACCGGCATACTGATCTTTATTTTTGAATAGTTCGGCAATTTTAATACCACCTTTTGCTACTTCTACTTTAATGCCTGTGATTTTTTTATCAACTTTCGGAGGCATTTTCTTAGCATCCATTTTCTTTACTGCTTTAGTAGTAGGTGGTGTGCTTGTATTACCTTGAATAAATAAAACAGACTCGAATACACGGTCAAGTTCTTTACTCTTGAAATTTGTCATTGGAAGTGCTTGCTGATAATAAACATCATCACCAACTTTTGCATCTAGTCTCCTAACTGCAATCCAGAATTCTTTGCTGTTTTCTGTTACAAATAAATAAGTGTAACTACTGGTTTGAAGAATCTCCTTAACGACTACATGATGATAGTTAGAAGCTGCTTGAGCGGGCTTTTCAGTCATACTCTGACTTGTTTTTTCTCCAGTACTGAATGATTGAACTTTCTTTGCATTTTCTTGACAAGAAGTCAATAGGATACTGCTAACAAGCAGGATAAATATAAATCTCATAGGATAGAATTTTAAATTTGATCATTAAGATACATAAAGGTATTAATATATCAATATGGGAAATGAATTCTGGATATAAAGTTTTTAAAATATTTGTAAAAACAAAACAGCTCCATATTTTTTATGGAGCTGTTTAAGTTTTCTATTTTATTCTATTCATTGGGATGTTCCGACTTGAACTTTGTCCAATATGTATTCATGGTTTCTTTCATATCTTTTCGAAGTAAAAGGATACCAATAAGGTTGGGAAGTGCCATCAGAGCAATGGTAATACCTGATAAGGTCCAAATAATAGTGGTGTCGGCAAAAGATGCAATGAAAAATCCGATGCAGTAGATAATTCTATAAGGCAATACACCTTTAGCACCAAACAAGTAAGTTACCGATCGTCCGCCATAGTAGGCCCAGGCAATTGCAGTAGAAAAAGCAAAAAGTAATAAGCCTATGGATACAATCCAACGTCCCCATTCTCCAAAATAACTTCGTGTAAAAGCTTCAGCTGTTAATGGTGCCGAGTGCATAAGTGACTTTCCTTTGAAATAAGCTCCGTTATCATTTTGATACACACCATCATTGACCTTAAGTTTACCATTCATTGGATTGTCGGTCTCATCATAAACAAGAATGTTTTCTGCAACTGAACGTGCATGAATAATAGTAAGGTCATTTTTGATTTTACCATTCTCAACAATTAAGTCACCCGTAAAAAGAGGTAATTCAGACTTACCACTTAGATAGTTGAAGAGTTTCGTTTGATCTTCCTTATTGGTGTCATCATATACATCAGCCATGATACTCATATCAGTCGTTTGAAACTGATTGGGAAGTTTTTCATTCCAAACACCAGAAGAAAGAATCACCAAACCGGTAAGTGTACAGATTATAATAGTATCGATAAAAGGCTCAAGAATAGCAACCATACCCTCTGAAACAGGTTCTTCTGTTCGAGCAGCAGCATGGGCAATCGGAGCCGATCCCTGACCAGCTTCATTACTAAACAGTCCTCGGTTAACACCGCGGTTAAAGGCATAGGCAAATCCAGCACCAAGGAAACCTCCAGTGGCTGCAGTACCAGTGAATACACTAGAAAATATAGACACGAATGCTGGCGCAATATTCTGATAGTTGTAAAAGATAACGGCTAAAGCTCCTATAAAGTATACAATAGCCATGGTAGGTACAAGTTTCTCAGTCACCTTTGCAATACGCTTAATACCGCCAAGAATTACAATGGCAAGTAATACCGCTAGGACACCACCACTCAGCATTTTTTCTACTCCAAAAGTGGAGTGAAGAGAACTTGAAATAGAGTTGATTTGTGGTAAGCTTCCTGTTCCGAATGAAGAAACAATTGTCATGGCAGCAAAGAAAGCAGCCAGCCAAGGCATTTTAAGTTTGTTTTTCATGTAGTACATTGGTCCTCCAGAAATGAATCCTTGCTCATCGGTTTCACGATACTTGTGAGATAAACTAACTTCAACAAACTTCGTTGTCATACCTAAAATGGCTGTCATCAGCATCCAGAATAGAGCGGCAGGACCACCTAAATAAATGGCGAAAGCTACTCCCGCAATATTACCTGTACCTACAGTTCCCGAAAGTGCTGTAGTTAGTGCCTGAAAGTGTGAAGTATCCCCTTTTTCGTCCTTTTTGTCATATTTTCCGGTTACAACTTTAAGAGCGTGTTTGAAAAAACGTATTTGTGGAAATTTAAGATATAGAGTAAAGAAAAGACCGGTTCCAAGTAGTAAAAGAGTGAACCATTGGCTTCCTCCAAGGTATTGTTCAATTCCGGCTAAGAAGTCGTTAATACTGTGCATAAAAATAATAGGGTTTTGGGTTAGATTCGTTTCCTATTTTTAGAAAATCAGTCTAATATAAAGGTTAATTTTTAAAAATTGACAAGAAAAGTTGAACTAAGCGAGATCGAGCCTGCTTGTTTATTAGGGTTTAGAATACTTCTATATAATCATAATGTTTAAAAAGAGTGACAATCATAAAAATGGTATTTGTTACATTTGTTTCTTTGTGAAAATGAACAGAATTTAAATAGATTATTCTATGATTATGAATTTAATAATCGTTGTGGCGATTGGACTTACTCTTGTTTGGCTCTTGATAAGAGGCTTTAATAAAAAAAAATGGAATGAGCCTAAATCAGCCATTTCCAAAGAAAGTAAGCTGATTTTGACGACTAAAGTTGTTTTCTACAACTCTCTTTCTGCTGATGAAAAAGTGCAGTTTGAGTATAAAATTCAGGAGTTCCTTTTAAATTGTAGAATCACCGGAGTGAATATCGATATTGATTTGACGGATCAAATATTAGTAGCCGCAAGTGCCATAATTCCTGTATTTGCTTTCCCTGAATGGAAGTATACAAATCTTGATGAGGTTTTATTATATCCTGGTAATTTTAATGAGAAATTTCAAATGTCTACTGGCGATTCAAACATTCTAGGAATGGTTGGTAGTGGATATATGGAAGGAAAAATGATTTTGTCAAAACCCGCATTGCTTCATGGTTTTTCAAATGAATCGGATAAAAAGAATACGGCTGTTCATGAATTTGTTCACTTGATTGATAAGATGGATGGTGATATTGATGGATTGCCTTCTATGCTTTTAGAAAAGCAATATGCCATTCCATGGATAGATTTGATCGGTAAAAAAATTGAAGAGATATACGATGATAGATCTGATATCAATCCTTACGGAGGAACAAATAAGGCTGAGTTTTTTGCTGTAGCCAGTGAGTATTTCTTTGAGAAACCTAAACAATTTGCACAATCTCATCCTGAATTATATGCCCTAATGACGGAGGTGTTCAATCAGAACATGAAAACTCGAAACCTTAAAAAGTCGAAGCAAATCTTGGGGAGAAACAGTCCGTGTCCTTGTGGTAGTGGTTTGAAATTTAAGAAATGTTGTGGTAAAAGGCATAACTGATAATATTATTACTTATTAGCTCTAATTATATAAGAGTTTATTGAATACCATTGTTGGCTCTTTTTGCCTCTTCGGGCTCTTTTGTTAATTTTGCAAAAGAAATAACTAAGATTGTATAGAAGCGCGTGATATATCCAGAAAATTTTGAAACGAAAATAAGGTTCGATAAAGTTCGAGAACTGCTAAAAAAACAATGTTTAAGTGCTCTTGGGCGCGACTTAGTGGATGAGTTGAAGTTCTCAGAGTCCTTTAAGCGAGTATCTCGTCGTGTAAATGAAACCAATGAGTTCAAGACCATTTGTCTTGAGGAAGAGAATTTTCCTTTAGGACATTTCATTGATGTCCGCCAAAGTTTAGAGAAAATTCGAATTGATGGAACCTATTTGGAGCTAGAGGAATTGTTTAATTTGAAACGCTCTTTGGAATCTATATCCGCCATTCTGCGTTTTTTTAAGAATAAGGAAGAGGGGAGTTACCCTTACTTAATGAGACTGACAGGGAATGTGAAAATGTACCCTTATATCTTTGAGAGATTAAATGGAATACTGACCAAGCATGGTCGAATGAAGGATAATGCATCACCTGAATTGATGCAAATACGTAGTAGTCTGACTCAGAAACAGGCTTCTATTTCAAGACGAATGCAATCACTTTTACGTGCCGCTCAAAAAGATGGTTGGGTTGATAAAGATGTTTCTTTATCGGTTCGAGATGGTCGTACAGTGATACCGGTTACTTCAGCTTATAAGCGAAAAGTGAAAGGTATTGTTCATGATGAGTCAGCTACCGGTAAAACTTCATATATAGAGCCAGCAGAAATTGTAGAAACCAATAACGAAATTCGCGAATTGGAATATGCTGAGCGTCGTGAAATCATTAGGGTGCTTCGTGAATTTACGGAACAAGTCCGACCTTATGTCGACGATTTATTCCTGGCCTATGAGTTCTTAGCTCAGATAGATTTTATTCGGGCTAAGGCAAAATTTGCGATTCAAGTTAATGGCTTAATGCCACTCATGGATAAGGAACCAAAGGTTCTATGGGAAAATGCTGTCCATCCCTTGTTATATCTTACTTTACAAGGCGAGGGGAGAGAAGCTGTTCCTTTAAATATCGAGATAAACGATAAGCAACGCATTGTTTTAATCTCAGGGCCTAATGCTGGTGGTAAATCGGTGTGTTTGCAAACCATGGGTTTATTGCAATATATGTTTCAATGTGGTTTGCTGGTGCCAATGGGCGAGAAGTCGAAGATGGGTATTTTCGATAATATTTTCATAGATATTGGTGATGAGCAATCCATGGAGAATGATTTGAGTACCTATAGTTCTCACTTGATTAATATGAAGCATTTCTTGAAGTATTCAAATGCTGAAACCTTGATGATGATTGATGAGTTCGGTACAGGTACTGAGCCGGCTGTTGGGGGAGCTATTGCCGAATCAATTCTTGATAAACTAAATAGAAAACAAGTTCGAGGGGTTATCACAACTCACTATACTGGCTTGAAGCACTATGCTTCGGAAGCTGAAGGAATTGAGAATGGAGCAATGCTTTATGATTCTCATAAGATGCAACCCTTATTCCAGTTGCAAGTTGGAAAGCCTGGTTCGTCATTCGCTTTTGAAATTGCACGTAAAATTGGTTTGCCTGAGGAAATTTTAAGATCAGCTACAGATATTATTGGTGGTGATCATATCAATTTCGATAAACACTTGCGAGACATTGTTCGTGATAAGCGATATTGGGAAAGCAAACGTGATAAAATTCGTATAAACGAGAAGAAGTTATCTCAATTAGTCGATCGCTATGAAGTCGACCTTAAAGAAACTTCTGCTTTGAGAAAGGAGATTATAGCTAAGGCCCAAGAAGAGGCCAAACAGATTTTAAATAAGGCTAATAAATCCATAGAAAAAACCATACGTGATATTAAGGAAAGTAAAGCTGATAAAGAAAAGACACGCCTGGCTAGAAAAGCATTTGAAGAACAAAAAGAGGTTCTGACTGAATCTAATTTACAGGAAGAAGAGCGTATTAATAGAAAAATTCAGAAGCTTAAGGACAGAGAGAAAAAGGGAAAGAAATTTAAAGGTGAAAAAACTTCAGAACAAAGTAAATCTGAAAAAGCAGTACCTCTAAAAAAGAAACAATTCGATCCTTCGATTATTGAAAAGGGAGATAGTGTCAAGCTCGATTCACAAAGAACCGTTGGTGAAGTGATTGAAGTAAATGATAAAACAGCCGTAGTTGCTTTCGGTGCTATGTTAACATCTGTAAAGTTGAATCGATTGACAAAGGTTAGTAAGACTCAAGCTAAAAAGGAGAATACAACATACAACCAAACTTCGGCATTGGTACAAGAGAAAATATCTAAACGCAAGCTGACTTTCCGTCGTGACATTGATGTGAGAGGTATGCGTGCAGAAGAGGCTCTGCAAATTGTGATGGACCATGTTGATGAGGCTATCATGTTAGATATTAGTGAATTTAGAATTTTACATGGAACAGGTCATGGTATTTTACGAACATTAATTCGTGATTATTTGAAAACTATTCAGCTTGTTCGATCTTGTACAGATGAGAAAATTCAGATGGGAGGATCAGGTATCACGGTTGTTCATATGGAATAGCTGATACATCGTTTCGAGAGCTATCGGGATCATGATATGATAATTGGTTCACTCTGTAATCCAATAAAATATTAAAGGCTTGCTAATTTATTTTAGCAAGCCTTATTTTTTTGATTATTCACATAATTACAAAATTTTCAGAATGAACAGAATATAACAGTTAATTATTTATCAGTGAATTAAAACTAATTTTTATTTATCTTCATAATTCAATAATTAATAGAATTATATTTTATGGATATTGATGAATTAATAAAAAAAGTAATTGGCGTAGCTTATAGAGTTCATAATAATTTAGGAGCAGGTTTTCTAGAAAGTGTTTATGAAAAAGCTATGCTAATCGAATTGAAAAAAAATGGATTAGAAGTTAAAGGGCAAAATAAGATGTCTGTTATGTATGATGGGCAGGTTATTGGAGATTTTTATGCAGATGTTTTAGTGGAATCTAGGTTGATCTTAGAACTAAAAATTGTGGATAGTTTCAGTAAAGTTCATGATAGACAGTTGATTAATTACTTGGTTGCAACTGGTGTTGATGATGGTTTACTAATTAATTTTGGCGAATCTGTTCAGGTGCGAAGGAAGTATAGGAGATATACTCCTACAGAATAGGTCGATATTTCTTTTTCAATATTAGATATGTCAATTTTGAAAATTATGTCATTTTGTGAATTAATTCTATTGGGATAAAAAAAGGCTTGCCGATATTGAATCTGCAAGCCTTTTTCATATTCTATATTGTAGGTCCTTAGATAAACATCATGACTAATACATAGAAATAGTGAGCAAAACAACCCGCTACAACACCTCCAATAGTATGAGAAAGAAGGGCTTTTGATGTTAATTCACGGTAATTCAATGTATCAAGCATAGCTGTGTGAGTACTTAAATAACCACTCCAACACATACCCATTGCAGTAAATACGGCAATAACATTTCCATCAATAATTCCTTTGGCAATAAATGCTTTTACAAGAGATAAAGCAGCACCTACAGCACCTAGTGAAGTGACAGGAAAGGCAATTAGTTCCGGGTTTTTAAAACCGAATAAGCCTTCAAATAACCACCATACATGACCAGCTAGATCTGGTAGTAAAGTAACACCTTCGTAGGCTAATCCCTGGTATCCAATTGCAGGATCTTTAGGACCGAATGTCAGCATCATTACCATTGTAGAGATAATCAATACACCAGGAATAATCGCTAATCCTAAGTCAACACCTGACTTACCTCCATCTAAAATAGAGTTTAGGAAACGAATGAAAACACTACCTTCTGATTTGAAAGAGATTTTTTCAGTTGCACCTTCGAAGTCCTGATCTTTACGAGGTTTAATCACATTTTTGATTAATCGTTGCATCAATCGTGTCGAAACTACGGCACCAACAAGTGCTCCAAGTAAACCAATAAGAGCTGGAATAAATAAGTTTTCGTCGTTACCAGGAATCTTAAGTGTAGACATGAATGTAATTACGATAAGCCCCATTCCGAATGCCGTACCAAAGTTGGTTAAAGATACCAGTTGGTAATTTTTGAAATACTTACTGAAATTTTTGTCGTTTGCCAGGCTAATAATGGCTGGATTGTCTGATAAAAAAGTTAGAACACCAGCTAAAGCCCCTACACCTGGAAGGTTGAAAAGAGGTTTCATTAACGGAGCTAGAATCTTTTCTAAAAGACGTACGACTCCGAACTCAATAAGTAGTTTACCCAAAGCTCCAGATAAAACCGTAATCCCCATAATGTAGAATACTGTATTCATAAGAAGATCCCAGGCTGTATTCATAATGGTGTTTAGCATGTTTGCGACTCCCATTGAGTGGCCTACATAACCGAAGATACCAAAGAAGGTGATAAGAAACATTACGGCTTCGTATCTTCTTTGTTTAAGGAAATTAGTCTCTTTAATCGACTTAATTGCGTTCATTCTGTTTTGTTAGATTAAGGTTGTTGAATTTCGGGGCAAAAATAATTTTTTAGTTTAGTTTCGCGATCCTTTTTATTATGACATTTGTCATGTTTGAGTAATTGTGATATGTTTTAAAGTATATCGAAAGAAAACGATTGCGTAATAAATAAGTGTGTTTTAGCACAGTGCTCTAGAAATGTGAAATTATCACTTGAGGGCGAGGAGTGAAAATTTATTTTGACTAAGTCTGTGTCTTTGTTGATAACTAAACACACAAACGCTAGCATACTTATAGACTTGACATTACTTTTGTTATCTCAAATTTGGCTTTTGAAACTTTAAATTGTTAAGATTTTTAAGTCTTTTTTGTCATTATGAAATGATTCCGTGTATCCATTAAAAAACTTTTGTCGATAAATGAAATTGGCTAACCGCATATTAAAAAAATATTTTGGATACGATAAATTTCGTCCTTTACAGGATGAGGTTATTCAATCGATTCTTGATGGCGAAGATGCCTTAGTTATTATGCCAACTGGTGGAGGAAAATCTCTTTGCTACCAGATTCCTGCCTTAATGATGGAAGGTGTTGCTATTGTAGTCTCTCCTTTGATTGCATTAATGAAAGATCAGGTTGAAGGCTTACAGGCCAACGGTGTAAAGGCTGGATTTTTAAATAGCTCTCAATCTGCTCAGGTTCAAAATGAGATTATCGAGGAAGTGCAAGAAGGCAAAATAAAACTGCTCTATGTTTCTCCAGAGAAATTAGTGAGTCAGGAGTTTTATTATTTGCTATTACAACTAAAAGTGAATCTTTTTGCCGTTGATGAGGCACACTGTATTTCGGTTTGGGGACATGATTTCCGTCCGGAGTATTCTAAAATGGCTTACTTGAAAAAGCAATTTCCATTAGTGCCTATTGTTGCTTTAACTGCTACAGCCGATAGTTTAACGCAAAAGGATATCGTCAGACAATTGGGATTGGATGAACCCAAACTTTTCCTTTCTTCTTTTGACCGTCCTAACTTGAGCTTGAAAGTTGCACCAGGAAAAGATAAGTTTAAAAGTATATTGGGTTTTTTACGACAACGTCCACATCAGTCTGGAATTATTTACTGTTTAAGTCGTAAGGCTTGTGAAGGCTTGTCAGAGAAACTCCGTAATTCAGGGGTGAATGCCAATTTCTATCATGCAGGCTTGTCTTCGGAAGAAAGGGCACAGCGTCAGGAAGCTTTTATCAATGATGAAACTCCAATTATTTGTGCAACGATCGCTTTTGGAATGGGAATTGATAAATCCAATGTACGTTGGGTTATTCACTATAATTTACCACGTAATATTGAGTCCTATTATCAGGAGATTGGTCGTGCTGGTCGTGATGGTTTAAAGGCAGATACCTTGTTGTTCTATAGTTTCTCGGATGTTATTGTTCACCGTAAATTTATAGAAGAATCGGCTCTGAAAGAAGTTTCAAATGCTAAACTAGAACGAATTCAGCAGTTTTGTGATGCTCAAATTTGCCGTCGTAAAATTCTTCTGAGCTACTTTGGTGAGCACTTAGAAGAAGATTGTGGTAATTGTGATGTTTGTAAAGATCCTCCTAAGCAATTTGATGGAAGTTTAATCGCTCAAAAGGCCTTGTCTGCCATTGTACGATTAAAGGAACAGGTTTCAGCAGGAACTGTAATTGATGTGTTACGTGGTTCATCGCGTCAAGAGATAATATCCAAAGGGTATAATAAAGTTAAAACCTATGGTGCAGGTAAGGATGTACCACACCAGGATTGGCAGCAATATATGCTTCAACTTCTAAATCTGGGATATATTTCAGTGGCTTATGACGAAGGGAATGCACTAAAGTTAACAGAACAGAGTAAGGAGGTTTTATTTAGCGGACGAAAGGTGAATCTGGTGCATTTGGCGACAATGAAATCAGAACCTAAGAAAGTGGTTGAAAGAGTTAAACCACCCAAACAAATTTATCGTGAAGACTTATTTGAAGCTCTTCGCAAACTACGCTTGAAAATTTCCCGATCTTCCAGGATCGCACCATACCTGGTATTTTCAGATGCAACCTTACATGAAATGGTTGATGAAAAACCAACTAGTGAATTTGAAATGAAAATGATTTCTGGGGTTGGTGAGCGTAAATATCAGTTGTATGGGGAATTCTTTATCAATGAGATATTAGAGTTTGAACAAAATAAAAATCAGGAAGCAAAAAAAAGCAGTCAATCGTTCTATGAAACTTATGAGTTTTATAAGCAGGGTTATTCGGTAGATGAAATTGCTCAGATTAGACGAATTAACCCGGTAACGATATATTCACATTTGGCATCATTATATGAGAAAGGGGCAGATATTGATATCTTGTCATTTTTGAAGGCTGAAGAGTTAAAACGGACTGAAAACGCAGTTCGGGAATTAGGACATATGAATACAAAGGAATTATTTATCCATATGAACGAAGAAATTCCTTATTATAAGATTAGACTTGCCACGTCGTATTTTAAGATGTTCGCAGAGGTCTAATACGAATACTCAAAACTCCTCGATCGGTGTTGTTTTATAAATCATAAAATAATTAGGAAAAAGATCTTTCTTCAGAACTCTTTTTTTTATATTTCGATACTAAAAGATATGACTATGATAAAAGCCATAATTGTTGATGATGAAATGAAGAGTCAATCTTCTTTATTTAAATTACTGGAAAGGTTTTGTCCTGATGTCGAAGTTATTGGCTTTGCTTGTAATGTTCAAACAGCTGTGGAACTTATTAATCAAGAAAATCCAGAACTTGTATTTCTGGATATATCCATGCCTGATGGCGATGGTTTTGAAGTTTTAGAGCAAGTTAATTCTCGTAATTTCGAAGTGATTTTTACGACAGCTTATAATGAATATGCTTTGAAAGCTATCCAATTTTCAGCCTTACACTATTTACTTAAGCCTGTTAATTATACTGAACTTAAAGAGGCAGTTGAACGATTTCAGAATTCTAAAAAGGATATTAACCTTGATGAGAAATTTAAGGTTCTGTATGACAGCTTGAAAAATGAACACAAGAAGATTATTTTACCAACAGCCAATGGGCTTCGGATGGTTGAACTGAATAATATTGTTCGATGTGAAGCGAATGGTTCTTATACCGACTTTTTCCTTAAGGAAAAGGAAGATTTAATGGTGTCAAAGCCACTGTCTAATTTCATGGATATTCTTCCGGAACATTTATTTTGCCGAGTACATAGCAAGCATTTGGTTAATTTGAATTTTGTAGATCAATATATTAAAGGTAGAGGTGGCCGTATTATTCTAAATGACGGCAAAGAAATCGAAGTTTCTGAAGGAAAGAAAAAGGAGTTTTTAGAACGATTAAAACAACTTGCTCATTCTCTGCCAGATAAAAAATAAAAACCTTACAATTTTTTAAACCAGATCGTCTGATTAACGATATATCTAAGATTCTGTTTGTCTCTTATTTAGCAATATAAAGTCGCATGGTTAAATGTGTAGAGGTCTGTTATAAAAGACTGGAAACTATCATTATAGATGTGTCTTTACTCAGTAAAATAAATAGCTGTGAATTCTCGAATACGCAATCGGAAACTCATATGACGTAGTTATAAAATCAAACCCCCAAACCATTAAATCTAGATTGTAATAAGCATAGAGGAAGTATACTTTTACCTTTCGAAAACCAATAAAAGTTGCACTATGTTAGAACATCTAAAGAATGAAACTCTAAATAAGTTTGGCCAGGAGCTATCTTATAATAAAGATTGTGAAGCTTTAGCTGAAATTGTTTGTGATGCTACTGGAGGAAGAATTAGTGCAACTACAATACGTCGACTTTATGGTTTTTTAAAATCTCCCTCAGCTCCATCTAAGTTTACTTTGGATTTATTAGCACACTATGTAGGTTATAAATCATGGAGTGATTTTCAAACGAATTATATCACAGAAGAAAAGAAAGGTCATGTTAAGCCTTCCAGTTGGCAAGCGTTTCAAGAAAGAGCTTTTGACTTGAGTAATGATGCTTACAACTTAATAAAAGGACAGTCAGGTATCCCATTCAAATCTGTAACTTCAAGAAAAATAGGAGAGGATAGAATAAGTAATTTTCTTCAGTCCGATAAAATGGCTCTTAGTTTTGTTGCACCTGGTGGAGCAGGAAAATCAACAATGCTGGCAAAATGGTATGAGCGAATAAGCCAAGATAAGTCAAGTAAAGATGTTATCTTATTTTTTGATGCGACTTTCATGATCAACTGCCTGAATAGCGATTTTATGCTTGAACGGTGGCTTGAAGAACAATTGAATTCCAATTCAAAAGCTGATTTGAAATATTTTCTCGATCGACCTAAAGCTTGTGAAGGAAAAATCATTTTGGTATTGGATGCCTTAGATGAGGTTAGCTATGATAACACAAAATTGGAGCGTTTATTTTTGCAATTAAATCAATTTATTGCAAATCATAAAGACTCTGAAAATATGAAGTTGATTCTAACATCAAGAACTTCAACCTGGGAAAAGTTTGCAATTCCTTTTATTCAAAGAGAAAATAGCCTTTTAGATGCTTGGTATGAGATGGATCTGGATGTAGATCAAGTTGATAAAAGAAACTTTCCACCACTAAATGGTTTTGAAATTCAGCATGTTTTCGATGCGACTATCAATCAACAATTCTTCTATGAATTAAAAGTTGAGAATTTGGATTATTATCAGCGAAATACAATTTCTAATCCATTTTTCCTTGAATTGTTTATTAAAACATATGTTCCAAATATAACTAGCGATATAACTGACGGTTTTAAGTTGATTAATGAATTTTTGAAGAACAAGATTTATTATTCTCGCTATTCTGAAGAGAAGATTGAGATTTTAAAAGGAATCTTGAAGATTCAAAAGTATGGAAGAGATTCTCATTCAGTTAAAAAGATGGATTTGAAATCCATGTTCCCTATACATCTTAAGACAGCAGGTAATTATTACTATGCATATGAAGAAATGTTGAGTTATGGCTTAATTTCGGAATATGTTTCGATTAATGAGTATAATGGTTATTGTAAATTTGTTAAGATCTATAATGAGCAACTTTTTGAGGTCTTATTGGTTAAAGAATTAATTGAATTTAATAATGGAATTGATTTTGAACTATTCAAGCAAATTGAATCAGATTATCAGGAGTTTGAATTAAAGGATAGATTAATTGCACAATTATTTAGTATTGCATTCAATTCTGATAATTATGAAGCCTTATCCAGATTCTTTGAGCTTGAGGAAGAGACATTAACAAGCAGTGCTGTAAGTGATATTCTGACCACTGTTGTCACAAATATGGACGATAAGAAGATTGATCTTATTAAGACATATGCTTCAGGAGCTCGTTCGGTAGAATTTATGTTTGCCCTTTCTGGAAACTTGAATCGATTGACTGGTGATTTTAGTAAGGTTGTTGAAATTATATCAGAAACGAATGAAGACAGAACGATAAAAATTAAGTCTTTGAGCTTATTGCTTATGACCTCATTGATGTCTCTTGAACAAGAATTAGCCGATAAGTATTATAAATTATTATTAGAGACAGAGCCTAACTCGAGTTGTTCTGCTTATTCAATTGCTTTGCGCTTTACAAGTATTCTTTTTTATAATCATATATCTTGTAAGAGTAATGATCTTGAATTGCTTAGAGTCTTTTATTATCGTCAAATGGCTTATTGTCAGGTTGGTGATACATACGAGAGTTGGAGTGGCGAGTTTGAAGTCTTAGTATGTAATGCTTTATTCTATATGCAATCTTACCACAAAGTTATTCAACTGATTGAAGATGCTGAGTTATTTTACGATCAATTGAATGTTAAGGCTCATTTTTCAAACCATAAATTATTAAGAGCTTATAAGCTAATCGCTCAATTTAAATTGGGAATGAAATTAACCGTCAGTCAGATTCAGGAGTTGGAATTTTGTAATGATAGTTTAATCAATTCCAAAGCTTATCCACTGCAGATATTTTATAAAAGTGCATTGGCTGAAGTTTATTTTGAAGATGGTAATAGAGACCTTCAGGAGAAGCATTCAAACAGAGCTTTTGCAATTAGTGAGTTTGCCCGCTACGATTTCTGTAAGGTTGGATTACTGACTAAAATGGCAAAATACTACAATGCCTGGGGCGAACAAACTAAAGAAAACCTATGTGTGGCAGAACGTGATCAAATTTTAAAATCAAGAAAAGCAGAGGTTTTAGTTAAGATTCTTAACAACTAAACCTCATACATGATATCAAATTTCTATTAAACGGAAAATTTTTAAGCTATCCTGTGAGTCTCTCTAGATTCACAGGATTTTTTATTTCAATTACTTATTTA
>Ga0209272_10000819_pt1 | contig 22048 bp, 23 predicted proteins | sample tdDd002_FD_187125 | JGI IMG/M metagenome (GOLD analysis project Ga0209272, IMG submission 187125) | Marine sediment microbial communities from the Atlantic coast under amendment with organic carbon and nitrate - tdDd00.2 (SPAdes)... | ecosystem: Environmental > Aquatic > Marine > Coastal >... | reverse complement strand
CTTTTTTAGTCAGACCATCTTCTTTATCGAGAAGAAACAACATTTTAGGTTGTCCTCTGTATAGACCCATTGACTCTAACTTTGCATGCATAAAGTACATGCTTTTCTTTACAACTTCACGGAATAGTTCAAGTGTATCTTGTTTCATATACATCCTCCAATTATACTTAGTCGGCTAAGCTTATCATACGCTCATTTTATTACTTAGTCAACTAAGTTTAATCACTGCGTTTATTATTCATAGAAAAAGACCACTCGCAATTGTTTATACTCTGCGAGTGATCTTTTTATTTGGCTTTTATCAAGTTGACAGTGTCATATACTTTTCGCGACGACGTCTTAATTTTTTCTCGTTAAAATTCTCCAGCGAAGACTTTAATTCTTCTATGAGTTTCTCTTTCTCATAAGGCAACTGACCAGATACTCGTATTGTCGTCGAGCAATGTGTTGCATCAAGATAAGTCTCAATTGATAAATGTTCAATCAGTGTAATCAACTCTTCAACCATTTCATATTCTGTGGACTCAATAAATGTTTTCTCTTTTACGGACTTCGCAAGTAGAGAGTTTGGTGAAAGTGTTAAACCAGCAATATCAATTCTAATAGGCTTTGTCATATTAACAACTTCAGCCGTTATATGTGCATTTTCTCGGCCGTACAAACGTCCTCCAATACCCATCATCACGCTAAAAGAGTAGTTTATTCCAACTTCACTTAAACGCTTGCACTCATTAATCATTTCACTGGAAGAATGTCCTTTGTCCATTCTTCTTAAAACATCATCCCATCCGCTTTCTATACCGATGGTGATATCATTCACACCAAGTCTTTTGAGATCATATAGTTCTTTATCTGTTTTTCCCATTATATTTGAAATACTCCCAAACATCGCCATGGTTTCAACCTTTGGAAGACGTGTTTTTATTTCATGAATTATGACTTTAAGTTGATTATAACTTAGAACAAAAGCGTCTCCGTGTATTAAGTAGATTCGATCTAAATCAGGCACGCGCGTTTTAATTTTCTCTATATCTATCACAATCTCGTCAATTGACGAGATACGAAATTCTTCATTTTTATACATACCACAAAAGCGACATTTGTTATATGAACAACCTGTCGTGACTTGAAGCACTTCCGTTATTTTTTCCGCCGGTGGACGGTATACACTTTCTAAATCGTACATATTGTAAACCCCTTCAACTTAAGCTCGTAAAATCACGATATCATACAGGTTGACCTGAAACAATAGGCACATGAGAAACTTGCACAAAAAAATATACTCAATCATTATTGAGTATATTTTTATCATTCTATAAGTTTGAGAACAACAATACAAAGATTAAACTTACCAGAAGCAGACCTGCCACAATAAACAATGCGTACGTCGCAGATGAAGCACGTCTGTGTATCAAGTTTACAACATCACGCACTCGGTTGCTGGCTCCACTTTTTACTTCATCAGTAAGATCAACAACATCATGAAGCTTATCTTTTGCCTTTGTTGCTATTTCATCAGTTAATTCACCAACTCTATCTTCTGGTGTTTCTTCTGTTGGAACTTCAATGATAAACCGACTAAAATCATAACTGAAGAGTCTTGCAATATCAGCATTTGCAATTCGTCTCATCATAAGCTGCGTTTGATCTGCAAGGTTATATACCCACCGGTCAATAATCTGGAATACAAAGAAACCAACAGCGTATGAACGTCTCAGAACAGGAATATATACGTGTTCTTCAAGCTGCAGCCAATGTGTGGTTGGATTGATGTATATACGCTTGCGTCCCATTTTTCTGTAAAGGACCTTTCTGACAAAGAACATATAAATCGCAACACCCAAGCTTACAGATATTAATGATGACTTATAGGCCTCCATAACAAATACATTTGGTATGTGATGTGATGAAATATAGAAGCTGTTCAGTGCCGTCTGTACCACATTTATAACTGGTGCAGGATACAGCCCAACAACAATTATAAAACCACTGATGATGGCCATTGGGAAAATGGCTCTGGCTCTGATTGCATCTTTATATTGCCCATAATACTCCGGGTTTTCTTCCAAGAATACAGTGACAAATATTTTAAGCATATAGGCTACCGTCATAGCAGAAGCCAAATAGAACACCACTTCTGAAAGCTGGAAAAACCATGAATGGTACTTATGTGCAGCTTCTACAAGCGCTTCATGAAGAATCGTTTTGCTTACAAATCCATTTGTACCTGGCACGCCACTTAGTCCAAGCATTCCAATGAAGAATACAAATTTCAAAATATATTTTTTTCGGCCAAAACCTTTAATAATATTTATCGAAAGCTCATGAAGGATCATATAGATAATACCAGCACCCATAAACAGCAATACCTTAAAGAATGCATGGTTGAACATGTGCATAAGCGTTCCAATGAGGGCAAGTTCCTTGATCTCACCGCCGAGACAAGCAAGTCCAATTCCAAATAGTATATAGCCTGCTTGGCTCATACTTGAGTAGGCAAGAATTCGTTTGATGTTTCTTTGGAATAGGGCCAATACACCACCCAAAATCATATTCACCATAGCAAGGCTCATTAAGGTGTAACCAATCACTTTGTCAGCGCCAAGTATGACGTGAACAGTGAGCATAATCCCAAAGAGTCCTGTCTTGATCAAGATACCTGATAGGATAGCACTTGCTGGTGTTGGTGCCGCAGGATGCGCTTTCGGCAACCATACATGAAGTGGAAACATGGCAGCCTTTACACCAAAGCCTGTGATCAGAAGTCCAGCGATCACATATTTAATACGTCCAAGCTGTGACATCAAAAGTCCAGCGGCAGAAATATTCAGTGTGCCTGTATAGTCATATATCAAAAATATGCCGAGCAACATGATCAGACCGCCTGCTAAGGCCATACTAAGATATGTCACACCTGCCCTATGGGCAAATCTATCCTCATCGTGAATGACTAAAATATATGATGTGAACGACATAATTTCGAAGAATGTAAACAAGTTCAGTAGGTTCTCAGACAAGAACAGACCGATGGTTGCTGAGAGTGTCAGCATATAAAACATGTAGTATCTGTTTCTATTTTCGTATTTGATTAAATACTGTGTGCTGTATAGTGTTGTAAGGAACCAAACAGCTGCAGTGAACCAAACAAAAATGTAACGGAGCATATCGAGCTTTAAGTACATGCCCGTACCCATCACATCTGGAAGAATAAGATGTATTGTACTTTCACGCACAAACGGGAACATAATTGTAACAACAAGCAGTTCAAGACCTGTAATGGCAATATTAAACACGTCACGATCACGTTCATTGTCGCGGCCAATCATGGAGCCAATTGCAGCACCGAACGCCGGAATGAGAACTAAAAGCAGTAATGCTATTTCCATAGGTTCACCTCCTTACAAGAATATTTTTTCAATGGCAACTTGCAGATATCCAATAACCGGATTTGGGAAAATACCCATCGTTATTACAAGACCCGTTATGACCACAATAGGGATCAACATAGCTTTCGGCGGATCTAAATTTTCTTCATCTGCTATATCACTAGCTGTTTTAGTAAAGAATGCACCAACCACAATGGGCAGCAAGTACCCAGCTGTTAAGAATGCACTGAGTAGAAGAATAACAATATTCAAAGTCTGTCCCGCACTCATTGCACCAAGACCTAAAAACCACTTACTTACAAATCCATTGGACGGTGGAATTCCAATCAACGAGATAGACGCCACTGAAAAACACATCATTGTCACTGGCATTTTCCGACCGATTCCACCTATTTCATAGATATACTTTTTACCTGTAGAATAAGTGATCGCACCCACACAGAAGAAAAGAACTATTTTTATCAGTGCGTGATTGATTAGATGAATCATTGTACCAAGAAGGGCATCTTCATTCAGCAATATAATTCCAAGAAGCATGTACCCCAATTGACTGATTGTAGAATACGCCAACCTCTTTTTCAAATGTGTTTGATGAAGTGCCATAAATGATCCGAATACAATTGTCATAAGAACGATAGAAAGCAGGAACGCTCTCAAATGCATAGACATAACAAGGGCTGGACCAAATATAAAGAATGTCATTCTAACCAATGAGAATATACCAGATTTAACAACGGCTACAGCATGAAGGAGTGCACTAACTGGTGTTGGAGCAACCATGGCAGCTGGTAACCAACTATGTAGTGGCACAAGTGCCGCTTTTACACCAAAACCTACAAATAGGGCAAGAAATGCTCCTGCAAGAAGATCCGGTTGTCCATACTTGAGTAATTGAGCCAGTCCACCTGCTGTAAATTCTAAAGATTGTGCCGCACTGAATAAGATCATCATTCCAAACAATATGAGCGTTGCACCAAATAATGAGTAAATAATATATTTCTTCCCACTATAAAGCGCTTCTTTTGTACCAGCATGAATAACCAGTGGGAATGTTGTTAAAGTCAAAATCTCATAAAATGCGTACAATGTGAATAAATTCCCTGCAAGTGCTATTCCCATCGTAACGCCTTCAGTCATCAAGAAGAAGATAAAGAAGTAGCGTTCTTTTCCTTCATGTTTCATATAAACACCAGCATAAGCAGATGTTAAAGTCCAAAGGATAGATGCAAGTCCTGCAAAGATAAAGCCAAGTCCATCACCTTTTAGTCTTATGTCAATAAACTCATTAACATGCAAAATTGGCAAACTTGTACCTGGAAGCTTGAACATAATAAAAAATACTATGAGACTTGTCATAGCCGTGCTGAAAATTGCAAAAGCCATAAGTCTGTCTTTTCTTATGATATTTTTTTGTGCAATGATCATTGCCATAATCATTGGCAAAATGATCGGCAGAATGAGGATAAAAGACATGAAAACCTCCAAAATAACCTTCATGTGATTAACTAAATCAGTGCCTTCTCAATAAGGCTCAATATTGGGCCTGAAAGAAGTCCAATCATAACAAGTAAAACTGTAAGTATACCCAGTGGTACTTTTGCCACTGGATTATTATTCGGCTTGATCCCGTCTTCTTCTGAAAAGAATCCGTTGATCGTTATAGGGAAATAGTATGCCGCATTTAAAACAGAGCTGACAAGAATAATCGCAAGAAGCCAGACTTGACCCGTTTCAATTGTCGCCAGTGCTAAATTCCACTTACTAATAAAGCCCGGTAATATCGGTATACCAACCATTGAAAAACCGCAAAGTGAGAAAATAGCCATCTCAAATGGCATCTCACGGCCCACACCCTTTAATGATGCACTGTCCTTTTTCCCGAGTTTATCAATGAATGTTGATGCAAGTAAAAATAACGTTGCTTTGGTCACGCCATGACCAATCATATGATACACAGCAATCGCCATACCCGCAGGTGTACCAAGACCAATTCCAAAGAATATGTAGCCCATTTGTGCAACACTCGAATATGCAATCATACGCTTTAATGTCTTCTGAGACCGTGCAAAAAGAGAACCGACAATCATACCTGTACCACTAAATAAAAGAACCAATTGCAAAAATGCCGTTTGATTGATCATTTCATAGCCATAAACAAGTACGCATATTTTCAAGAAATAGATTGCTGGTGCTTTTATAACAAGACCTGATAGAAGTGCACTTGATGCTCCCGGTGCCGCAGTATGTGCGTCGGGCAACCAAATATGAAGTGGAAATAGCGCGCTCTTGATTCCGGCGCCGGTCATGAATAAAACCATACTGATTAAAATCATTCTCGATTTTTCAGAAGCAATCGGTATGAGCGCCTCATGAATGAATGTCATATCTAAATACCCAGTTAAAGCATAAAGATACGCGATTCCCATAAGAATAAGTCCGGATCCTAAACTGCTTAAAATTAAATACTTGACCGCAGCCTTAATATTATCCGCTTTATTTTTAACAACGATGATTCCACAAGCAGCAAGAGTGCTGACTTCGATAAATACATAACCGTTGAATAAATCCTGAGTGTAAACTATGCCCAGAAGCGATGCTACAAGAAGGTGAACAAGAATAAGAAATGTCTTTTGTTGGCTTTTACCAACCTCTCTATGAAATTGAGAAGCTGAGAACCATATAACCAGTGTCGTGATTGTCATAAACAATAAACCAATAGCAATTTCAACAGCCGTTACCCTTAGCATAATACCAAAAGGGGCTTCAAAATGACCGGCTTGAATTGTATATTCTTCGCCTCCAATAAATAGAAGACCATGAATCCACGAAAGTATTGTGAGTGCCCCAAGTACTGGCAAACTAAACTTTATAGGATTTTTCAGAAATGGAAGTGTAAAAGAAGATAAGAGCAGTAATAAAATGAGAAGAAGTGGTGTTGATCCAATTATATTCATATGCCGTCCTCCCTTATTTTCATGATTTCATCAAGCTCTAGTGTTCCGTAAATACTATGGAGCCTAATTATCAAGGCCAAAGCAAAGGCTGTGATACTCACCGCAACAACAATTCCAGTCAACATAAGTCCCGATGGAACTGGATTCACATAGTTTGTAACGCCCTCTGTGAAAATAGGCGCATGCGCCCCATCTATATATCCAATTGAAATGAAATATAAAAATATTGAAGTGTCCATAATATTAAGCCCAATGATTTTTTTTATAAGATTATTGTGAACAAGAAGTGTCGTAAATCCAATTGCAAAAAGAATAATCGATGCCACTTCTATAAAATTATCGAACAATATAGTCATTACTGTCCCTCCATAGAATGATCTTCATTGAAAAGATCAAAAAGCAGAACAAAGGCCATCATGACAATCAGGCCAATTAAGATATTAAGAACAGGCATAATGCCTGCACTCAGTATTTCTCCTGGTTTACCAAGAGGCCAGCTTATAATATGAATATGTAAAGCGCCCTCCATAAAAGCAATGCCCTTCAGAATACCATACCCTATAAGACTGACTGCAACACCTTTCAAGCAAAGCTCTTTTGAGAAAACAAATTCTCTTTTAATACCCGTAAAACGTTCTAAGATAAGAGCTGCTGCCAAAATTGTACCTCCGGCAAATCCACCTCCTGGTGAAATATGTCCGTAGACTGTAACATACGATCCAAATATAAGGATGAATGGCACTATTATTCTTACAACATTTTGAACAATGATTGTCATAGAATACGGCCTCCTTTTAAGACGGCAGAAACAGAAATTACAGCAGTAAAAAATACAATAGATTCAATAAAAGTGTCAAAAGCTCTATAGTCTAGTATCATTCCAGATACATAGTTCACAGCTCCCGTTTCACTCGTCCCTTTTTCTATGTATCTTTCCATGACTTCGTTGTGCGCTGGATTATCAGCAGAACCAAACTCAGGAAAGTCAACGATCCCTACCAGCAATACACCCGCCAGACAAACAGCGACCATGATGGATGCAATTAGTCTCATGCACTCAGCCCCTTGATTTTTCTAAGTGTTAGTACAAATAGAACTGAGGTCAGCCCTGCTCCCACTGCTGCTTCCGTAATGGCCAAGTCAGGCGCATTCATCTGCTGCCATAGCAGTGCCATCATGAAACTGTATACCATAAATATAATAACTGCACCGAGTAGATTTCTTATTGCACTCGCCGCAATGGCGCCTATCATCATTACTAAAAGTAAAATAACGTTAAACCATGTCATATTTTGTGATCTCCTTCCTTTGTGCCGAGAATCGCTCTTGCGATTGCATGTGTTGCTGTCGGATTTGTGATCCACAGAAAAACAATAACCAAAACCAATTTCAATGTTGAGAACTGAAATCCAGTCTGTAATATAAGTCCAAGTAATATGAGAATTGCGCCAAGGGTATCACACTTTGCTGCACCGTGAGCTCTTGTTAACGCATCTGGAAATCTAATGAGCCCCAGCGATCCTACAAAGAAGAAAAATACACCGACAATAATGAGAAATATCGTCATAATATCAATCATTCCGCGCTCTCCACATTTTTATTCTTATTTCTAATTTCTCTTGCTATAAACAGTGACGCTGTAAAACTGATAAGTGCATATACCAATACCACATCTAAGAAAAATTGTTCTTTTAGTATCAATGATATAATCGCCATCAGCACCAATGTTTTTGTACCAATAACGTTTATCGCAATCAGTCTATCCCCTTTTGAAGGACCAACAACAACTCTATATAGAGCCATAAGAAGTGTGATGCCTATAAGTAAACATACAATTATTAAATTATTAGTCATGAGTGCCTCCTTGAATTCTTAACAGTGTCTTTTCAAAGATGTTTCCATCCAAAGCATTCGCATAATCTTGATTTAGACAATGAATACGAAGTTTGTCTTCTGCTATATCCACGGTCATTGTTCCTGGTGTCAACGTGATTGCATTTGCTAAAATGGTTTTAAGCAAATCACTATTCACCTGTGTTTTGTACGTAACAATTTCGGGCTTAATTGGCATATTTTTAGAAAGCACAATAATCGCCACTTGGAAATTGGCTATTATAATCGCCCCAACCAGTTGAAGTAAAAAAAGAATCCATAGTGGAATCTGCTTTATCGCTCCAATAATTTTTATACCCTTATAAGCATCTTTAACATATATGTATATGATCACGGCTATAATGAACCCTACTATTGTTGATGAAATTGTGAGTCTCTCAGTTAAAACAATCCAGAATCCGAGAAACATGAAAATGTAAATCCAGCTGTTTTTCAAAAGTATAACCTCCTACCCGATTTATATATACGCAATTTAGATGCCAACTTTAGCAAGTATATTTTAAATACCCTGTAACCCTTGTGAATACACAACAATTGAATATATATTCAATAGTTATTTCGAATTAATCGTTAATACTTTCACGTATTTTCATCGTATTTGTTTCGTTTTGAAACACATCGATACGTTTTCCTAAAATACAATGCCCCGATATGAAACATCTGTTTCATATCGGGGCATTTATTGGTCTTTTGAACCACCTTTTTAGTGTATTTTACACCGTTAGGCCATATTTTTCAATTTTTCTATACAAAGTTGTACGTCCTATGCCCAGGACTTTTGCAGCCTGAACTAAATTTCCTTTGCTATATACAATCGCCGACTGAATGGCTTCCTTCTCAAGCTCAGCAAGAGTCTTTACAACTGATAATGTCGAAGAAGAACTTCCCGTCTCATCTCTTACATTCGTTATCATATACTCAGGTAAAGCAGAAGATGTTAGAATACCACCTTCTTCAGTTAAGCTGACGCATAACTGCATAATATTTTGTAACTCTCGAACATTCCCAGGCCAATCATAAGACGTCATAGCCGTATAGAAACCTTCTGCAATATCGACACCCGCAATTCCAAGTCCTTTTCTAAACTGATTATAGAAGTAATCAATGAGAATCGGGATATCTCCACGTCTTTCACGTAACGCTGGCGTATGAATGGGCATAACATTTAATCTGAAGAATAAATCTTGTCTAAAGTTACCCATCCTTACCTCTTGGGCTAAGTCTTTATGTGTTGCTGCAATAACTCGTACATCAACTGGGAGTACATCATGTCCACCCACTCGAACAACCTCTTTAGTCTCTAATACACGAAGTAGATTCGCCTGGGTATCTAATGGCATATCACCAATTTCGTCTAAGAATAGAGTTCCTCCATCAGCAAGTTCAAACTTCCCTGGTTGGCCACCTTTTCTAGCACCTGTAAAAGCGCCCTCAACATAACCAAACAACTCACTTGCAACAAGGTCTCTTGGAATAGCACCACAATTTATAAATACAAATGAATCACTTTTTCTATGGGAGTCATTATGAATACTCTGTGCAAAAAGTTCTTTTCCTGTACCACTTTCGCCCGTTAACAGTATGGTCGCCTCAGTGTCTGCTACAAGTTTAGACAATCGAATGGCTTCTTTTACTTCAACACTGTCACCGAGGATATCATCAAATGTATAGATCGCCTTTGCACCAATCATTCTATTAACTAAATTATGAATATCCTTAGCTTCTCTAAATGTAAGAACAAGTTCTTTATATGGATCATTCGGCTCTGATACGGGTGTCGCATTAACAATGACAGCCTTTTTACGGCCTCCACCACTATGACTAAAATTGAATTCTTCTTCTTTAAGTCGCGCTCCACTCTTGACCAGTTTCATTATACGTTTTGCCTGATCACTTCTTATAAGATTGCGAATGTCTTCACCAATAGCTTCTGATTCTCTAACGCGAAGATAATTCCTGGCAAACAAGTTTATATCCCGAATAATGCCACGTTCATCAATACAGATTATACCTTCAGATATAGATTCCATTATGGCATTATAATGTTCATTTTTTCTTTTTAAATCCTGATTCGATTTTTCAAGTTTGATCTCATGCTCAATTGCAAGTGCAGAAGCCATAACCATTCCCAGTGTATGAGGATGCACAAGTTCATAATCCCCTGACATACTGAGCACTGCAACAATATGCCCTTCTTCATCTCGTATCGGAGCCGCAGATGTTGTCCAATCATGATAGTCGACACGAAAATGCTCTGCACCAAGTATTTGGAGCGGAATACCCTTTGCTAACGCGATTCCAATGGCATTCGTACCAATGATTTCTTCTTTAACATTTGTACCTTTATAAAGATGTAAAGCTTGATGGCTTTCAAACACCATCTCGTCTCCAAAACACTTGATGACATAACCGTCATGATCAGTTAGTCTAACTATCATTCCTGCTTCACCAACCGTTTTATAGAGGGTGTCCATAAAGGGTTTTGCAATATTTAAAATAGGTTCAAAGTTTATGTATCGCTTTTCAAACTCAGAATCCTTGATTTCATTTTTAACCTCAGATGAGTCTGGATCGACCTTATGTCGTCGACTTCGTATCCACGACTCTGCCACGAGGGCCCGGAGACTTTCACGGTCCATCGTTCCAAATCGTACAAATTTCATCCAAGCGGCTTTAAACAGCTCATTTTCTTCAAGCATTTTCTTGCCGGGCACTTTGTTTCCCCCTGACCATTCTAACCCCTGATTCGTGTGAATAATCAGGGTTAAATTTGTATATGAAAACTACGACTTGCAAGCATCTTATTCTGTTTCAACTTTCGTGCGGTAATACCCAGTTTAAAAAGACCTTCCTTTTTACTTAATAACGCAAGGTTAACTGGTGTCGATATTTTTGGAGCCAACTCAGGGATTAATATATCACCATAATACTCATTGTCTTTTTCAATGACAATTTGTGTATCCTGCGCTCGTCGGGTTCCCTTATTGTGAATGATAACTTGATAGTATCTTTCTGTCTCTGTATCCATCTCTTCATGGCGTTCCAATTCACCAATCTGCACGTTAGATTGTCCGATCCACTGATACTTGTTGATAATCGAGTCATTGGGATTACCAATTAAACGCACACCCACTTCTTTGAGCTCGTCACTGATATTGTTGGTTAGAATCATTTCTACAGTTTTTATTTCCTGTGAATCAAGTCCAGGAATGGATACTGGCCGAATAACAGTCCCCATGATAATTTCCACGTCCGTATGTTTGATAGATTCACTGCTCACATTCTGATATTTTAAAAAGAACCGTATACCTTCATTGGTCATTAAAGGTTCTTTTATTTCTGTGTAAAACTCCAATAGCTTTATAGTACTCATAAAGTCACCTCAGTTCTCTTGACTGTATTATAGCACAAACAAAAAAAGCCTCGTACCTCACATTTTCCAATGTGATAACAAAGCTTTTAAACATCATAGAATTCTACCCAAATACATTGAGTTTATCTTCTTCTTTTTCTTGCTTGAGCAATTGTGTCTGATTCTGAATTTCTTGCTGCAACTGGGCTTGACGTAGTTCCATTATTGATTTCTCAAAGTCATCGCCAATAGCATTTGATCTTGAGCTCAAAGTGTTTTCACGAGCAATTTCATTAAACCGAACGTTAGACTCAAGTCCATTTGTTTGTGATCCAAGATCCGATCTGGCCTCACTCACTTGTTCAATGGCATTGTCAATATCTTCGATATCAAAGTCACCAGTCACATCAAACTCGGCGATGCCAAGCGACTCTATAGAAGTGTTTTCAATGACCATTTCACGGCCCTGACCTTCATTTGGACCTGTTTGTACATTTCCATTGAATCCATCAAAAAGCTTTATAGAATTAAACTCTGTATTTTGAAGTGCGTCGTTGATCCCACTTTTAAGACCATTGATCTCTTCCTGAATAATGCCACGATCTTCATCAGATAAAATTCCATTTTTCGCTTGCACAGCTAATTCTCTCATTCGTCCCAAATCCTCGGAGATTGAGTTGAGTGCACCTTCTGCTGTATTAGCCAGATTGATTGCATCTTCACTATTAGCGGTAGCTTGTTCCAACCCCTTCTCCTGTGACGTCATTTTTTCGGAAATCGGGATTGAGGCTGGTTTCGATGTAGATGCTGATCCTTGAAGCAACGCTGATAAATCACGGAAGCTTGATTCAATTCTCACAATACCACCTCTTTATCAATACATCTTCCTTAAATCAGTAGACTTAACTCATTTTCTTTATTCCCATCTAAACGCTGTGTCTGTTGCTGCATTTGCTGATTGATCTGCTGTTGCATCAACGTCTTTTTCAAAATCATCAACGACTCTGCCGCACCCCCGCTTTCTTCTTCAGGTTTGCTCAATGTACTGTCGCGGGAAATCTCATTAAATTTAATATTTTCCTCAGTATTTTCTTTCAGAGTAGTTTCTTTCTGATCATTATCTTTTTCCAGTACTTCTTTAACCACCTTGATTGCTTCATCAATATCAGCCACATCAAATTCGCCGGTTACATCGAATTTATCGATTCCCAACGTTTCTAATGATGTGTTCTCAATTTTCATCGGACGTCCCTGATCCTCTGGAGGGTTTGTTTGAACATTTCTTACTTTATTGAATTCTGTATTCTGTAATGATTCTTTTATTCCAGCTTTAATACCTTCAATCCTCTTTTGCATAACGGTTCTATCAGCATTTTTCAATTTTCCTGCTGCGACCTTATTGGCATAGACACGAATATGGCTCATGTCTTCTAAGACTGTCCTAAGTGCATCATTTGCAGAAACTGCAAGATTGATCCCCTTCTGGCCATCAAGCTCACGCATTTCCGTTGCCATTTGTTCAGTCATTGGAATTGAAGTTGGAGTTGGACGTTGTGGCAACGCTTCCCCTTGGCGCACAGCCACTGAATCCCGATAATTAGGTTTAATATCCACAAAATCACCTCACTATCTCCTATACAGTGAGTATATACCCCCAGAGATTCAATTCACTCAGTATTCATTACCATTTTCTTTATTCGTTGCCAGGTTTATAATCACGCGCATAATCAATGTATCCAAGCATTTGATCATCTGGAATGTATCCAGGGACACTTCCGACCAACACGCCTTCAGGTGAAATGAAAACTGATGTAGGGAATCCACTTACATAGAATAGTTGAGCAAGGCTTCCTTCTTCATCCATCGTCACAGGGAATGTTACACCATGTTTTTCTAAGTATGGCATAAGTTCTTCTTTCGTCTCGCGAACATCAACACCGATTACGACTAAATCGTCAATTGTCTCATAATATTCCTGCACCGCAGGAATCTCTTTTTCACAGTACGTTCACCAAGTGGTGAAGAAGGTCATGACAACAACTTTACCTTCATAATCGCTGAGCTTTATTATCGATCCATCCGTTAATGTCATTTCATAAGGTGGAATTTTTTCATTTCGAACGGGAAACTTGGCCACTTCTTCTGATACTTCTTCTGAGTTCACTTCAGTTTCTTCTATGGCTTCAGCATCGACTTCCGCAACGTCTGTTGAAGTCTCCTCTGTCGACACGGTATCTTCTGTTGTACTTTCTACAACTTCTGATACTTCTTCAACGGACTCTGCTGATTCAGTTGCAACGGCTTCAATCTCTTTTAATGCTATGTCGTTTGAACCTGCACCACTTTGACACGCTGTCAAAACCATAATCGTCATGATTATGACCGCTAATACCCTAAACCTTTTCATAGAAATACCTGCTTTCTATATCAACCATTTTGTAATCCAGACAACTTTGTCAAAGAAGATTAAGAGTCCGAATATAATCATTATAGTGCCACCTATTTTCAAAATTACCGGAACAACGCGCTCCATTTTCTGAAGCAACGAAACAAACACATTAATAAATAGTGCTGTCAGTAAAAATGGAATACCCATACCAACTGAATATGTTAAAAGTAAGAGTATGCCTTTTGAAATTGACGAGGAAGCACCTGCCAATACAAGGATTCCAGCTAACACTGGTCCAAAGCAAGGCGTCCAGCCTGCTGCAAATGCCATTCCCATTACAAGGGCTCCAGCACTACCACTAAGTCCTTTAGGCATTCTAATACCACCTGACTTAAATGGAGATTTCACAAATCCAGCCAATATGAGTCCAAAGAATACAATAATTGCACCGGAAAGCTTGGTAAAAACGATTCTATTCCGATTGAACATTTGACCAACCAAACTTGCAGATGTGCCCATAATAATGAATATTATTGTAAAACCAAGGACAAAGAGCAAAGTTCTCCCCACTGCCAGTTTTCTATTGTTTACCACATCTTCCTCTAATGCAGAACCTGTGATAAACATAATATACGCTGGAATCATAGGAAGAATACAAGGTGTAAAAAATGATAAGAAACCTGCTGCCAGTGCGGCTAAATAGCTCACATCACCAAACGGCATAAAACCACCTCTTTTCAGTATACTTTTATTATACCCGATTTTTAAGATAATTGTGTAAGTTTTCTGTGAACTTTCAATGTGCAAAATCCCATAAATTCTCTTCTAAATTGAAGATACCCTAACGAATTCGCTAGGGCATCAATTAAGTTCAAATATACACTTCTACGATCCCATACTATGCGTCCAAACAAGCTCTAATATGCTTAAATATTAAGCTCGGTATATCTGCATCTGAAGTTAGACATATCGTTCTAAATCCTGGAATGGCATTCACTTCACATATTGTTGGGCCATTTCCACCTTCAAGCAAGTCTATACCTGCAAAATCTAGATTTAAGGCTTTAGCGGCTTGTAGTGATAAGGAACGCATGGCTTTTGTCAGTTCCACAGTCTCAGCTGATCCACCTTGATGAAAATTCGACTTAAAATCACCTTCTGAGCGTCTGCGAACAGCCGCAACAACTTCACCACCGATAACATGAACTCGAATATCCGTACCTGAACTTTCAGCTACAAATTTCTGGTACATAACTTTCTGTCCACTTAAACTTGTTTCTGCACTTTTAAGTGTCTTCTCATCTCTCACCAAATACACATCTTCACCTTTTGACCCCAACAGGCCTTTCATGACAAAATACGGTCCGAGTAGATCTCGTAATTCATCATAACAAAGCTGTCGTTTTGATACGAAAGATTCTGGTGATGGCAATTTATAGCCGGAAAGTATTTGATGGGTTTTCCATTTATCTTGAGACTGTTCCATTGATCGAGGATTATTGAATACCGGAACTTTAGCCTGTTCTAGATGCATAGCTAAATCTAACCCATAACTTCTCATTAGTGTGAAATCTGGTTTTTCGATTGCTTCACCATTACAAAAGAAAAGGTGCTCATCCGCTGTCGTCATTAGATCAAAGTCTTCTTCAAATAGAATTTGAACATCCAGATCATATTTTGCAGCGGCATCAACCATCCAATCAAACGCATTGTCACCAAACTTTGATGAGAGCGTATCTCTTGAGTATATTACCCATCCTTTTATCATATAAGGCCCCTTGATTTGAGTTCAGTCTTTATTTGACCCAAGTATATTTGAGTCCCGACAATATAAATTTGACCATCCACGGGTAATTCGTTCAACGCCTGATCAATCGCTGACTTCAAATCAGTGTTGTGAGATACATTAAAACCTCGCTTTGACATCTCTTTTGAATACTCAGCTTGCTCTCCTGAAAAAGGCAGATGACAATTTGTCGGTTCAGTGAGTATGACCCATTCAGCAATTTCGGCAAATGCTTCCACCACTTTCATGTAGGCCTTATTGTCTGGTATACCAACAAGAAACCGTGGTCGAGAATCACGTTGTCTGATGTCATTCACTATTTGCTCAGCACAAACTGGGTGAATGCAGCCATCTATAAAGATATCAGGCGCGTTACTTACTTTTTCAAGACACCCTGAGAAAGTGAATTCCTTTATAACCTGAATTGCTATATTTTTATTAAAACGCAATCCCAAAATACCACATGCAGCATCATAAGCTAGTGATGCATTTGCTAAATTATAATCCGCTTCAATATATGACTCTAATTCTGCTACCATTTTATCTGTGTATGTTATGGTAACACCTTTGATTTGCGCTTCCTCATCCAGTATGCGCTTCACTAATTCCGATTGCTCAGCAACAAATACACCACGCTGAGACGTGTTTATTACACCTGCTTTGTGCCAAGCGACATCTTCAAGAGACTCCCCTAAATAAGGCAAGTGCTCATCGAATATAACATTTATGACAGCAAATTCAGAGTGCGCTTGTGCCACATCGTCAAATCGAGCACCACGTCCACATTCAAGTATGTTCATTTCCGTTTGAACGGACTTAAAATGAAGCAGGCCCATCGCTAAGCCATTGGCCATAGGGCTGATATATTTTCCACTCGGCAGATTTGCACTGAGTCTCTCGCTTATCGGTTTGACTGTTTTAGCAACATGAACCAAATCCTCGTTGGAGATCATCTCACCATTTACACGAATTCTCTCATTGTAGTCATGAAGATGCGGGCTCGTAAACAATCCCGTTTTGATCCCATGAGCTCTAAGTATAGTCTCTAACAAACGACTCACACTGCCCTTGCCTTTACTCCCTGTCACAAGAATATTCAGACCTGACTTATCAGGGGAATTTAAAAGCCCAAGCATTTGGTCCATCAGTTCAGGTTGCCTTGTGTAACGATCATCGAGTGAGTTCGAATCAACACTACTTCTACTGGAATGTGATGTGGAATGTGATGTGGAATGCGATGTAAAATACGATGCATATACAAAATCCATCACATCTTGCACATTAGCAATCACCGAGGACCTCCTGGCGAATTTGCCCAACAAGATAGAACGAGCCGAATGCCAATAACAGTTCCGAACCTTTAACCAGACTTCTAGCAGATTCAAGTGCCAGCCTAACATCTGTTTCTATCAATGGTTCAATTCCCATTTTTATCAGCTTTTCTCCCAGCTCATTCGCAGGAAGTTTCCGTGCATTGTGTGGTTCAGTAACAACAACCTTGTCTAAAAATGGCTTCATAATCATTAAAACTTCGTCAACGTCTTTATCTGCAAGCATGCCCAGTAACACTACTGGTTTTTTTCCGTCTACAATAATTTGTTCTAAAGATGCGGCTAAAGCGTTGGCTCCATGCGGGTTATGCGCACCGTCAAGTATAATTCTAGGTGTGCTATTCATAACTTCCAATCGACAAGGCCACTTGGTTGATTTTAATCCCTTTTTAATGGAATCTTCTTGAATATGGATTCCATGTTCACGTCTGAGCGTTTCAACGGCAGTCATTGCAACCATAGCATTTTGTGCCTGATGTTTCCCAATCATTGTTATCTCAAAATTCTGAACTCCGAAATTAAACTTAGTCCCTTCAAGTGATAAAGCGTCTACCTCTACAAGGTCAACTGGAGCCACGATCAAATCTGCATTTTTTTCGTGTGCAATTTTCCCAATAACCTCTGAGGCTTCTTGGAGTTGTGGATGTATAACCACAGGTACATCGTCTTTAATTATGCCCGCTTTTTCTGTGGCCACTTTCGCCAGTGTATCACCCAAAATATTGACGTGATCTAGAGCGATTGGCGTAATAATAGTCACAAGAGGTTTATCAATTACATTTGTCGCGTCAAGTCGCCCACCAAGGCCAACTTCTAAAACGACAAAATCCACAGCCTTTTGATCAAAATAAAGAAGGGCCATGGCAGTAAATATTTCAAATTCTGTATTCGAGTCATAACCTTCTTCAATAAGGGCAACGACTGCAATTTTCACTTGTTCGACAATATCGGCAAAATCAACTTGATCAATCAAACCATCATCAATTTGAATACGCTCTTCTAAAGAATATAGGCTGGGTGAGGTATAAAACCCCACCCTGTAGCCTTCTTGCATGAGTATATTCTTAATGTAGCTGGCTGTTGACCCTTTGCCGTTCGTGCCTGCCAAATGAATTACTTTTAAGCGTTCATGTGGATTCCCCAGTTCATTGAGTAGTCTTTTGATGGCATCAAGCCCAGGCTTAATTCCAAATTTCTCAGTACCCTCAATAAATTGTATGGCTTCAGCATAGGTCATTTTCTTCACCTACTTCATTTTTGACTGCATTGACTCAATGCGGTCTAGTACTGTTTTTAGCATATCTTCATATTTATCTTTTTTATCACGCTCTTCTTGAACAAGGCTATCTGGTGCTTTTGCAAGGAAACCTTGATTGTTCAGCTTCTTGTTAACACGGTCAACCTCTTTTTCAAGTTTCACTTTTTCTTTGTTTAGACGATCAACTTCTTTTTCGAAATCAATAAGCTCTTCAAGTGGCAAGAACAACTCTCCACCATCAATGACTACTGAAACAGCATCTTCTGGTACATTTGCCTTCTCAGCTTCTATTGTTACTTCAGAGCAAGAAGCAAGAGCTTGCATGTATGCTTCGTTGTCTTTGATTAATTCTGCAATTTTCTCTTCAGCAACAACAATCAGTTTTGCCTTACGAGATGGTGCAACATCCATTTCTGCTCTAACATTACGAAGACCACGAATAGCGTTCATAATACGTTCCATTTGAGCTTCTGCCTCAGCATCACTCTTCGCTTCATTGAATTCAGGCCACTCCATTGTGATCACATCACCAGTTGCACCAGGAACATGATTCCAGATTTCTTCTGTGATAAATGGCATGAATGGGTGCAGCATAGTAAGAATTTGCTTAAGTACAGTTACAAGAACCTTTTGTACTGTCGCTTTTTCTTCTGCATTCTCACCGTATAGTCTCTTTTTAGCAAGTTCTATATACCAGTCACAGTACTCGTTCCAAACGAAGTCATACACTTTTGTACCGGCAAGACCAAGCTCGTATTTGTCCATATTGGCAGTGATTTCTTTTGCCACTGTGTTCATACGAGATAAAATCCACTTATCTGAAAGTTCAAGAGTTTCTGATCCATCAAGCTCTAGGGCTTCTTGATTTTCAAGACCCATTAGAACGAAACGTGACGCATTCCATAGCTTATTTGCAAAGTTACGGCTTGATTCAACACGCTCGTTTTGGAAACGCATATCATTTCCTGCAGAGTTGCCTGTAATCAGCATGAATCTAAGTGCATCAGCACCGTACTGATCAATTACATCTAGAGGATCAATACCATTGTTCAATGACTTAGACATCTTACGGCCGTCTTCGGCACGAACAATACCATGAATAAGCACATCATTGAATGGCACTTCATCCATTTGTTCAAGACCACTGAATACCATTCGAACAACCCAGAAGAAGATGATATCGTAACCCGTAACAAGTACATTTGTTGGGTAGAAGTAATCAAGTTCTGGTGTTTTATCAGGCCAGCCTAGAGTAGAGAAAGGCCATAGCGCTGAACTGAACCAAGTATCAAGAACGTCTTCATCTTGTTTAAGGTTTTTAGATCCACATTTACACGCTTCCGGTTCATGACTTGAAACTGTGATCTCTCCACAGTCGTCACAGTACCAAGCTGGAATTCTGTGTCCCCACCATAGTTGTCTAGAGATACACCAGTCACGGATGTTTTCCAACCAGTGGTTGTAAGTCTTTGTGAATCTTTCAGGAACAAAGTTTGTTCTACCACTTTCAACAGCCTTAAGTGCAGGTGCTGCAAGTTCTTCCATAGCTACGAACCATTGATCTGAAAGTCTAGGCTCAATAACAGTATGACAACGGTAGCATGTGCCTACAGCATGATCATGATCTTTGATATTGATCATATGATCCATTGCCTCTAGATCTGCAACAACGGCTTTACGACACTCGTAACGGTCCATACCTTCGTATTTGCCCGCACGTTTGTTCATTGTTGCATCGTCATTCATTACTGTGATTTGCTCAAGGTCATGACGTTTGCCGATTTCAAAGTCATTTGGATCATGTGCAGGTGTAACTTTAAGTGCACCTGTTCCTTTTTCCATATCAACATAGTCGTCGCCTACAATTGGAATTTCTCTATTTAGAATTGGAAGAATTGCTGTCTTTCCAATCAAATGCTTGTATCGATCATCTTCAGGGTGTACCGCGATAGCTGTATCACCAAGCATTGTCTCAGGACGTGTTGTAGCAATTTCAAGGAATTCGTCAGAGTCCTTAACATTGTACTTAATGTGCCAGAAATGGCCCACTTTGTCCTCATGCTCAACTTCTGCTTCTGAAAGTGTTGTTTTACAGTCAGGGCACCAGTTGATAAGACGGTATCCCTTGTAAATAAGACCTTTTTCATACAACTTAACAAAGACTTCTGTAACGGCTTTATTACAGCCTTCGTCCATTGTGAAGCGTTCACGTTCCCAGTCACAAGATGCACCCATCTTTTGCATTTGCTTTGTGATTCTACGACCGTAAATCTCTCTCCAGTCCCAAGCTCGTTTTAAGAAGCCGTCACGTCCGACTTCCTCTTTTGTTTTGCCTTCATCTTCACGAATTTTATCAACAACTTTAACTTCTGTTGCGATCGATGCGTGATCTGTTCCAGGCAACCATAGAGCTTCGAATCCCTGCATACGCTTCCAACGGATTAGAACGTCTTGAAGTGTATGGTCAAGGGCGTGACCCATATGAAGTTGACCTGTAATATTTGGTGGTGGCAGTACAATTGTGTATGGTTCTTTCTCTGGATTTACTTCAGCATGAAAACGGCCGTCTTTCATCCATTTTTCATAAATTCGATCCTCAAAATCATGGGGATTATAATTTTTTCCCATCTCTTGCTTTGACATGTTGCGCCTCCTCAATATTCCTAGAAACACGATCGTGTGTCTCATATCTACATTTATAGCACTTCATAGCTCATACTTTATAAATTAATCCTTAAAATCACGCAGTTGATCTGGTACCTTAATACGTGCCATCATGATTTCATCAACGTAGCGACCATCACGGATAACATTCATTTTTTTTATACCTTCCTCAACAAAACCAAAACGTTCATACAGTCGTTTTGCTGAGTCATTGCCTTCAAGAACACCAAGTTGAACCCTAGTAAGCATGAGCCAATTGTCCGCTAGATCAAGCAACGCTTCCAACAACTTTGTTCCAACACCCTGTCCCTGATACGTAACACTCACTGATATACCAACATCTGCACTATGATGCTTTCTCGGATGGGTATTGTGCATGAGACTGGCCATACCGATGACTTTATCATCCACCTCAGCTACAAACATATGATTTGATCGATCCATATTTTTAATAAACGATTCACTTCTAATCAACATCTCAGAACTTAGCCCTAACGTGTTCTCTCGAACACCGTCCATTCGTCTGATTTCATTGATAGCTGCGGCATCTTGCAAAACCGGCGGACGGATAATAATCTTCATCTGGTCAACCTCCCTTTTTTAGATTTAAAATCAAAAAATAAAAAAAGCCTTTCATCCCTGTATTACAAGGACGAAAGACTATATTCGCGGTACCACCTTGATTCCGAAATAAATCGGCTCTCAAATGATCAATAACGGAATCACCCGTTCCGAACTACTTAATTTCACTCGGACGTCTCAAAAGCTACCTTCGGTGCGGCTCTCACACAGGGAATTTTTCAGCCGGTGAATTCCCCTCTCTTGCTGCGGCATGCACTTACTCCTCTTTTTCATAGACTTCATATGAACGTCTTTATTATATCTTCGCGAACTATTGCTTGTCAAGATTATCTGAGCACATGCATAGAGTAACGACGTTCTAAATACATAACCAGCTCAGACACCATATCACGGTACTTATGATTTAAGATGCTCCACTCATGCTGATAATTGGCATAGATCATACGTTTAATA
>Ga0209272_10000818_pt1 | contig 22053 bp, 18 predicted proteins | sample tdDd002_FD_187125 | JGI IMG/M metagenome (GOLD analysis project Ga0209272, IMG submission 187125) | Marine sediment microbial communities from the Atlantic coast under amendment with organic carbon and nitrate - tdDd00.2 (SPAdes)... | ecosystem: Environmental > Aquatic > Marine > Coastal >... | reverse complement strand
AGAGAATTGAGAGCGTTTTTGAGGGCTCAAAAACGGTGAAACCCCGATGTTGGTAGCATCGGGGTTTCGAATTTTTAGACTTCTCGGATGGTAAGGCCGATTATCTTATATGCAAAAGGCTGGATTTAATCCGATTAATTCCTGGTAGGGAATTAGATACGGATGAAGTCCATGTGCTCAACTTTTGGCTTGTAAGCGTGACGTTGAACGTCTTGTGGCTTAACTTTAACTTCAGCGCCGTCGATCACTAGAACGATACCTTCGTAAAACTCAGGCTTGTCCATTTGGTTCATAACGTCATCGTGGTTAAGAACGATAGAAACTGCTGCTTCTTCACCGCCGTATACAACTGCAGGGAATTTACCAGCGTGACGTAGGCGGCGGCTCGCACCTTTACCTAGTTCAGTACGTACTACTGCTTCAAATTTCATAGTATTACTCTCAAAAATTTAAGAAATTCATATTCACACAAACAATGCGACCTTGTTCAGTGTGGTAAACGCTAAAGAGAAATTGGTAGTAACTCTTTAAGCGAGCGCGGATACTAACACTGTATCGATATTCTCGCAATAGATAAGCCGGTCAACTGGCTATCTTTTGAGTAGTTTGTTTCAAATAGTTAGCGCTGTTATAGGGCTGCGAATAAACGGGCCTTTCTCGGTGGAGTATCTATTTCTCTCGCGGGAAAAATTAGCAGGTTCAATGGATCGTAAAAATGAATGGAATCTGAATACTTCCCTCACGCATGGTTAAGTACTACCTAGCTACATTGTACCTCACACAACAGAATGAATCACAATGAGGTACGAACATGGAAAAGCTAAGTATTGTTGTTATTACACTTAATGAAGAGAAACGAATCGGTCGCTTATTAGAAAACCTATCGAATCAGACCATTCAGAACTTCGAAGTGATTGTGGTTGACTCAAACAGCGATGATGCCACATGTGAAGTCGCGCAGGCTTACCAAAATGCACTCCCAGAGTTAACCGTTCATAAAATGTCTGCGCGCGGTACCAGCTTAGGTCGCAATACAGGCGTTTCATTGGCGCAGTATGAACGAATCTTGTTTTTAGATGCTGACGTCCAGCTTGATGAAGATTTCTTGCGCCAAGCAATGAAGAAACTGGCAGAGAAAAAGCTTGAAGTGGCCGGTGTGTACATGGGCGCACAAGGTTTACCATTAGTGCACAAGCTTGGTTACGGCTTATTCAACGCGGGTCTATTTGCTACCCAGTTCTTCTTTCCGACAGCGGTTGGCGCTTGTATCTTCTCGACTAAACGCGCTCATCAAGATATAGGCGGTTTTGATGAAGAAATCGTACTTTGCGAAGATTGTGACTACGTGAAAAGAGCGAGTCAAACCTGGCGCTTTAGATTTCTGAATCTGACATTTGGTTTTGACCCACGTCGACTTGATCAAGATGGCGTATTAAAAATGGGCTGCACCTATTTGTCTGCCAATGTTCGCCGTTTTTGGTCTGGTGAAATGCGTAAAAACGAAATGAACTATCAATTCGGCCACTACAAAGAGCAATGATTTGGTAGTGGAGGCGTGATGGATACCACATTCAGTCTATTCATTGGGGCCTTGTTAGATGCGTTAATCGGCCCCAATCTTTTTGTACCTGGCGAGCCTTTTCTTATCGCCGCTGGGTACCAACTTCATCAAGGTTTGGTCAGTGGCGTCATTTTGGTGCTACTTGGCGGGCTCATTGGGGACCAAGCAAGTTACTTTATCGGCCGTAAACTGGGTCTTCCTGCACAAAAGAAACTAGTGAAGTGGCAAAGTAAAACGCGTCGCCCGATAGCGCGTTGTCGTTATCTGATGGCGAAAAAGGGCAATGCTATTTTAATGTTTGCACGCTTACTTGGCCCGGTTGCTTGGGTGGTGCCCTTTATGGCTGGTACACATAGAATCACTTGGCGACGATTTACCTTGTACTCGAGTATTGGTTTGCTACTGGGAGTAGGGCAATTTGTGTTTTGGGGTTACATGTTAGCCTACGGACTAGAGAGTTTACCTTGGGCGCAGCAAGTAAAGCTTTTTGTTGTTGAGCATAAACTTAGCTTCTATGCCATTGCCGTGACCATTGCTTTCTTCGCGGTCGCGAAAGTGTGTGATTGGCGTTATCGACGATCGGTGACACTTGGGCTTTTTGTCGGTACGACTTTGTTTGCTAATTATGCCCATTTCTTTTTTTATGCGGACGATTTTTTAAACGATGAACAACTGCAAGCGCAACACTCAACTCTGGATATGGTAGAGCCAAGCGCGCTAACGTTAAAAGCATACCCAGGAAAGTCAGCGGTGTTTGATGCTCAGGCGATTAACATCCTTTATTACGGACAAAACCCAAGAGATTTGATGTTGGATATCGGCTGGATAGAAAACAAGACCTTCTCGCGTGATGACCTAGAGTTTAAAGATTACATTCAGTTGCTTAATGAGAAGACTCCACCTGTCTCTGATCTGTTTTGGAATCATATCCCGCAAGAGATGGCCTTTCAGTTGCCCGGTGATTTATTAAAGCGTAGCCATATTCGTTGGTGGAAAGGTGGAATCGATCCAAAGACTCAAGAACTGTATTGGCTAGGTGCTATTAGCTATGACAACGGGCTGCAAATAACGCCGTATTCTGGGATTGTTACCGTGCTACACAGCATAGACCCGAACGTAGATGCGGAGCGCGACAAGTTCGCACAGCAAGTGGTAGCGAGTTCAGTAAAGCAAGAGATGGGATATCAGCAACTTGTTGATAGAGTCATTTTGGATGAAGAGCATGATTACTTTACTGATGGGCAGGTCTTATTGATTAAGGGAAATAACGGTTAGCTAAGTAGTAGGTTGCAGCTTAGCTAACCGTTAAGTCTTATCCCGTGGTACTCCGTTTAACCAGTAAGGTGGCTTTCAGACCGCCTATAGTGCTTCTTTCAAGAGTCAGTTTGCCTCTGTAACTATGGGCCATTTCATTGACGATATTAAGCCCGAGCCCTGTTCCTGGCGTGGTTTCATCAAGTCTAACACCACGCTGTATAACCGCTTCGAGTTTCTCATCAGGGATACCAGGCCCATCATCTTCGACGATGATTTCAATTCCATTGTCGCTACTATCGTGAGAATGAACGCGAATGATGGAGTTTGACCACTTATAAGCATTTTCCAGCAAGTTACCAATCATTTCATCGAAGTCGGTATCTTCAACTGCGACATCCAACTCTGAATCGATTTCGTTGATAAGGTCGACCTCTCTATAGGCGTAGACCTTATCAAAGGCCATTGAAATAGCATCAATGCGTTCAGCTGGATTGGTCTTAACCGCTAAGATGTTTTTAGAGCCAGCCATGCGAGCTCGGCCTAAGTGGTAGTCAATCTGATGTTGGATCTGTGTGACAGGTGGTTCAAGCCGAAGGCGAGTCTCCTCATCAGCAGTAGCGATCTCGTTGCGTAAAACGGAAAGTGGTGTTTTCAATGCGTGAGAAAGATTGCCAGCATGATGACGTGCACGCTCTAGCAGTTCCTGATAATGGAAAAGTAGTGCGTTTAAGTCCGTGACAACAGGTGAGACTTCACGAGGGTAATCGCCATCGAGGCACTCTTTTTCCCCTGAACGCATTTGAGAAAGCTCTTTGTGCATCTTGGTTAACGGACTCAATGACCACTGAATTTGAATCATAATGATAAAGAGAACGCCCACATAAAGCAGCGCCAATATGATCCAAAGTTGCCCCATCAGCTTGGCAACCGTATCTTCAATAGGTTGTTCGTCAATACCAATAAGGATATGAATGGGGCCGTCATAGTCTGGGAAATAGAGCGAAGTCTGGATGAATATCAATTTCTCTTTTCGGGCACCTAAAGGCTCTTTGCTGATTTTTTCAAAGGTGATTTTCTGATCCCATAATGAGCGCGATCTAAGTTCGTCGCTTTCGGTGTCGATAGACCAGTATAAGCCACTATAAGGTTGATTAAAGCGTGGATCAGATAAGGGAGAGGAGAGGGAGATTTTACCTTTGTCATCGACTTCGAGTGAAGCAGAGAGTTCATCTTGATAAAGAGAAAGCTGATCGTTAGTAGAGTCGATCATATAGCTAAAAACTTGCTGAGGAACAGTGACTCCGGCTGCGATGACCATGGCTGTTAGCCAAACGATAGCCGCCAATACAAGGCGGCTTTTTAAACTGAGGCGTTTAAGGAGATGACGTTTTCTATTCGGCATTCAATTGATATCCCAATCCTCGAACGGTTTTAATCACTTTCGGTGCAATTTTTTTGCGAATTCGGCCTACGAAAACTTCGATGGTGTTGGAGTCGCGGTCAAAATCTTGTTTGTAGATATGTTCCACTAGTTCAGTACGAGAAATGACTTTATCCGGGTTGTGCATGAAGTACGCAACCACTTTGAATTCTAGTGCTGTTAAGCTTATAGCTTGACCCTGCCACATCACTTTTGAAGTGCGAGTGTCGAGGCTCAAATTACCAATTTGAATAACGGGTGAGGCATTACCAGACGCGCGTCTAAGCTGTGCACGAATACGAGCAATCAGTTCAACCATCTCGAACGGTTTGGTTTGATAGTCATCGGCGCCGGCATTTAAGCCTTCTACGCGCTGAGTTAAGGTATCGCGCGCGCTGAGGATAATAACTGGCGTATTAATGTTTTCATCGCGAATGCTTTTAAGTACTGTTAACCCATCTAGTTTTGGTAAACCGAGATCAAGTACGATCGCCTCCCACTTTTCGGATGTTGCACGATACAGTGCGTCAATACCATCGGTTGAAAGCTCTGGGGTCCAACCATTGTTTTCTAATGCTTCTACAATTTGTTCGCCTAGACGTGGTTCATCTTCAACTACGAGAATTTTCATATTATTGGTCTTCTAGATTCTTGAGTGCTTTTTTAAAATGTCGCCCTTTAATTAGCAGCATTTCTAATGTTTGTGCGTTGTACTCAACTTTAATAATGTTATTTTGATAATTGAGTTTGAGTTCATAAACCCAAATATCATCATCTTCTTCGAGTTCAACTTCGATAATTCGACCATGCAAATCACGTTCTACTGCAGCGTACATCTCTGAAAAAGGTCGAATGTAACCTTTCTTGACAGCGTCATAAACTTCGTCTTGATCTTCTTCAAAATCAATTTCCGCACCGGGCTTGATGACGTCTTGCACTAATGCGTGGCCGTTCTTTTTACCGTGCTCATGTGCGTAGGAAGCATGAATCGGCAAGAGCGTGCTCGCTATCGTCACGCAGATAATAAACGCTTGTTTTAGCATGTCTTTACTCAGTTTGAACCATGGAATAACAGTATACCCATTCGAATCTGAACACCAAGTGAATAAGCTGACTTAGTGATTTAGCTCGTCTTGAAAGATTTTATCGCGCATCTTCCAAAAGCGCCCAACCTTACGGGCAATGACAAATTGAGGTAGTCGGAATCTATGTTGATTATTAACTACTTTTGTCGGTGATGCATCATCAAACGGGCGGTGTTTATCAGCCAAGTGTGGTCGAACAAACTGATCTTTAAAACGCTGTTTTTGCCCCTTGGTTGTGAGTGGCCAAAACTCATGTACTTGCGCTTGATTGTCTCCAATATAGGTGACTTTTAGGCTGCTTTTTCCTTTTTCATCTTTATGGACGTTCATATCCATATCTCGACATTCAAATACTAAGGCATCTTTTAGATTCAAGGCTTCTTTGAGTTTTTTATCTGGGTCAACCAAGGTCGCGTCACACTCATGACAAATACGCGCTGCAATGTCGTTGTCTGCTCCGCATTCACCACAGTACTTGGCTCTAAATCGGTAGTTACAGTGCTCGCGTTCACCTGTTTCGTCGTCTTCGAAAAAGCCTTGGCATTTACGACCAAAATGCTCAATTAGAAAACCGTTACTGTCTAGCTTGCCCCAAAAGTTATTGTTGAAACCACAAGCAGGGCAGGGAATGGTAATGATTTCACTGTCTGAGTCTGGTTTTGGATCGCCGACCTCTGGCTGGTACAAATCATAACTGTTACCAGCATAGTCCAACACTAGGCACTCTTCTTTGCCTGGAGATAAACGCAGCCCTCGGCCAACAATTTGCTGATACAGGCTGATTGATTCGGTGGGGCGTAAGATTGCAATCAGGTCAACGTGTGGTGCATCAAAGCCGGTTGTTAATACCGAGACGTTAACGAGGAACTTAATGTTGCGATCTTTGAAGTTTTGGATAATCGCATCGCGTTCAACCGTTGGAGTATCACCAATGACCAACGCCGTTTGCCCTTCAGGTAACAGGGAAAAAATCTCTTGTGCGTGTCTTACGGTGGCAGCGAAAATCATGATGCCTTGTTTGTCTTTGGCAAGGTGGATGATTTGCTCAACAATTTGCGGTGTTGCACGCTTGGCTTTGTCGATCACCATGTCCATCTCTGACTCTTTGTAACGTCCGGTAGAGGCCGGTGTTAATTGAGAGAAGTCATAGCTAAGAACGGGTGCATCCATCATTTTAGCCGGCGTGAGGAATTTCTCGTCCAGCAGATAACGAATAGGTAACTCAAAAATACAGTCGCGGAAGAAGCGTGGCTCCTCTGTGCGAACAAGGCCACGAGTGTGATATTGATAGATCCATCCCATACCTAAGCGATAAGGGGTTGCGGTTAAACCGAGGACTTTAATGCCTGAGTTTAATTCTCGTAGATGGCTAATGACTTTTTGGTAGCTGGTGTTTTTGTTGTCTGGTACGCGGTGGCACTCATCAATGACTAGGAGCGAGAATTGATTTCTAAAGTCATCAAGGTTGCGAACTACTGACTGAACAGAAGCGAACACGACTTGTTGATCGGTCTCTTTTCGACCAAGACCCGCCGAGTAAATCGATCCCTTTAGATCATACCCTTCATATTTGGCATGGTTTTGCTCAACGAGCTCTTTAACGTGCGCTAATACTAATACGCGCCCTTTGGCTAATCGCGCTAGTTCTGCAATCACAAGGCTTTTCCCTGCGCCGGTCGGCAAGACCAATACCGCAGGAGAAGAATGCTTACGGAAGTAGTGGATAACAGATTTCACTGAGTCGGATTGATAAGGGCGAAGTGTGTACATAAATTTTGTGAAATAGCTCAACTATTTGTTTCAGTCGCACTATAATACCCCAGCAAACAAAAATGAGGTATTCATGCGTTTAGATAAATATTTGTGTGATGCACTTGGTGCAACACGTAAAGAAGCAACGATCATCATCCGAAGCGGTGACGTTACCGTTAATGATGAAGTGAAAAAGAGCGGCTCAGTAAAAGTGACTGATGACTGCGTGGTTGAATGGCAAGGTCGTACGATTCCTAAGCCAGGTCCACGCTATTTTATGCTTTTTAAACCGGATGGTTTTGTCTGCTCGCATGAAGACAGCTCGAATCAAACCGCGTTTGCTTTGTTAGATGAAGTTAAGATTGATGCTCTCCATTTTGCGGGCCGCTTAGATGTGGATACAACCGGTTTAGTCTTGATTACTGATGATGGTCAATGGTCACACCGTATTACTTCACCTAAACGTAAATGTGAGAAGACGTACCGAGTGTGGCTCGTGGATCCAATTGGTGAAGATTACGCTGAAAAACTGGCAGAAGGCGTTGAGCTTCGAAATGAGAAAGAACCAACTCTTCCAGCTAAATTGGAAATCGTCAATGCTGATGAAAACGAACTTCTGTTGACGATTACTGAAGGTAAGTACCATCAAGTGAAGCGTATGTTCGCGGCATTGGGTAACAAGGTTGAACACCTTCACCGAGAGCGTATTGGTGCGATTGAATTAGACTACTCCCTAGAGCCAGGCGAATATCGCCCGCTGACCGAAGAAGAAATTGCTTCAGTCTGGAATTAATCCAGTCTTCGGGAAATAGTTTAATTCCAAATGGGAACTAGTCTTTTGTATCCATTTGTTTGAATATAGATCGATTCAAGGCTCGCGGACGCGGGTCTTTTGTTTCTGTTTGGTTGCAGCAAGGAGGCTGCAAGTCTAACGCAACCGAGTAGGAGAAGTATGTCTAACTCTGCAACACAGCAAATCCAAACGCCCCAAATTAGTTTTCTTCTCTTCCTTGTCTTAGGGGCTATAGGTGCGCTAACACCGCTCGCCATCGATATGTATTTGCCAGCAATGCCGACGATTGCTCGCGATCTAGGCGTTACAGAAGGGGCGGTGCAAATTACCTTAACGGCGTATACCGCGGGCTTTGCGATTGGTCAGCTAATTCATGGTCCTTTGGCGGATAGTTATGGTCGTCGTCCGGTCTTGATTCTCGGTGTTTTATTCTTCGGCTTAGCCTCTGTGGTGAGCGCAACTTCGAGTGGTATTGAAGCATTAACTTGGGTTCGTGCCGCGCAGGGTTTTGCTGGAGCCGCTGCTGCTGTGATCATTCAAGCGGTCGTGCGCGATATGTTTGATCGAGAAGATTTTGCTCGTGCGATGTCGTTTGTCACACTAGTCATGACGGTAGCACCACTGGTTGCGCCGATGATAGGTGGTCATGTCGCTGTATGGTTTGGTTGGCGAGCGATTTTCTGGATTTTGGCCGCATTCTCTGTGATGGTGATTTTACTGGTGCTTTGGAAGATCCCAGAAACGCTAACGCCTGAGAAAAAGCAGCCGCTTCGATTTGGCACAACCATGCGTAACTACGCCAAATTGTTCACTAACCCAGTCGCATTGGGTTTGATTCTTTCCGGCGCTTTTTCGTTCTCCGGCATGTTTGCCTTTTTGACTGCTGGCTCCTTTGTCTATATTGATATTTACGGTGTTCAACCTGATCAATTTGGTTACCTATTTGGTTTAAACATTGTTGCTATGATCATCATGACTAGCATCAATGGCCGCTTAGTCAAAAAGGTGGGCTCCCATAATATGCTTCGATTTGGCTTAACTGTTCAACTCATCGCCGGGATTGGTCTTTTTGTTGGTTGGATGCTTGACCTTGGGCTATGGGGCACAGTACCTTTCGTGGTCATGTTTATTGGTACCTTGTCGACGATCGGCAGTAACAGTATGGGCTTGCTGTTAAGCGGCTACCCAACCATGGCAGGCACCGCTTCTTCACTGGCTGGCACCTTGCGTTTTGGTATAGGTTCTTTAGTGGGGGCGATTGTTGCAATTATGCCTGGCGGAGTAACTTGGCCAATGATTACGGTGATGACAGCATGTTCTATTCTGTCTGCCGCATTTTACTGGATATTTGGAAGAAAGGCGTAATGTCTGAATACACGATTGAAATTCAAAACTTAGTGAATACAGCTCTAACTGAGTTAGATGCAGAACATAAATCAGGTAAAGCGGTGAATGCGCCAGCGGCCAATAACCTTTATTTATTACGTTGGATCACTTGCGCAATTAAGGCACAGCGTTTTCACCGCGTTGTCAGTAGCGATCTGATTCGTTGGCAAAAGATGGGGCGTTCAAAAGGCAATCAGGCAAGCTTGATGTCTACCTTCCAGCGTATTTCTAAGTTTTACGGTCAATTTCTTCCACAAGGTCAAGAAGATCGCATCATCAAAGATAAAGAGATCAATGACTTTATCGATATGATGGAACAGCAAGGTTGGGAGATCACAACATCGGAGGAGTTAGTTGATTGTGGCAAAGTTCAAATCTTCACTGACGGCCCTAACTCATTAGCCATGTGTACCGAGCAATGTGAAAGTTGCTTTGAAGGTGAAACCATGATTAAACCGATGAGTTGGTTTGTTCGAGGTCATCACGCAGACTTTATTGAAAAAGCGGCAGAGGCTGGCTTTATGGTTCATAAAGTGACTGACTACAAATCTAACGTCAAATACCACGGTGAATATTTGGTGTACCCAAATAACCGCGGCCTTCATTTAGCGGAAATTCCATTAAGCCTACAAGCTTAAGTCGGGTGTTATTTATGCTAAAAAAGAGCTTCCTTTATGGGAGCTCTTTTGCTTTGCGGACAATCGCTTTGACCATACCTTTAAAAATGAACATATGCGCTGGCATCATCGCAAACCAATAGAGTAGGCCGGGTAAACCTTGAGGGTGCCACCAAGCGGTAACATTTAATCGTCGACGGTCTCCTAAATCTTCGAGAGTAAACTCCAATCTACCGAGCCCCGGGCCTTTCATGCCAAAGAATAGCGAAAGGAACTGATTTGGCTCACAGCGAATTACCTTCCACGAGTCAATAAAGTCACCCACTTTCAACTCGGGACCTTCTGGCGAACGTCTAATAGGTCTTCCTCCGCCAAACAATAGATCCAGCCATTCCCTAGTACGCCAAAGGATGTTAGCAAAGAAGTAGCCTTCCTTTCGGCTACCGATCTGCTTCACAATTTGCCATAGGGTATCGGAGCTTAATTCTGTCTCTATCGTGGCGCCAGTTTGTTTCGGGTAGTAGCCGTATCCCGGTTGCCATCGCTGAAGTGCTGCGGGTTCAAATCCCCATACTTCGCTGCGAACGAACGTGCCCTCAGCAGCAATGCTTTCTTCAACCATCTGTTTAAATGGGATTAAAGGTTGGGGAAAGCGGGCGCGGATGGCGTCCGATTCTGCAATGAAATCATGCTCTAAGCCTGAGAGCAGTGCAGCTCCAATACTGGAAGGAACGGAAGTCACTACCCCAAGCCATTGTGACGCAAGTTTGGGTGTCAGCAGGGGAGTAGACCAAAGCTTTACTGGTTTGTTGATCACATGACCAATCACTTTAAACTGCTCACGATAGCTGAGGGTGTCAGGCCCTCCAACTTCATACAGAGACGATTCTGTTGGAAGCTCCTCTGAAAAACAAAGCAGGTAGTGATTTAAGTTGTGAAGGGCAATGGGATTGGCTTTAGAATCGACCCATTTCGGTGTAATAAGTAGCGGCATGTTATAAACAAAATCACGCATGATTTCGAATGCCGCTGAGCCAGCACCAATAATAACGCCTGCGCGCAATTCTGTGATAGGTACACCAGATTTACGTAAGATTTCGCCCGTCATCCTACGTGCTTTTAAATGTTCTGAGTTACCTGTTTGTGGCTGAATAGCACTTAAATAAATGACGTGTTGAACCTTACTATCGGTTAAGGCATGACGAAAGTTTTCGGCGAGTGATAATTCATAGTCGAGAAAGTCATGACCATGAGCCATTCCATGGACAAGAAAGTAAATAAGGTCAAACTGTGGAATCAGTGCTTGTGTTGCGTCTCTGTCGGCTAAATCCAAAAAAGTCATTGAGAGGTTGGGGTGAGGTGTCACTCGCGATGCTAGATAGTCAATCTGTCTTGCTGCTGCTGTCACTAAGTAGCCCTTATCACATAGCTGAGTAAGCAGTTGGGAGCCTACATAACCAGATGCACCCAGAACCAGAACTTTTTTCATCACAATCCCTTATGAAACTTATGGCTTGAAATATTCACTGATCATATAATAGTCAGCTAATTTTTCCTATTTTTCAGACTCTTGTACTAGGTCGGTGTTAATCATGGTTTCTAAAATCTTATACCATACCAAAGGCGATTTTATCCGCCGCTTGATTGCGATAGCGCTACCGATCACGTTGCAAAGTATTATGTTCTCTAGCCGAAGCCTTGTCGATGTATTGATGCTTGGCCAGTTAGGTGAGGCGGAAATCGCTGCTGTCGGTGTGGCGGCGCGTGCGACATTCGTGACGACAATTATGCTAGTGGGCGTTACCACGGGTGGTGCGCTTTTGACTGCGCAATACTGGGGAGCGGGAGACAAAAAAGGTGTGCGTCAAAGTACCGCCCTTACTTGGCTTATTTCTACGATCTTTGCGGCTCTGACTGCTTCCTTGTTTATTCTGTTTCCTACTCAAATTATGAGTCTAGCGACGGACTCACAAGAAGTTATTGCGTTAGGTGCAGAGTATTTGGTGATCACCTCCATTACAATGTTTGCTGTGGCTTGTGTAGCTAGCATGTCCGTTGGTTTAAGGGCGATGCATAAACCGGGCGTGAGCACTTTCTTTAGTGGTATTGGCATTGTGTCGAATATCTTCCTTAACTGGGTGTTGATATTTGGTAAGTTTGGCGTTCCTGCAATGGGTATCAAAGGGGCGGCGATAGCCACAGTGCTGAGCGGAGCAATCGAAGTACTGACCCTGTTTAGTTACCTACATCTTAAAAAGCATTTGTTGGCGTTTGGCATTGGCGATATTCGTGATGTGATGGAATGGCCACGCATTGTGAAATTTCTTAAGCTCTCTTTACCTACAACGTTTAACTTCTTTGCATGGGCTGGTGGTTTGTTTGCTTATCATGCCATTTTAGGTCACTCAGGCGTTCAAGGTTTGGCTGCGCTGTCCGTAATGACACCAGTTGAGTCGATCTCTTTGGCGCTGCTAATTGGTATGTCGAATGCGGCTGCCGTCCTTGTTGGCAATCAGATTGGCGCGAAGAATTATGAGCAAGTTTATTATCAAGCAATAGGTGTCACGATACTGAGTGTCATCGTAGGTATTATTGTTGCTGCTTTGCTCTATATGGTTCAGGGGTTGGTGCTGGATTCATTTGCTGCCCTCACGCAGGAAACGCGAGCTTTAGCCGAAAAATTCATGTTGGTGCTTAGCCTAGGCATTGTTTTGCGCTCCGTGCCTATGATGACCATTGTCGGCGTATTAAGAGCGGGCGGCGATGTTAAATTCTGTTTATATCAAGATCTTGTGGCTCAATGGATGATTGGTATCCCACTCGCTGCGTTCGCGGCTATTGGGTTAGGTTGGCCTCCTGAATGGATCTATTTACTGTTTTTAACAGAAGAGGCCATTAAGTGGTTCGGCTCTCTATATAGAATGAAAACTCGAAAGTGGATTCGTAATTTGATCGAAAATTAGACATAAAGCGGTAAGGGAATGTGTTTTGATGCATATCTTGTGATCTGGTGTCCAAAATACTTTCTAGTTCGAGCGAATTAGTGTAGATTCACAGTCCGATTTTTATTGTTTTCGAGAGTATTGATGCTTCAGCTAACAGACCTATGTAAAGGCTATGTAGATGGTGGTGAGTTTCACCCAGTTTTACAAGGTGCTGAGTTGTCATTAAAACAAGGCGAACAGGTCGCTCTAATGGGCGAAAGTGGCTCAGGAAAGAGTACCTTACTCAATCTAATTGCTGGCCTAGATACTGTCGATTCTGGTGAAATTTGGTTCCCAAACTTCACTATGCATAAAAGCTCTGAAAGCAAGCGCACTGCTTACCGACGAAACAACATTGGTCTAATTTTCCAGCAATTCAACCTTCTTCCAACGCTCAATATTGCCGATAACATTCGATTTTGTCGTCAATTAAAAGGGCTGCCTGATGATCAAGGTTTATGGAGACAGATTCTTTCAGCGTTGGATCTTATGCCTCTATTAGGTCGTTATCCTGAAGAGGTGTCTGGTGGTCAGCAACAACGAGCCGCTATTGCACGAGCGCTATACATGGAACCTAAAATCCTATTGGCAGATGAGCCAACGGGAAGTTTGGATGAGCGTAATGCAGAAGCTGTCATGCGATTACTTACGTCATTAACCAAGCAGTTAGATTGTACTCTGTTGTTGGTCACGCACAGTGAGCGAGTAGCAGGGCACATGGAAGGTAAGATTCGCCTTCAAGGGGGACAGCTTCATGTTATGGCCCGTAGTTAAAGCGCTATTAGGCCACTACAGACGTTATCCTTTTCAAATCATTCTTGTCTGGCTTGGTCTTACTTTAGGCGTCTCGCTATTAGTGGGTGTAAGCTCTATCAATAGTCATGCAAGACAAAGTTATGAGCATGGCGAAAAGCTATTTTCCAATCCTTTACCTTATCGAATTCGTCCGAAGCATACGACCAATAAGATCCCTCAGGGTTTTTATATTCAGTTACGCCGTGACGGATTTAATCAATGTGCTCCGTTTGAAAGTTTAAACGTTCATACCGAAGATGGTGCAGATTTAATGCTGGTTGGCATCGACCCAGTTGCGATGCTTAGCTTCCAATCGGGTTTAACTCTTCAAGAAGCCCCAACCCTTAAACTGATGCAAGCGCCGTTTCCTATTTTGGTCAGTCAAGATTTGGCTGAACATATGCAATGGCAGAACAACGACTTTATTCGTTTGAATGATGGCAGTAAGCTTGGGCCGGTAGTCATTGATACTCAGAACATGTTGAATGGGACGCGTATCATTGCTGACATGTCTTTGCTGCGTATGCTGGAAAGAAGTTCTGGGATCTCTGTGATTGCCTGTAGCGAAATGCCAGCAGAAAAACTGGCTCGATTAAAGGCATATTTACCTAATGGTATGGAGCTTAGCCGAAGTTCTAGGGCTGAATTGGAGTCCTTAACGGAAGCATTCCACCTTAATTTAAGCGCAATGGGAATGTTAGCCTTCTTAGTTGGGCTATTTATCTTTTATCAAGCGATGTCTTTGTCGTTAGTGCAGCGTCAGCCTTTGGTCGGAATCTTGCGTCAAACGGGCGTGTCTGGCTGGCAATTAGCGCAGGCACTGATGCTTGAGCTCTTACTTCTCGTTGCGGTTAGTTGGTTGTGTGGCAATCTGTTTGGTCTATTGCTGGCAAATCAGTTAATTCCGGCTGTCTCATCCAGTCTAGGTGACCTTTACGATGCAAACGTTGGTTTAGCGATTGAATGGAATTGGACTGCGAGCCTGTACAGTTTATATCTATCTCTAATTGGTGCGTTTGTTGCCTGTGCGTGGCCGCTCATTCGTCTTCTACGATCTCAACCAATTCGTCTTACAACGCGTCTATCTTTGGTCCGTTTTGCGGGTACAGAGTTTTCGATACAAGCGCTTCTGGCCTGCGCTCTCTGTGTCGCGGCTATTGCGATTTATCAAGCGCCTCAAACGCAAGAGTCGGGCTTTGTCATTATCGCCTTGATGTTATTAAGTGTGGCGCTATTTACTCCTTTCCTTATTTGGAAGGTTTTTGATGGTTTCTCTTATTCATTACGTTGGGTAAAAGCACGTTGGTTCTTCGCTGATGCGGCGGCGAGCATGAGTTATCGTGGTGTGGCGACAATGGCGTTTATGTTAGCGATGTCAGCTAATATTGGCGTAGAAACCATGGTTGGAAGTTTCCGTGACACTACGGATAAATGGTTAAGCCAGCGCCTTGCTGCGGATTTGTATATCTACCCAAATAACAACGCAGCTGCTCGAATGAGTACCTGGCTTGGAAAACAGCCTGAAGTTGATAAAGTTTGGTGGCGTTGGGAAAAAGAACTCAATACTTCTCGTGGCGCGCTGCAGGTAGTCAGTACAGGTGGCTCTGATGGGGAGCTTGATGCGCTAACCGTAAAACTTGGTGTGCCTAACTATTGGTATCATCTGCATCATTCTAAAGGGGTGATGGTTAGTGAATCGATGGCGCTTAAACTGGGGATCAGACCGGGCGACTATATCGATTTAGCCGGTAAATTGGGACATGGTTGGCAAGTTGTGGGCGTCTATTACGATTATGGCAACCCATACAATCAAGTGCTGCTTTCACACCGAAACTGGTTATATGCATTCGCGGGTAGTGGCAGTGTTGCGTTAGGAACAGTGCTGAACGAAGGCGTGAACCCTGTCGGTTTGAAACGACGGATGGAGTCGGTCTTTAGGATTGATTCTGAACGTATCTTTGATAACAGCCACATTCATAAGCAAGCGATGAGGGTGTTTGACCGAACGTTTTCTATCGCTGATACCTTGGGTAACATCACGCTTGTCATCGCTGTTTTTGGCATTTTCTTTGCGACGATTGCGGGCGAAGTGTCTAGACAAAAGCATATTTCATTATTACGTTGCCTCGGAATGTCAGGTAAAGAGTTAGTCATAATGGGCAGCTTGCAACTGTTTGTATTTGGCGCGATATCTATATTGATCGCGATGCCACTCGGTCTTGCTCTCGCGAGGCTAGTGGTTGATATCATCATTAAGCAATCTTTCGGTTGGACATTAGAGCTTCAACTAATACCAAGCGAGTATTTACATACCGCGTTACTGGCCATGCTATCGCTGGTTGTAGCTGGTGCGCTTCCGGTGTTGCGAATGGTGCGTGGTACGGCAATGAAATCGTTGAGGAGCTCGCTGTAAATGGCAACAAGGAAAGGCAAACTACTTGGAAGTATTGTCGGATGTGTCGTTATCTTTGTCCTGTTATCAACGGCGTACTACTTATATTTTTATAGTCAAGATTACCAATCTCAATCAAGCCAAGCGGTGAGCTCAGTATTAACCGCCGAATCAAGTAAAGTGTTTGAGCCGGTTTTACCTAATGTTCCTGTGGTTTTGCCGCGAGACTTCGCATTCCACAATGAGTTTCAACATGAATGGTGGCATTACTTTGCGAATGTCACGGATCAGCATGGTGAAGAATACGGAGTGCAATGGAGTTACTTTAGAGTCGCGCATAGTGATAATGACTTCACGGGTTGGTTAAGCCCTCAAATCTATGCTTCTCATATAGTTATTAGTAATGGTCGTCAGGTTTGGCGTGAACAGCGTATCTCCCGAGGAGGCATTGGTCAGGCAGGTATGTCTAATGCTCCTTTTCGAATTTGGATAGATAACTGGTATTGGCGCTCGCTAGGAAAGACCCCGTTTCCTGGTCAACTGACGGCATCTTCTGATTCTTTTGATTTATCACTAACCACGACCGTAAAAGGGCCTTATGTCTTGCCTGGTGAGCGTGGGTATAGAGAGAAGCATGATCTACTCCCCGTTGCATCCTATAACCTAACTGCACCATTTTTAAGGGTAAAAGGGGAGCTTAAGCTAGGTGATAGTAAGCTAATTCAAGTTGAAGGAAGCGCTTGGATGAGTAAGGAGTGGGGGAGCGGCCTTATGACTGAGCAGCAGCAAGGTTGGGACTGGTTTGTTTTACATCTCGATGATGAAACGACACTGTCACTCAGTCGATATCGTCATGAAAATCAGCTGCCTTATATCTTTGGTACGTTAGCAACGAATGATGGGAAAGTCATTGATATAGCGCCGGATGAAATCTCTTTGATTCCGCTGCAATCAACGTACATAAGCGGGACGAAGAAGGTACCATTGCATTGGACCATTAATATTCCTCGTTATGACATCAGTTTAACGACGAAGGTACTCAATTCATCATTATGGTTGCCCTTTGTGATTCCATACTGGGAAGGTCCTATTTCTGCGACAGGTAGCCATAATGCGAAAGGCTTTATACAACTTACTGGTTATTAACTATTGAATTACATAGACTAAGAGCGGCTTCTCACTAGATGAGAAGCCGCTCTTTTGCTTTTCTGGGGTTATTTGCGCATCTTGCCTATAATTGGATCAGGAAAATAGAAGGCAATGACCGTATTTACATCGGAAATACCGAAATTAAAACACTAAACAAGCGATTTTTCCTGTGGTTTTGTTATCTATACACTCGTCTGTATTCTTTGTTAATCGCTTATTAACATAATAAATATAAGGAAGATATCATGAGTGATATTATTCGCGATTTTTTCAAGATGGAGTCTGCTGGTGGAATTATACTAGTGATTGCCGCTGCCATCGCGATGACTGTTGCAAACTCTCCATTAAATGACGCTTACCAAGGTATCTTGCACTCTTATGTGCTCGGCATGTCTGTATCGCATTGGATTAATGATGGCCTAATGGCTGTTTTCTTCATGTTGATTGGTTTGGAAGTAAAGCGCGAACTGTTAGAAGGTGCTCTTAAATCGAAAGAGACAGCCATTTTCCCTGCGATTGCAGCTGTTGGTGGTATGTTAGCTCCTGCTCTTGTTTATGTACTATTTAACCTTGGCGATGCTGCCGCTATTCAAGGCTGGGCGATTCCTGCTGCGACGGATATTGCGTTTGCACTGGGTATTATGGCGCTATTGGGTAAACGAGTTCCTGTTAGCTTGAAAGTCTTCTTGCTTGCACTTGCGATTATTGATGACCTTGGTGTTGTTGTTATTATCGCACTGTTCTATACCAGTGACTTATCTACGACCGCACTGGCGATAGGATTTGCCATGACAGCGGCCTTGTTCATGCTCAACTCTAAGCATGTGACGAAGCTGACACCTTATATGATCGTTGGTTTGATTCTCTGGTTCGCGGTACTAAAATCAGGTGTTCACGCAACGCTTGCTGGTGTCGTCATTGGTTTCGCTATTCCTCTTAAAGGTGAAAAAGGCTCATATTCTCCGCTAAAACACATGGAGCATGCGCTTCATCCATACGTGGCGTTTGCGATTTTACCTGTGTTTGCATTTGCCAATGCTGGTATCTCATTGGAAGGTATTTCACTATCTAGCCTAACAGCAGCACTACCATTGGGTATCGCTCTAGGCTTGTTGGTTGGTAAACCTCTGGGTATCTTTAGCTTTAGTTGGTTGGCCGTAAAACTGGGAGTAGCAAAGCTGCCTGAAGGAATTAACTTCAAGAATATTTTCGCAGTATCAGTGTTGTGTGGTATCGGTTTCACCATGTCTATCTTTATTTCGTCGCTGGCATTTGGCCAAGCGAATGCAGAGTACGATACTTTTGCTCGACTAGGTATCTTGATGGGCTCTACTACAGCTGCCATTTTAGGTTATGTGTTACTTCGCTTATCCCTACCTGAAACGAGAGAAGCAAAATCAGGTAGTACCAATGAAGTGAAGTCTCACCATTAAGCTCGATATGCATTAATATAGAAAAGCGCCTCTTATATCGAGGCGCTTTTTTTACTTTAGCTGCTGAGTGAGCTTATTTTTCTTTCGATGTGAATATCGTCCACTCTTCAATGACTTCTTCTTTCAAGCCGACCACAGTCGCAGTCACCTTTCGATTGAGTGCGTGTGAGGTCTCGTCGTCACCTTCTGCTTCTAGTCGAGTTTCACCATATCCCACGATAGTGACACGCTCAGGTGCGACATAGAAGGAAAGCAATTCATCTTCCACCGCGTGGGCCCGTTTTTTGGATAACTCTAGATTGTATTCGGGTGATCCCACTTTGCTTGCAAACCCTTGGATTTGGATGGATGCTGACTGATAGCGTTCAAGAAACTCGGCCATGGTTTGAATCTGATCAGAAAAGATTGGATTGATCTCATAGGAGTCATTTGCAAATAGGATTCGCAATTGACGTTCCTCTTGTTCTTTTAAAGACTCGCCACATCCAACATTATCAACTTGGGCGCCAGAAGGAGTAGCAGGACAAAGATCTCGAGCGTTGACGACGCCATCTCTATCGTCATCAGTGAGATCGGCTATTTGTTCCGCAACTGGTGCGTCGATATACTCATATTCATCTTCGGCCCAAGATGGTTGTGTTATTGCGATTGTGAGCGCTGAAAGGGGGACTAGGTATATTGTTTTCATAATCAATACTCCACTCGCTGTGTCCACTCTTTAGGCGTGTCGACTAGCAATGCATCAAGTAAAATGCCGGTGGTATTCATAACACGGTATTTTGCATATTGCTCTGCGTAGTGAGCGTCTAAGTAATCTTTACGAGCTTCAAACAACTCGTTTTCGGTATTGAGTAGGTCGAGTAGGGTTCTCTGACCAATTCGATATTGTTTCTCATAGGAGATAACGGTTTCAGCAGCAGAATCTACATGGTCAGCCAAAAAGTTTTTTTGTTGAAGTGTTAAATCTAGTGCACTCCATGAAAGGCGTAAGCTTTCTTCAACTTGCCGGTAGGCATCATCTCGCAGGTCTTTTGCTTTATTGAGTTGATATGCTGCTCGTTCTGAAAGGTCGCTATCTGATCCGCCGTTGTAGATGTTGTATCGCATTCTTAACATCGCAAGCGTTTCTTCTCCTCGTCCCTCATCACCACCCGCATCATCACGCCATGTTTGACTCGCTTCAATGGAGAAGGTTGGGTAGAAGTTGCCTTTAGACTGTTTATATTGGAAGCGTGCAGCATCAACGTCAATCATTGAGAGTTTTATGATAGGGTGTTGGTCATACGCTTGTACAATCGCGTCTGTCAGTGACAAAGGCAGTTTATCTTCGTCTGCCCTCGGGTAAATAAGCCCCAGTGGATCTTGTCCAACAACTCTTTTGAATTGTGTGTGCGTATCAATTAAGTTGTTCTGAGCCGCGAGTAAATTACCGTGCGCTTTCGCGATACGAGCCTCAACTTGTGATACGTCTGCCGTAGAGCCAATACCGGATTCTGCGCGTCTACGTATGTCTTTATAGATTTCCTTATGAACCGCTAGATTACTTTCTGATAGAGCTAAAATCTCAGTTGCTTTGACCGCTTCTAAGTAGATGCTCGTTACTTTTAATGCCAAGTCTGACGAATCAGCCAAAAGTTGTAGACGGATGGATTCAGCTTCTGCGGCGGTTCTATCCATATCATTTAAAGTTGCTGAGCCATCCCATAAAAGCTGCGTCAAACTCACTGTTGCCTCTTTTCGGGTGAGGTTTGTAGTATCTCGTCCAGTTGAATCTGCAGGGTTTATACGTTCATATCCAATGCCTGCATCCAGGTCAATGCTTGGTAAATAAGCGCCTCCAGCTGCAGAGTTTTGTTTTATTGCACTTTGGAACTCATTGAACACTGCTCTAATTTCTGGGTTTGTTGCTAGTGTAATGGCGACTGACTGTTCGAGCGTTTGGGCGCTACTCGCAGCGCTAAAACACAATATACAGCTAGCTATTAGGTTTTTTTTCCAGTTCAAAGTTGCCTCCTTATTCAGAAGCCGACTGCGACTTATGAAGTAAGTTTGGAGTGTCAGAATGTTTGGAATATCAAGAAAAGCTTAGCTCAATCAACGAAGAAGTGAGATTTACATCAAATAAAATTATTCTTTTAGTTATCCAATTATCAATTTCCGTTGGTACTTTTATGTCATTAAGTGGTTTATCAGTTGTGAGACAACTAGGTTTATAGGATGCACTAGTACGTTCGAGTGAGAGAGCTTCGTTTCGAAGCTGCGGAATTAGTCATACAACTGGGAAAGTTTGACTATGGATATTAAAAGTATTGCGACGTTGGCTTTGGCCAATTCAACAGTGGTCGTCGATGCCAACGGCCAAGTGAGAGAGTTACTTCCTGGAGAGGCTCCTGCTCCTGGTGAAGTTGTGGTAGTTACCGGTCAGGGAACGACAGAAACAACGGATGTGGAAGCTCTACTTGTTGGTGACGACGGTGGCTTAACCGAACTCAATTTAGACAATGAAATTGCGGCGATTTTTGAACAAATTGAACAAGGGGTGGATCCAACCCAAAACGATGAGTTTGCAACTGCTGCTGGTGGACAAAATGGGTCAAGCCCAACAGGCTCGGGAGACATTGAGCGAATTGGAGCGGAAACTCTGGCAGAGACGAGTTTTGATACCTCTGCTTTGGAGTCTCAAGGGTTATCTGAAACACAAAGCTTGGCACTATTAGATATTGTTGAAGATTCTCTTTCCACGCAAGCACTTATTAGTGGCGATGATGATGTCAGAGTCGATGAAACTGATGAGCCATGGGTTATCAATGGAACGCTGGTTGCTTCAGATACAGATGACCCGACCTTTATTTCCCAATCAGATGTACAGGGCACCTACGGACAGTTTTCAATTGATAGTGAGGGTAATTGGACCTTTGTCGCAGACCATGCTTTCGATGAATTAAATATTGGCGATTTGGTATCTGAGCAGTTCGAGGTTCAGTCTGGGGATGGAGCGTTGTCTACGGTGACTGTAACAATTGACGGCACCAATGATTTACCAGAATTTGTTAATGTTGGAGAGAGTTCTACGGAAGATGACTTTTCAACGTTTAATGTTGATTCGTATTCCTTTGACTATAACGAAGGGACAGAAGCGGGCGTTACGATTGGGCAAGTTGCAGCGACCGATCCCGATAATAGTGTGTTGCTTTTTAGTATTTCTACCAATATTCAAGATGATGACAATAACGACTTGTTCCAAATTGATCCTGATACCGGCGAGATAAGTTTGACAGAAGCTGGTGTCGCCGCCTATGTCAATGATTATGAAGTTTTAGGCAATGCACATGGTATTGTTGTTACGGTGACAGAAGGGGATGGTGAAGGAGAACCACAGTCAGTTGACGTTGATGTTTTCTTAAATGAGCAGAATATTGACGACAATCC
>Ga0209272_10000817_pt1 | contig 22078 bp, 24 predicted proteins | sample tdDd002_FD_187125 | JGI IMG/M metagenome (GOLD analysis project Ga0209272, IMG submission 187125) | Marine sediment microbial communities from the Atlantic coast under amendment with organic carbon and nitrate - tdDd00.2 (SPAdes)... | ecosystem: Environmental > Aquatic > Marine > Coastal >... | reverse complement strand
TATTAGTATTACTAATTGATTCACAGGAATACAAGCTCATTAATATAACAACAATTATTAGGCAATAAATTCTTTTCTTCATTTGTTACTCCTTTGATTTATTGGATTAAGCTTAAATCTTTGAACGTATTTATTGAGAAATTATTCCATCTCTATTCAATAGTAATATATAATTAAATCACAAGACCTTAAAAAGTTATTAACTTCATATCTATCAATGAAAAAAACTACCTGATTATACAATCGAGTAGCTGCTCATCAAGTTCAACCTCCCACACAAATCAGAAGACTTATGTTTCATCAAAATGTATCTGGAGCATAAGCTGCAGATACATTTCTCAATATAATTTTCAATTTAAATGTATATCGTTATTGCTTAGACGAACTCTTAGAAGGTACAGTTTGAAGATATAATTCAATTGTTTCTTGAAGAGTTTCTTCTTTCACCCAATAAACAGTTACTTCAAACTTCTCAAGCTTTTGTTTATTTAATTTTTCGAGTCCAGTACCACCAGATCCTATTCTCATATTATCTTCCCTAAAGCCACTACTACTTCCCATTCCAATATCATCAAAAGGAGATTCCACTCTTATTTTTTTAATAGATGTCAAATCTTTTGAATCCCCTTTATAGTAAAGAATATATTCAGAACTTGAATTTAATCGCCCAGCCTCATCATAAATTTCTTCATAGTTTAAGCTTACAGACCAATGTTCTCCTTCACCTGTACAAGTTTCCGAGAGTAGATCATCATTTCCAAAAAGAAACTGTATAGCTACAACAGTAGTGATTAAAATGGCAGATAATAGAATTAGTCTAAGTTTAATATTTTTTTTCATTTTACGTAACCTTTCATACTGTTTTATCTGGTCAATACAAAAGTATCTAGAGCATTTTGCTACAAATACTTTATAACGATTTCAATTTATCTGTTACTTTCCAAGAAGTACCATTTAGTACATTACATACACTCACTATGATAATATTTTTACTCAAATGGGTATTTTTCTTTATATTTATTATACAAATCCCATTTATCTTCACTAAACACAATGAATTTATCGTCATCAATTATATACACAAAAGATATCAACAAATCCAACTCTCCGCCGATACCACCCCATAAAGCATGATCATCTTTACTGAAACCTAATATATGTATTTTCTCATTTTCTAAATTATCTACTTGAATAATTTCCTCAATAAAGTCATTGTATCTAAATGTAAACACACTACTCCCATCGCTACGTGTCATATCAAATCTGTATTTATCTGAATCATATGATGTAATTACGATATATTTGCTATCATCAGAAACCTTGAAATTGCTTATTTTATCCGCTTTATGGTAAGACTCAAACCAAGAATATACTCTCTCATCAGATGCATATACCAACATATCAATTACTTGCTTTGCATTTAGATGATCTTCGTTAATCATATAGATGTTATCACCTACTATTTCTATATTATTGACTTTTTCTATGATACCTAACATATTTTCCTTTTGATTTATTATTTCATCTTTATTAAAAACTTCTTTTTCAAGATACTTTATTTGACTTTTTAAATCTGTAACTGTTGTTTCATTATTGGTACTACAACTAATAAGAAGAATTGAAAGAACAAATATCATAACCTTTTTCATACTCTTACTCCCTCTTGAATCTACACTTAGAACATTACAAAATATATACAACAAACAAATCGGCATATGCTAATTATACACCTGAATCACATATTCTAACATATGATTAGCCCTATAAATCAGAATAATTATTATTAATTAATTTCTTCATTATCTTCTTTGCAATAAAATGACACTCTATTTTCTTATGTTTGAACAAATCATTACCAAAACTTTTGGTAAATACTAAAATAATTACTTCTGTTATATTTTCAACATTAACTTCATTCAATTGAATAAACTTCTCTATCAAGAGTATTTCATTTTCATACTCATTATCTGGAGCATATGGGAACAAATTTAGCGGATCCCACTCATTTATTACATCTTTAATCATACTACACCCCTATACCAGTTCTGAGATTAGGTCGAATCCTTGAACTCGTTTAGCGAAAGTACCATACTACCCTACCTATCAGAAAATATTTGTTTAACTATTTCACTGTTGATTTGTATGATGTGCACAACGAGTGACTAAATCCATGTGCTCTTGCCATCAAAATATACAGCAGCTTGAGTATCATAACTAAAGAAATGTCGTTTTGTACATTTTGTGTAAACTTTATTACTCATCTTCAACTATTTGCAAATCATCTTCTTCTAATAGTCTATATAATCCTATTGTTTCCTCTTTATTGATTACATATATGAGTAAGTATAGTAATAAAGCTGTAGGTATAAAATCAATAAAGGGCATAAACTCTTCTATTAGGATACCTAAAGCACCTATAAAAGCTAACTTAGGTCTAAATTTATACAATATAAATACTAGTACTGCTGCAATCGGTGCCCAAAAGATATCTGATACTTCAGCAATACCCGGTATAACATATGATAAGTAACCAACAGAATCTATTGCAATGGCGTATATCATTTTACTTTTTTTATCATTCTCAAATTTAACTTGATAAGATTCATTTGACATAATGTTCTCCTTTTATTAATTATACCAAAGATAGCTTAGACTAACATAATCATTTGATTAGGTAATTATTATCATCTACTTTCAAACTAAATAACAGAAAAAATCTCATAGCGTTAGTGAGATTAACTCATAGTTATTGTAGCATTGACTTCACTAGACACTGGTGATCTAGATTTAGGTTAAATCCTTAGACACGTACAGTGAGATATACAACACTCCTCCTACATATCAGAATCTAGATGTGAATGAAAAAAGTACTTGAACCATTAATCAAGTACTTATGTCTATTTCAATTTGTCGAGTAGGTCTCACTTTAAATATTCGTCTTTAAGATTTTTTAAATTCTCTATTCCATCAGGATTCCACTCACCTAATTTCGAAATCAACCACTGACAAGGAAATCCATCACATAAACCACAAAAGGAAACATTATGATCTTTACAACATTTAAATATTTCGCAACCTTCTGACCACATTTTTATGCATTTCCCTTGAGATTCAAGACATCCTTCACATGATTTATTAATTAAATGCTCACATCCATTGCAGTTTTCTCCACAAGGAGTGATAAAGTTAAAATCTACACTTTCATTCATCTACTTTACCTCCAGTAACATACATATAACAAAAAAAATGAGAATATTGATAATAGAACTTGGTCAAAAATCTAACATATTATACTGGTAAATGATAGCGGTAGCAGATCCTTAATATCCACTTTCACCATTATTCCATCTTCGTTATTTAGAATTACTTTGATATTTGGAGAATAATTTAAAAGCATTTGTCTACAATTACCACAGGGTGGCACTAGTGAATTAAGTGCTTTTTCATGAGCAGCAACGATTGTATCAAATTCCCTTTCACCAGCTGATATTGAACTTCCTATAGTAATATATTCTGCACACGAACCATGAATCCCATCACAGTTCACACCTCTATAAACTTTACCATTCTTACATCTTAGTGCAGATCCTACAGTGTGATTATAAATACCATCATCAAAATTAATTTCTAGAACTTCCAATGCAATTTCAATTAATTATATCTTCATCAGTAATGTCATATAATTTCATATTATGTCTCCTTAAAATTGTTTGCAACTTCATATTTAATTTACATTATCACAAATATGATATTTGTTTACCAATAATATTTTGCCATATATTTCTGACTCATACTTACTACTTATCCATTTAGTTAGAGCCCGACAAATCAGAACAACTGAAGTAATTATATCATCCAAAATTATTGTTAAAGCACTAACCTATTTACTGTATATGAGTTCCCTACCTTATCTTGTTTTCCATAAGATTTTTTATAAGCAACTTGGGATCAATTACATTATAATAGTTCTCTATATCACTATTTTTATCAAAATCTACTTTTACGCAGCTTTTCACCATCAACTCACGAAACTTATCAGGTGTAATACTAGGATCTACTTGGCAACACAATGCATACAAGCCTGCAACATATGGAACACTCCAACTCATTCCACCAGTTCTATAAAAGACGTAATCTGAATTACCAGTAGGAGAAGCTAATACTTTGCTATCCATAGGAATCATTACTAATGTATCATTTCTATTTTGATCAGTATTGTGTGCCCAATAATTTCCATACGTGTATACATCGAACTGATCTGGGCTTCCATAAACTGATTTTCCCATCCCTAAGAAATTTATATTGTGTGTCCTATCACTACTTACAGTTATTACAAATATCCCTTTGCTCTCAGCATTTTTTATTGACTCTAAGATATCGTAATAACCTTTATATCCTGCACTTAGTCCAAGTGATATGGATATTACCCTAATCTTTTCATCAAGAGTTTCATTAATTTCTAAAATCCGATCTATTGCACTTGCGTATATAGTATAATCATATGAGAATCTATTCGATTCATACTCACCACACTCGGCAGCTATATATACAACTTCTGACTTTGGAGCAACACCCACATTCTTTCCAACAAGTACTGATGTTACAGCATTGCCATGCATATGAGCGTTCATTTCAGCTCGGTTTATATCTTCATAATGAATGATATTGCCTTTGTATTCATCATGATTTACTAGTAATGGATAATCAATTATACCAACACGTACTCCTGTGCCATCAACTCCACTTTCATGCAACTCTTTCAAACCCAATCCTGGAGACATATTGATGCTGATAATTTCATCTGGATTATATCCAACTGGTAGTTTTTCCGTCCAAATGGTTCTACTATCAAATTCAATCATCTGCATTTTTTCAGCTTCCATACTTAAATCCAGTTGTGAAAGGTCCTTTGATCTATAATCATACTTCGAGAACTCAGTATCCCAATTCTCTAAGGGAAATTTATCTACAATTTGAATGCCATCGAATGAAGTTTCCGGAAACCTTGAAATGCTAATTTCTACTGACTCAGTCTTGATTTTCATAGATTCATTTTCTTTTAAATCATCATAGTTATTTTCTATGATATTTTGAACGGTGTTATCATCTGTACATCCTACTAATAATGCTAGAATTAACACTGCAAGTAGTTTTTTCATATACGCCTCCAACATCTCATTGATTACACATTTATTATATCACATATTTCTCATTTATTCCGTTATATGTAAATGAAGTTGTAAAACAATCCATTTCTCAAAGTTTCAGCAGCCCTACATATCAGAAGCTGTATGAATCAATAAAAGGTACCTAAAGTTTTAACTCTAAGTACCTTCTCATTTATAGATTTCAATTTGAAGGGGTAATTAGCTTTCTATTTTATATTAATTTTCATATACATAATATTTCATACTCGTATCATTTGAATAGGTATCATTAACCGTAAATATCCACCCTGTTACTTCGTCAGTATTTGTAATTTCTCCATTATAATATACATCTTTATTTTTAGCTTTCATAGTTTCTTTATTTGGTGAAACTAATTCAATTAACCTTAAGTAACCTTCTTGCGGCTTTTCTGAAAGTTTCTCTAGTAAAAATTTTGTATTTAATAAAATGTTTGTAGCATTTGAATCCTTTATATGATTACTTATAGGATTATCAAATTCTTCTATTGTCAGATTATACTCTCTCTCAAAGTTATACGTGTATTGAGTATCAGAAGCGCTTAAATAATATACTATATTAAAAGATTCAAGATATCCATCAGGATTAAGTGAAATTGTAAATTTATCAATGATAACAGAATACAAATCAATTTCTATCATATTGATTATCTTTGTAAATGAAATTTCTTTATATGGAGTGTTATTGATATAGTTAGCATCTTTAATAGAAATATAATTATTCTCTTGTTCTTTTTTATCTATAATAGTCTGAACTTTAACTATAAGTTTTTTTATACTTGATTTTTTAATAGAATATACTTTAGTTTTTTCACCATAGATTACTACTCCAGTCTCATAAATCATAAAGCTATATTGATTTTTACCATCAAAAAGGTTAAATGTATAATTAGTACTGCCAGTTGTAAGTATCTTAGGGTTATTTTTAACATAATAATATTTCAATCCAGAAAGCATTTCTAGAACATCATTACTTTCTTCTTCTGTAAATCCAAATGAGTTATTCTGTCCTTGTCTAAATTCTAAAACTTGAGACTTAAAAACATTAGAATTTTCTAGAAGTTCAAATTTATTTTTAAAACTACCTGTTTTCATCAGAAACAATGAAATTATAAATATTAATATGAATATTTGTAATTTATAGCTCTTCATTGAAATCTCCTCTTATAATTGTTTTGATTATATAGACATAATATCATATAATACAAATATTTACAGCAAACTCACTCACAACTCAGAATTGTAAACACTCACTTTATTCCTTCAAGATTAGTAATATTGATTTAGGTTAGTCTGTGTTATAATAGAATTTGTAATTCGAAAAGAGGTATTATGAGAACAATATTTTTGATTAAGCAACTACTAAAGGAATCTGACCTATCTACAGTTTCTTTCAAATTAGACTCTGATGGTGATATCGAAGTTCTAACAGATCCATTAGATATGGATTTACAAGGTAAGATTCAGACATTATTAGATAGGGAAATTGACTCATTCATGAACAAGATAGATTAGTCCAACATTGGTTGGACTTTTTCTTTTATACGTAAAAACATCTTCCACATTAGCAGAAGGTAGAAAATTAATTGCAACTTTCAATTTGTATGGATGATCGGGGATTAATAAGTAATTAAAACGAAATTCAAATATCTGTCATATAGAATGAGATCATGTTATTGATAATCTTCAACAGTAACTACTATTTAGGAATCCAATTCCGTATCGCTTTTAGGATTGTCGAATTACTAATCCCTTGATAGAATGGCACGATACTGGAATATACCCTCTCACTTTCAAGATGTCTTGCAGTAACTCCCACTAAATACCCTTTTGCTATTAAACATTGGTCCTCCACGGTTTCCAGTACGTTTGATTGATGAATATAGAAAATGTTCATAGTCTTTGTAATCTTTAACAAATGTATTGACTTCAGCTTGTTTTAATCTGGCTTCTCAACATAATCAAGAAATGTGATTTCCATAGAATTCTGAGTGATTTGACAAAACTATTATATAATCACAGATAAAAATAGTAGAAATCAGTTCGCTCCAAGGTTAAATTGATGTTCAGTCTAGATTAATCACTTTCTATCTTCAAAACAAATCCATAATATTCTATTCTATCTATATATTCCACATGCAATACGAAACCTCTGTATGGCTTAACACCTTTTGGTACATCTAATCCATATTTATTCAATAGTCTGGATACATTATGTGTATCTAAATCAAATTGATATCTATTATTATCTTCCATTAAAACAACTTCATCTTCACAACTAAAATCATATGATGAATCGTCCGGATACACCCGTCTCCCTTTTTGATCAATGAAGTAATCATAAACTTTAATACTAACAGGCTCTTCTTCTAAAAAAGTTAATTCAACATTTGAACCAAGTCTACTACTTTCTTTCTCCCAAGGGAACCATCTCTTAAATGTGTAGTAAACAGTAATATTATCAACAACTTTCACTTCTACATCCTCAGAATCGACTGACACATGTAAATTAACATCATCCTTTTGATACAGCAAACTGCATGCAATAAGCAAAATTATTAGCAAAATCGCAGCTATTATTGCCATTTTATTCTTCATATCTACTCCTCTATTTCTTAATTTTTTATTATATCATACTATAATTTCCTCATGCTCAATAAAAATACAAAATCAGCAATTGGAATTGTGCTAGTCAAGCATAATTGTAAAACCATCACTAGAAACAACACTAAAAATCTTTTCATATCAATTCATCATGTCAAGCATCTGTTTCCTTAATCTTGACATATCCCTTCGCAATATAAGTTTGTGATGTCTTTTATGTCATCACTTTACAACAATACTGCCCATAATTATTTTTATCAATATCAAACTTAATTATACATCTAAATGTATCAATTTAAATATTATAAAACTATTAAAGTCATACTACGCTTAATACTATCTAGTGCTGGTGTTTTCAAATTCTTCATACACTTCTTCTAATCTTTCAATTAGAACGACCTGCAGGTTCTTCATCTGTGTCATGCTCAAATACACAGACATGTCATTCAAGATGTAATAAAGTTGATTATTCATAATTTTACACTCCTTTTTATAGAGTGTACCTATCATTACTGAATAATAAAATTTGTACATTTAATCTACTTTACTTTCTTATAAACTGCATATAAAGACAGTTCAAAGGTGCAGTTTAGTTAAACATTTATATCAGAAGAAACTACAGACTTGATCATAACAAAACCTATAGAAATTCTCTATAGGCTTCAAATAATTAGATTAAGTTTAGATACTCTTGTCTTCCATCAACAATAGCATAAATTATTACTTCTTTTTGAATATGATTAGTCTTATAAAAGACTAAATTTTTCTCAACAATTAAGACTCTGAAGCCCTGTTTTTTAAGAATTGCATACCTTGGGATACTTCCTGAATCAGGAAAATCAGAAAGTCTCATAATTTCCTTTTCGAGTTTATTAAGATAATTTAAGGCTATTTGTATATCACCAGAATCATCAGCAATATAGTATAATAAATCCCTTAATTGATTATCTGCTTTTTCAGTAAGGATTATTTGATACATTTATTCCTCCCGACTTAATAAAGCTTTCCTAATCTCATCAAAAGTGTCTTTAATAGGAGCTACTCTTCCTTGTTCAACGTCATCATGTGCTTCGGCTAATGTACGTAATAATTCTAGCTCAGCAGTTAATTGTCTATAATCCTGGAGACCAATTACTACAGTGTCACCTCTTCCGTTCTTAGTAATAACAACTGGTTTTCTAGTTTCGTGACATTGCTTAGATATTTCATTATAATGATTTCTTAAATCTGCAGATGGTCTAATGTTTGCTTCCATAACTCACACCTTCTTTCTATAGTCATATTATATCATTATACGACTATATATTCAATTCCCGTATTTCATCATATACTAATGCATTGCCTTACGAATCAGAACATTTAAGAGAGCCAACAATAACTGCATGTTTAACTTTTGTTTCCATAATATCGTCATCTGGCAGTTTAATCCATTTGACTAATTGAGTATAATAGTTTCCATTCTATGAACTTGAAAAATACTGATTAATCTAAAAATAAAAGGTACCAAAATACCAGCTAAAACAGTAACTAATACAAACAGGGAAACCAGTCTCTTATTCCATCTAAAGCGCCTAAGTAGATCAGTGTCAAAATCATCTTTGGAAAGATTATGTGTGTAGTCAAAAGCCCTTAAAACTTCTAGTGCTGGATCGTATTCTTTTGAAGGGACCAGTACTTGAACACCTTGATAAGATCTTCCATGAAGTAAGTTCAAATAAGAACCCGCCCCCTCATAACGGATATATGTATAAATCTCTTCATGAGTCAGTAATGATACTAATAGATTGGCCTCTTCATTGGATGAACATGATTTCAAGACTTCTAGATAATCCACTTCTTCTATAGTATCTTCTTTCACTTTTCTATCTTCATATTTTATAAGCTCATTACCACAATCCACACATATATCAGCAAAATCTTCATATTCACATTGACATTTTTCACAAAATTTCATAGCAACCCCCATTGTTATCTTTTATCCTAACTATAAGTTTAGAATGTATGCTTTAACGTGTACTCAATTCATTGACAATTTAAAACAAATATAATGGGTTATAACATGATGCTATTATTATAACTTAAACATTATTCTAGCAGCCCTAAATATCAGAATTGACTTAATACAACATTAATATCAAACTCCTTGATAATTTTCTGAGCAGTATCTAAATATCCCTCAACATCCATTTCAACTTTAGTGTTACACTTTCTAAACTCTTTAAAGACTGTGTTCACTGCATTAAATTCTTCAGTAGACAAGTTTTTCGAGTATCTGACATGTTAGTAATTAAACAAGTTATTTGTGACATTGAAAGTTTTGCTCTTCCACCCGTTTTTATATATGTAATATCCTTCATTGCATTAATATCAGCAACAAAATCCATAAAACCACCATCAATTCTATGAAGAACAAGCAACACTCGATGAATTCTATAACTAGATTTAGAAATTCACTTTGCATTGAAATATACGCTTTTATGACAATTTCAAAATACAGTCACTGTCTATCGATTAGTTGAATGTATATATGTCATCATATCTGTTCTAGCATCAAATGTTATCATATATGTTTCACCATGTATTAAAACTTCATATTTCCAAAAATATTCTATTTGATGAATACTTGTATTTATATAAAAATAAGCATCTAATATTTCGTAGTGATCTAATTGGGTATCAAATAGCTCTTTCTTATCATAATACACTTGATATTCAGCAATATCATATATGTCTTTAGTAATCTGTAATGGGTAGTTCACTCTACTAATTTCCATTTCATCTTTTCTTTCAAAGAAGAATCGATATTCGTCCATATTGGATCGTTTATCAAGATATCTAAATGCATTAACAAAACTATAATTGCCAGTTTCATTTATTTCATAGTATTTATAATCAGAAGCGCCAATGACCTTTAGGTAGTCCTCAACCTTCTTCAACACGGTTGACTCATCATCATTTTCTAATCTGAACTCATCATTTTCTCTAGTAAACATACTAATATTTATCAATGAACCGTTTGCGAAAATCATACCACTCATATTCATATACTCGAACTTCATCCCATTAATATTTGAAATAGGATATGCAAAACTGATTTCTTGGACGAGTTTGATATTTTCCCTTACAACATCTGATTCAAACAAACTAAAATAATCGTAAAGAACATCTCTGAGGAATATGTCATCTGTTGTCATATTTTTAAATGATAGATAGTCAGGATGGCGTCTTATAGTCTCATACAACCCGTTAGTATTAGATGATTCATTTTTTTTAAGATCAATTTCGGACGAGTTTATCAAGTCGCTTTGAGTGGATATAAAATCATCAATACTCATTTCAGCAGTCTTAAAGGTATCACTCATTTCCTCAATAGAACTTAAATTGTCAATTATTCTAGCAGAATGTGTACTCAGTTTTTTTTCATCTAAATCTGAGTAAAATAGAACTTGATAATTGTCAATCCACTCATAAATCATCCATTTATACTCATTATCTACAAATTTATTGTCTTCTATAACATCATAAATATGAGTAGTTAACCTTGCGAATGATTGCGCAGTCTGAATTTGATAATCAGAGTGTTCTTCAATAGTACAGTTAATTATATAATTTTTGCATGTTTCAGCAATATAACCGACAGATATTTGCATCTCTTCAAATGCTTCTTTGTCTTTTTTATGATCAACGAATAAATGTATTGATACAAATAGAATGATTAATATTATTATTCCAATGGATATATTTATCTTTTTCAAAACTTCCTCCCCATTTATTACATATTTGTTCCTATCTAACTTTTTCTATGGTCAAAACTAGATCATCGCCATCCAGCTATATATACTTGTATGCAAACAGTAGATTTAATAGAACTCCTATGTCTTGGCATAAGTCCAGTTGCTTCGGCAATTTCATGAGTATCAATCTCCTAATAACTGATATTAAATGTAAAGCTGTTCCATTTTATTGTATAACAAAATTTGGAATGATAACATTATATATTAAATATCAGCTCCCCTGGAAATCAGAAGCTTTCTTTCATTATTAAAATGCCCGAAGATCTTTCTTCAGGCACTTGCATTAACTCTTGTATTTCAATTTATAAGCTTTGTGAAAGTATCAGTATATACTATCAGCATCATCTGATATTTCATTAACATGTTTCAAAAAAGAGTAAACTTTATTTGCTGATTCCTCTGGGAAAACGAAATCATATTCGCTGGCAACAAAGATTGCTGATTCTACAAACATATCATAGAACACAAAAATTGAATTCCAAATATTATTTAAATCAGAGTCAACATATGTTTCTAAATAACGTTCCCACTTATCAGGTCCAAGAAGTTTAGGTAGATGTCTCCCGCCTGCACCAATTGTATTATCAAAACCTCTTTTTAACCCAATTTCCCATGAGAGCATGAGTTGCATTGGAACCCTTAACCATCCTTCAGTATAAGACTTTAGTTGTGGAAGTTGTTTCCTCCAAATTGTCTTAGGGATATGAGATCCAATTGCAAATAAGAATGCATCACAACAACCTTTAAATTGAAATTCTGTAGGTTCTGAAATGAAATAGCTTTTCTCACTTGATTGAGGTAGATTTGAACAAAGATTATCTTTGTCTATTAGGATTAAAGAAAGGCTATCTTTGCATTGTTCTTCTAATTTTTCAATACTGAAAAAAGTTAGATCTATTCGATTACCGTCAACAAATTGCATATTATAATTATGATAACTACCATCAGCATCATCTGGTGGCCATGGACCAAAATTAGGTTGTTCAACTATAATGGTTTCACCAAAATAGGGAACGACATCATTTTCTATTAAATATGGTTCAACATCGGTTACAAAACATGCGATGTCATAATCCTGGAAAATATCTTTTTGAATATTAGGATTTGCTCTTGAACCATTTAAGATTGCAACACGTATTTTATCATCTGATTCAACAAATTGATGGATTAAATCCATCATTTCCTTTTCTCTTCGCGTTTTCATAGTCATCTCCTTAAGAAACATAATACTATTTAGCTTTTTAATCAAATTAACTTACCATCGTTAACTTACCATTTACAAATCTATGGTTGCTATTTAATTCCATAATTTAGTATATCATACTTGTTCTAGTCATATAACATTATCCCGACAAATCGATATTAATTAGAAAAATTTACTAATTAATAAAAATAAAACGACCTATAACTATAAAAAGTAATAGGTCGAAGTTTTTAATAAGGAGTTCTGTTTATGACAAGTTCTTTGCTTCTATATATATTTGGTACTCAAGCTCCTTCGCTTTCTTCAGATTTCTTATTATCTCATTTTTATTATTAGGATAACTGCTTGTTTTTCTTTGATCGAGTAATTGCCCAAATAAGTTAGCTAAGTCATCAAAGCACTGACTCATTTTTTTTAAGTTACTGTTATCAGTTAATAACACCTGAAAATATTTTGAAGCATGTTTTTTCATAATAGCGTATGTTTCAAAGTAATATCTACTATCCCAATCATCTTCAGTAATTGTCTTCATTTTTTCTATCCAATGATCATATGCTTGATACCCTTCTAAATAGTCAGGTGTTGCAATCGCCTCACTACCTTCATTATGATTAATAATAATTTGAAGTATTTTTTCAATAATATTCGTTGGTTTTATCCAGCTAGTTAATTCCATTACAAACAACACAGGAATTTCTCTTCTGCCCAATTTATCAATAGGCAGATTTATTGGATCTCCTTTTACAGATATCCCTGTATAAGAATTATTCACAGAATCAAATGTTGTTATTATTTCCCATTCAGGAACAGATGCATCCCAGGTAATTACTGGATTCGTACTTTCAATAATCATTTTATGAGCTTCAGTTCTTTTTTCTAATTCAAGATGATCTTCGTCCCATAACCTTGTTATAACTTTTGTCTCAAAACCAATATCCTCAGCTGCCTTACTTAATAATTCCCAATCAAATACACTCATTGCACTTGGACATAAATCTTTATGTACAACTGTTCTTAATGCAAAACCTGATAGTGTTGCATACGTTTCAATCGGTAGATCTACCATACTAGCAGATCCTGCTTTTAGAGCTTTTACATATGAATGAGTAAAACCATATTCCTTCATGATATCACTTATCATCTTTTACCTCCTCTACTGGTATATAAATTTCTTCTGTATAGGTTCTTGAAGCTTCAATATATCTCTCAAAGGCAAATGAGCCTCGTTGAATAATTTTATTATCATCCATGTACTGGTAAATATAGTCCCAAGTTTGATGAATCATTTCAACAAACGTATACGCATCTGCTTGAGGTGTTATAAATTTTAAATACCAACCTTCTGGAACAGTTAAGGCGTTAGAAGAAATGTTTACCTTACTTCCAATCCAATATCTATACTCATAACTAGACACAGTCTCTAACCACCCATAGTCATAAGTGTTTATCATATCATCAGACTTGTGTTGCTTCTGATATCGATTCCAAAAACGCGGGATATCATTATGTCTATTTTTTATATTGGTCTCGTATACAAAACAATTTATTGTAATGCCTGGAAAATAGATTAATTCAGGTTGAATGTCTAAAGTTTTCTCTAAGTTCATCTTAAATGCATTATGTAAATGTAAGCTATTTCTAAGGTTCCGATGCTCCAAGGGTGTAATACCATGTTCTTTCTTAAATGATCTTGCAAAGTTTTCAGTTGAATTATAACCACAATTTATTGCTACATTGAAAATTGACAATCTAGTTTCTAATAACAACTGTGAAGCCTTAGTCAATCTTCTTTTTCTAATATACTCACTTACAGTGAAACCTACTGTAGCTTTAAAAATCCTATGAAAATGATATTCTGAATATCCAGCAATTTTACAAAGATATTGGACTTTTAACTCATGCATTAGGTTTTCCTCGATATAATCTATCGATTTCATAATCATATTTACATATTTCATCTTGCCATCCTATTATTTTCACTCTTTCAACGAATTAGTATTTTTAAGTTCAGATTAATTATACCATCTGATTTCTTGTACCTACTGATAAATCCTGCGGATTTTAGGTCATTAATTCTTATAAATCAATCCTTAGAAGCTGAATATGTTGTTTCAAAAGACATTATCCATTTTGGAATTTTCTATACAGTATAAGTGATTGTTAACTTAAGAACTAACAAGAAATGCTTCTGTTTACTCTGTTCATAATTAAACAGAATAAACAAAAGCATCAATGATTAGAGACAACGACATCTCTTCTTACTTGTGACAAACAACTTTTTAAAAATCAATTAGTTGGCTTGTTCATAAATATAATGTTCCGCTTGAGCATTCCATAGCTCATAATACTTGCCATTAGGATTCTGTAGTAACGTGTTATGATCACCATGCTGAACAATTTTCCCCTTATGAAAAACTGCTATGTCATGACAGAATCGACACGAAGACAAACGATGAGATATAAAGACTGCCGTTTTATTTTCTACCAAATCATTAAACTTGGTGTAAATCTCATATTCTGCAATCGGATCCAATGCTGCAGTCGGTTCATCTAATATAACCACGGGTGCATTCCTATAAAGCGCTCTTGCTATAGCTAACTTCTGTTTTTCACCACCAGAGAAATCCCTACCGTTTTCTTCATATTTCTTCCCTAGAGGTACTTTAAAATCACTATTCATGTCTTCAATAACATTTGATAATCCAGCATTTTTGAGTGCGTTTTCTAATGCTTTATTATTAATGTCATTTCCTGTTGCTACATTTTTATCCATTTCGAATGCAAAGAGTTGGAAATCCTGGAACACTACTGAAAATAAATTAATGTATGCATCAAAATCATACTCCTGAATGTTTGTACCATTCATAGTGATGATTCCTGATGTCGGTTCATATAATCGACATAACAATTTAATCATTGTCGTTTTGCCAGCACCGTTCATGCCTACAACTGCCAATCTTTCACCTGCTTTGATAGTTAAATCAATATGATCCAATACCAAGGTATCTGTACCTGGGTACTTGAAAGATACATCTTTAAAGTCAAAAACATATGTATCACACGCTTCAATATCTTTTTTTCCATCTTTTTTAGAATCAGGTAACTCGAAAAATTCTATACTATATTTGAAATGTTCGCAAGCTGCCTTTAACATGTTGTATTGTGTTAAAAAGCTGCCTACAGAATCGTATAATTTCATAATGGCATTAATCTGTATAAAGATCGTACCTACTGTAATTGCCCCTACATATGCCTTTAGAATGATAAAGCAGTATACAGCCATTAACATGACAACATTCACTATATTTAACAAAGAGAAATGTTTAACATTTGGCTTCACATAATGTTCATCACAATCATGATAGTTCCCTTTAACATAACCTTTAATTTTACTATGAAGCAAGTCTTGTGCACTGTATATTCTAATATCTTTACCATGCTCATAGTTGTTGGTCATCCAAAAGAACAAGTAACCGAATATTCTATTGCCCGCTATACCACTTTGCATGTCCTTGGCTGCTGTTTCTCCTATTCTAGCTTGTATCACACTATATAAATATAATCCAAATAGTAGAACAGCAACTAGTGCAATTACAGCTAAATTTGATTGGATAAATGCCATCTCACCCGTGACAACACCCGTACTACCGGTAAACATTGTAACGATCAAAGCAATCGCAATAGCAATCTCCACTATAGCCAACAAACCTTTTTGCATATACTCTGCAATGTTCCAAATGGCCATCCAACTGTTGGCAGCACCCTCTATTTGATGTAATAGGTCCATGGTTTCTTTTTTCTCAATTGCAGCATATTCCATCGTCATACTTTTTTTAGACAGTTCAAAGTAATAACTGTTAATCAAGAGTTTTGATTCATCATTATATTTCTTGATGAAATAACTCGAAATTATATGGGTAATCAGCATGAAACCAACCAAAGTGATTGCCATTGTCATAAGCTTGTCGATGTCTTTATCACCTAATAACTCGTCCAATATTTTAGCAGATATGATGATAGGAATAAATGGTCTTATAGCCTGTAAAATGGCATGACCAATTAGTACCCAAATGTATTCTTTTCTAATTTGATATATTTTTTTTAGTGCAGAGGTAATTGTCGACATATTCAATTTGATTTTTTTATTCTTCTTCATGATGTCATCTCCATTTCCTCTTCATTGTAATAGTGGCTTTGAACTGTAAACATTTCAGCATACTTGCCATCTAGTGCCATTAATTCCTCATGACTACCTCTTTCAATAACGTGACCACCATCTAAAAGCAAGACTTCATCACAGAACTTTGTACTAGACAAACGATGTGATATATATATAGATGTTTTGTTTTCTGTCATCTTATGGTATTTTTCATAGAGTTCCGCTTCTGCAATTGCATCTAGAGCCGATGACGGTTCATCTAATATCAGGATAGGTGCATCCTTATATAATGCACGGGCTAATATCAGTTTCTGTCTTTCACCACCTGATAGTTCAACACCTTCACTATCCAAGTATTTTTCAGCACTTGTAAACTTACCATGCTTAAGAGTTTTCACTTTTTCTTCAAGTCCAGCCATTTGTATGACATTATCTACTTTTTCCTGATCAGTCTTTTCACTAGAGGCCATTGACACATTGGCATCAATTCCATAAGCAAGGACCAGCGCATCTTGAAATGCTACTGAAAATTGATCGTAATATTGATGCATATCATATTCTTTTGCATCCTCACCATTTAAGAGAACTTGACCACTTGTTGGTTCTAACAGATTCAGAATTAATTTCACTAATGTCGTTTTACCTGCTCCATTCACACCAACCAATGCAATCTTTTTTCCTTCTTCTATTTTTAGATTGAAATTCTCATAAATCACTTCATCACCATATGAAAAACATACATCTTTTAATTCTATGGAAATAGGTGTTTTAATCTTTTTATGCGATAATTTTTTCTTTACGTTATCATCAACTTTAGCCATGAACTCTCTAAAATCTGAAATACTCAATGAATCAGCATTCAAAACAATGGAATTGTTTACAAAACTACTGATCCATGCTGAAAATCCTGTTATTGAACCAATGTATAAAATAAACTCTGACACTGATAAATTGCCATTAATCACTTGGAAAATCAAATATATATAGGCAAAACCATCTCTTAAAAATGCAATACCTCCATCAACTAAAGCACTCAAGAATGCTTTAAAGGAAATTTTCTTTTCCCAATCGTTTCTTTCATGAAGTAGTTGTTCACCTAATCCTGAAAGCCAATTGTACATGCCATACATTCTAATGTCTTTGGCATATTTAACATCTCTTGTTGAATCGTTAACATAGAACAATCTCTTATCAGCTTTACTTCTATCATCTTTAACCTTCATTCTATATTTGTTTACACTGTTACCAGCAAGAAAACTTAAAATACCACATATAATCAACCCAAGAATGATAAGCGGATTCAATGCAGATAAAATGATGATGTATATGAACGCGCCGATAAAATTGGATGTACATTCAATCATACGGATAACAAAATCTTGTATACCATCTGTAGGACGGTTTACAGCATTTTTAGCTTTTCTGATTTCTAATTGTCCTTTATCCGATGCTAAATATTTATAATGAACACTTAATGACGCCATTGCCATTTCAGAGCCTAGTTTCATACTTCTAAAATAAGCATTTTTTCTTGGAAAATAGCCATCAGAAAAACTTCTAGCCTGGCCTACAATCAAAGATACAATACCGAAGTAGACTATGAGTAACATCAATTCCTTAACCGTTCTACCTTCTTCAAAGTATTGGACAATTAACTTTGGCATGTAAATAACAATAATCGGTTGGCATACTTTCGCAAATATCATGGTAGCCATTGCTACTAATAAAAACCGATCGACACGCCATATGTTTTTGAATATAAATCCTATGTTACTAAAAACACCATGTTTTGGTTTAACACTCATCCTTACCTCCTACATTTAAATGTTATGTTTATAAGTCCGATTGATGCAAACAGAATATTATGAAAAATGAATAAATAAAATGTTTTGTAAATCTAATTATTACTATGCATCATTAAAAAATTATAACCCATATAATTCCAACATACAATATAATACATCGCTGTAATATAATTTAAATACAACACTTGTTCGAGTATTTGGATCTAGTCAACTCCTTGACACATAGATTGATAAAAGATTATACTATTTTTTACAGTAAATTTTTAACTAGAGAGGAGAATTCATAAAAAATTCAAAAATGCCAGTTTATATTTTAGCTGGTTTGTTAGTAGTCTGTGTCTTCGGGTTTGCATTCCTTTACAGTACACAATCAGGGGTATTATCTGACCTTCAAACATCCGAAGACAAGTTAACGAGTGAGGTGGAGAGTCTTAAATATGAACTATCTGATAAGGAGTCTGAATTTTCTGTTTTAAGCTCTGAAAAACAATCACTTACAAATGAGGTTTCTAGTCTTGAGAGTGAGAATAAAGACACAAAACAAAATTAGAAAAAGTGGAGTCAACTTTAGCAATTGAGCTTTCAAGAAAAGATTAAAGGTAACTGGACTTCAGTAAATTTTGTGGAGGATGACATGAAATTTGATCCTACAAAACAAGCATCATTCGATCTCTTTTTAAGAGGATTAGAATTTTATGATACAACTGTATTCTTTGATATAGGTGAAAATTCCGGTGGTACTTCATTTTGGGTAGATGATCAAATTTATGATGAACAGTCTGCTATGGGCTTTAAGCTTAAAGAGATTGAAGGCGTAGAATATTTATTTGTTGAATGGAAAGGCGACGATGTTGTTAAACATAGTGACATAGGTTATTATGTTTTAAAAAGATCAGAGTAGTAAATTAATATTGATACAAAAGTTCTGAGATGATTCTCAGAACTTTTTTTAGTCAAATCCTTAGACTCTAGTAAAAATCAAAAAAATATTATCCATAGTGTTAGCAATCTGCTTTTCATATGAATATTTATGAGTTTAGTTGAACTGAACTTATGTAATATAGAACAACACCTATTACATATAATTGAATATATTGTTAGTTTTTTTATGCATTTTCATACTTGAATACTGCATTTTAATACTCTTTTGTTTGTATTATGTAATTTTATGTAATAATTAAATAAAGGAGGGATCATATGAAAACATACATGAAATTATTGGGGATCGTTGCACTTCTAGCACTTGAGATATTAGCAGTTTCTAAGTTATCTAATTTCGGCTTAGAAAATATATTTGCTCTTTGGGGTGGTGTTTTCTTTATTTTGTTTTATAGACAATTTGTCAACTACAATAGAGCACCTAGTGTTCATGATACACCTGGAGGAAATCTTTCTGGAGCTATTTATAATTCAGATCATATAATGCTTGAATCAGAAGAGCTTGCTGAAGCGAAGAAGCATAATAGAGCTGTTTTTCAAAACCTGAGCATAAAATTGGTCTATTTAACTCTTGTACTTGTACATATTGGTCTAAGTTATTACTTTGTAAAGTTTCCATCATAATAAATAAACTTAAATTATAATGAAATAATAAAATTATTGAATTCCTTTTATGAGGAATTCTTTCATTTTTTGTGATCCTATATTGGTTCTGATACAATTTTTCTGTATAATTAAATTTATTATTAAATCATTTACCCCATTTATAATTGTAGATAGAAATGATACTATAACATATACAAAGTTTTACTTGTCATATCACATTTGGAGGTTATTATGTTACACATGTTAGAAGAAAAAGATTACATTAGAGTAAAAAATCTAGTTAATCCTAATTATATAAGTGTTCAATTACAATCTGTTATTAATGGTACCAACCCTGGTTTTGTGTATGTTGACACATTAGAATCACCCAAAACAGCAATTGTGTATCATCAAGGAGAAGGTGGCTTTTACTTCATTGGTAATCATGAATCAAAAGCATTCTTAGATAATATAGATGCTTTTATGACCTCAATAAAGGAACAATTACGCGACAGTGATATAAACGATTTTGAATTTAGTGGTGATTCAAATCTTTGGGATGAAACTTTTAGACGTATTTTTTATATGTATGATCTCAGTCTATCTGAACAAAGAGTTTATCTACTAAAAGACAAACAATCCATTACTAAGTACCCATTACATAGTGACTATAAATTAAGAAACATAGATGCAGATTTATTAAGTCAACCAAAAATAAAAAGCATTTCTTTTGTTAAAGACGAAATTTTAAACTGGTGGTTCAACTTTGATGATTATTTATCACACGGTATTGGTTTTGTAGCGATGAAAAATGACAAAATAGTTGGTAGATGTTTATTAGATTGTACAACTGATAATCTTATGGCCATCGGTATTGCCGTGAAAGAGAAATTCAGAGATTTACAAATTGCCTCATCTCTTGCAACAGAAATTGTACAGCAAGTCTTAGATAAAGGTTATACACCTTATTGGGAATGTATGGATGATAATTTACCTTCAATCAAACTTGCAGAAAAGTGTGGTTTTACATTGGCATTTAAATACAATCTATACCACTTTAGTTTCTAAATCAAAAACATGCTCATTATGAAGTGATATAAAGATAGTAGACACAAAAATATGTGTCTACTATTTTTTATTGGGAATGATATCACTAACAAAGGAGATAATATGACTGGAAAGAAAAACAGATTTCACTCATATCTCCCTTAAAAGGAATGTCAATTGTCTTTTATTCTTGATCATACCACCATATACTCACTCTTGTATCACTTCTATATTTATGTAAGTATATAATTTCGCTTTCGCTTATGATTATTTTATCATAGTAATCTGCATCAACAACACTGTTATCAGAGCTAGACTTTCTTACACCATTGATATGAAACAATAAGGTGCTTTCATCCTTAAAGTATTCAACATCATCATAATAGACAACACTGTCAAATTCATCGTATCCAGAGCTAAATTTTATCTGTGAATCCTCAAAAACAATAATATTATATGGTTCTGGCGTTGTAATATTTAATTTACTGTTATTAATAAGTCTTAATTTACTAGTATCTGTTAATATTTGATTTATAATATTGTCTACTTCATCTCTTGTATGAACAACTTTACCGTTTTCAATATCCAATGCCTCTATATGTTCTGAAAAACTGGTTTGATAACTTCTATAATTACTTATTCTGTAGTAATCAATTTTCCATTCACCGTCATAGTTATTTAGAGTCATTTCACCAGATACTATTTCTTCAAAAGGTCCTATCACTGTGTCTTCGAATGTCAATTTATTATTAAAC
>Ga0209272_10000814_pt1 | contig 22170 bp, 22 predicted proteins | sample tdDd002_FD_187125 | JGI IMG/M metagenome (GOLD analysis project Ga0209272, IMG submission 187125) | Marine sediment microbial communities from the Atlantic coast under amendment with organic carbon and nitrate - tdDd00.2 (SPAdes)... | ecosystem: Environmental > Aquatic > Marine > Coastal >... | reverse complement strand
GGCGTTGTTCGTTTCGAGCGTAAAGGTAGAGACAAAAAGCAAGTTAGCGTATACGAAGCATAATAATTAATGTCCATCATCTTTGTGTGGTGGACATTCTTTTGTTTTCGTGAAAGATAAAGAAATGCACGACTAGATGCAGAAAGAGCTAATTCTAAGCTCGCTTATAATTAACTCTTTCTGCATCTAGTCGTATATGGCGCGTCTCGCGACATGAGCAATCGAAGGTTGCTCTAGCATTTCTTTTAAGCGGTAAAATTTCCGTAGCTCTTCGTTGCTGATTTTGTACTGCAATGGTCACGTACTCAGGTACGCTCCCATCGCATTCCAAAATCGCGCCTCGATCTACGAAAATTATCTCTCCATAAAATAGGTTGAGTAAAATTCCGTTATTCTGTTTCAATTTTAGGAATACACATTTTTATGAGATTGAATACTTATAATAAATGTGTTCATTATAATAGTAGGGGGATACCCTTGCGGGGATTTATAGTGTATAAGTGCTGATTTGCTTGAGAGAGCTTTGATATTCAGTTTAAACATAAAGAGCTGTCTTAAGTGAATCAGAAAGATGAAAAAGAGGTGAAATCGATGTTTGTCGATAAGGCTGAGATATACCTTCGATCTGGAAAAGGTGGAGACGGTTTTGTAAGTTTCCGTAGAGAAAAATATGTTCCAGATGGTGGTCCAGACGGTGGTGACGGTGGCAAAGGAGCAAGTGTTATTGCAATCGTTGACGAAGGTCTGCGTACACTAATGGATTTCAGATACAAAACAAAATATGCGGCTGAAGATGGCCAAAATGGTGGAAAAAAGAGATGTTCTGGTAGAGATGCTCAGAATCTATATATTAAAGTACCACCGGGTACTATTATTCGTGAAAAAGAGACTGGCGGAATTATTGCTGACCTTACAGAAAATGGTGAGGAGTTTGTCATTGCTCGTGGTGGTAAAGGCGGTCGTGGAAACTGGCACTTCAAGAATTCAGTTCGTCAAGCACCAAGCTTTGCAGAACAAGGTAGAAAAGGCACTGAAAGAAATGTCATTTTAGAACTTAAAATGCTTGCGGATGTTGGCCTTGTAGGTTATCCAAATGTTGGTAAATCAACAATACTATCTGCAATCACTAAAGCAAAGCCCAAAATTGCAAACTATCATTTTACAACGCTTCGACCTAATCTGGGTGTTGTAGAAATTATTAGAGGTAAGAGTTTCGTTCTTGCCGATATTCCTGGTCTTATAGAAGGCGCACATGAAGGCATTGGTCTTGGACATGAATTCCTAAGACATGTTGAGAGAACGAAAGTTATCGTTCATGTTGTTGACGTTTCTGGACTTGAGGGTCGTGACCCAATACAAGATTTTGACCAAATCAACGATGAGTTGGAATTATACAATCCCAAATTGGCGGGACGTCACCAAATTGTTGCAGCCAACAAGATGGATCTGGTTTTCGAAGATGACAAATATGATGCGTTTAAGACGGAGATGGAATCACGCGGTTATACAGTGTTCCCAATCTCTGCAGCAACAGGTAAAGGTGTAGATGAGCTTATGCAGCACGTAACACTCATGCTTGATGACATTGAAATTGAGCCGCTATACTCTGAAGACGAGTACTTCGTTGAAGAAGATAAAGGGCCAGCAGAAATGGAATACAGCATGGCAGGTGACATATACCTTGTTACAGGCGAGCCTGCTGAAAGACTTGTATACGCAACAGACTTTGATGATGACGAATCCCTAAGACACTTCCAAATGATCCTTGCACAGCGAGGCGTGTTTGAAAAACTGAAGGAAATGGGTATTCAAGATGGTGATACCGTTCGCGTTGTTGACATCGAGTTTGAGTTCTACGAATAAGATTAAATCACAAGTTTTAAGAGGCTGAGTATCAGCCTCTTAATCTGTAGAATATGAGAAAGATAAATAAAGGTGATAATATGATTACTGCAAAGCAAAGAAGCTACCTTAAAGGTATTGCAAATAAAAGAAAACCATTGGCACAATTGGGCAAAGAAGGCATTTCTGATGCATTTGTTGCTTCAATGAATGACCTATTAGAATCACACGAGCTTATCAAAGTAAATGTACTTGATTCAAGTCTTTTGGGTTCAAAAGAAGCTGCCGTTAAAGTTGCTAAAAGAACACGTGCGGAGTTTGTTCAAGCTATTGGAAATAAATTTGTTATTTATAAGCGTGCACAGGAAGATCCTAAAATCGAACTTCCAACAAAATAATTTATTATTTGGAGGCGATTCCATTGATTAAATGTGAAGGTGGATGTCGATTTGGAATTATGGGTGGTTCGTTTGATCCAATCCATTATGGACATCTCATGTTAGCAGAACAGATCCGAACACAGTTTCAATTAGACAAGGTCTTTTTTATACCTGTTGGAAATGCACCGCATAAGAAAACTGGTCATATGACAGACAAGCTAAATCGATATGAAATGACAGTTCTCGCCACTATGACTAATAATGGCTTTACTGTTTCTCGACTTGAAATTGACTCTGATGAGGTATCATACACAATCAATACAATTAAAAAACTCCAAGAACAAATTGGAAAAGAAGACAAGCTCTACTTTATAACAGGTGCAGATGCAATTATCGAACTTGAGACTTGGAAAGATTTTAAAGAACTTTTAACTCTCTGTCGATTTGTTGCAGCAACAAGACCTGGCATAGATGAACCCAAGCTAATGACTAAAATTGATGAATTAAAGAGCAAGTACGGTGCAGATATAAGTGTTACACCAGTCCCGGCTCTTGCAATATCGTCGACAGACATTCGTGGAAGAGTGGCTTTGGGGCAAAGTATAAGGTATTTACTTCCTGAGTCAGTCGAACATTATATATTTAAAAAGAGTTTATATCAGAATGGGTGATTTCATGGTTTCATTTGAAGAACTGAAAACAATCATGAAAAAACGTCTTAAAAAATCAAGGTATAAGCATACCCTTGGTGTTGTAGAAGCAGCTAAGTCACTGGCACTTGACCATGACGTCAATGTGAATCAAGCGGCTCTTGCGGCCTTGCTTCATGACTATGGTAAAAATTTAAGCTCTTCAGAGCTTTGTGAACAGGTTGATGAGTTTGGAATAAAACTTGACTCAATTACGAAGAAGAATTTAAGCCTTGTACATGGTGAAGTTGGTGCAGCGCTTGTATGTAAAGAACTTGGTTTATGTGATGAAGACGTTTTAAATGCCATTCGGTATCACACTTATGGTCGCGTTAATATGAGTGACCTTGAAAAGGTAATTTATATTGCCGATGCAATAGAACCTGGACGAGATTACGATGGTGTTGAGGAACTCCGAGTCCTAGCGACTCAAGATCTTGATAAAGCTCTGAGAAGAGCGGTGTCAGACTCAATACAATTCGTGGTTCAAAAAGGTCATATGTTACACTTGAATACTATTGAACTATGGAATGCGATTATTACAGATGAATTATGATAAATAAGAGGTGATCTTTTGAATAACAAGGAAATGGCACTTGATATAGCTGGTCTAGTTGATGACAAAAAAGGCCAAGAAATTAAGATTCTTGACGTAAAAGAATTAAGTAGTATTGCAGATTACTTTGTAATCGCAACGGGTACATCAAATACTCACGTTAACTCAATTGCAGATGGCATTGTTGAAGGTCTTCGAGAAAAAGGCGTAGACATAAGCCATAAAGAAGGAAAACGTGGAGACAACTGGATTCTTCTAGACTACTTTGATGTTATTGTTCATGTTTTTACAAGAACAGAGCGTGAATTCTATGATATTGAAAGAGTATGGAGTGATGCGGAAAATTTAGAATTGAATATTGACACTTTCTAAAAATCCCATTACAATAAGTTAAACAACTAAATAGGGCGGCTTTCAAGCCGCCTTAAGTTATAAAATGAAGTTACATATATGATCAGGTAAGAAGTAGTAAGATAAAATACGCTGTATTTCGTGACGTGATATGTTGTGAAATTCCAGAGAACCGGTGGTTGGTGAGAATCGGTAGTGATTTTTCTGAACTTGTCTTGTTAAAACCTGACGGATGACAACCGTTACAATGTTAATTGAGAGGGTCTTACTAGTAAGACCAAGTAGGGTGGTACCGCGAAGTGATTCGTCCCTATGGACGGATACCAGACGCGAGACGACTCTTTTGTTGTTTTTTGAATTGAGTATTGTTAGAATTCGTGCTGAGATTGGTATGTAATTAACGATATTCCTATAGGCGTAAATAGGTGATCATTCATTCACTTGAGAAACGGTAAGTTTCATACTTTTTTTAAAGGGGAGACAAACATGCATTACGATTTTTCAGCTATTGAAGCGAAGTGGCAGAAGACATGGGATGATACAAATGAATTTCATGTTGAAGTAGATCCAACAAAACCTAAGTATTATTGTCTTGAAATGTTCCCATATCCATCAGGAAAGCTTCACATGGGACATGTTCGTAACTACTCAATCGGTGATGTTATCGCTAGATTTAAGAAAATGAACGGATTTAATGTTCTTCATCCAATCGGATGGGATTCATTTGGTCTTCCAGCTGAAAATGCTGCGATTGCACACCAAATTCATCCTGATCCTTGGACAACGGAAAACATTGCTGAAATGAAGCGTCAGCTTAAACGTCTTGGTCTAAGTTATGATTGGGACAGAGAACTTGCTACGTGTAAGCAAGACTATTATAAGTGGACACAATGGTTGTTCATTCAGTTCTTCAATGAAGGACTTGCATACAAAAAGAATTCGGCTGTAAACTGGTGCCCAAGTTGTGAAACTGTACTTGCAAACGAGCAAGTTGTCGGTGGTGCTTGTGAACGTTGTGATTCGTTGGTTGTTAAGAAGAAATTAAGCCAGTGGTACCTTAAAATCACTGATTATGCAGAGCGTCTACTTCAAGATATGGATCAACTTGACGGATGGCCTGATAAAGTTAAGACGATGCAAGCCAACTGGATTGGAAAAAGTGTTGGAGCTGAAGTGAAGTTTGAAGTAGAGGGAACAGATAATGTTCTTGATATCTTCACAACACGTCCAGATACGCTATTTGGTGCAACTTACATGGTTCTAGCACCTGAGCATCCAATGGTTGAGGAACTTATAGCAGGCACTGAGTTTGAAGCGGATGTAACAGCGTTCCAGCGTAAACTTCAACATATGTCAGAAGTTGAAAGAACAGCAACTGATGTTGAAAAAGAGGGTCTATTCATTGGGGCCTACGCTATCAATCCATTGAATAAAAAGAAGACGCCAATTTATGTGGCAAACTACGTTATGATGGATTACGGAACTGGTGCTATTATGGCTGTTCCTGCTCATGACGAACGAGATTTTGAATTTGCTAAAAAATACGATATAGAGATTATTCCTGTAATCAAGCCTGAAGATGACAGCTTGGATCTTGATAATCTTACAGAAGCATACACAGGTCCTGGTGTTATGGTTAACTCAGGCGAATTTGATGGCCTGGAACACACAGAAGGACAAGCTAAAATTATTGACTGGATGGATGAAAAAGGTCTTGGCGAGAAAACAATCAACTACCGTCTTCGTGACTGGTTGATCTCACGTCAAAGATACTGGGGAACTCCAATTCCAATCATAGAATGCCCTGATTGCGGTTTCGTTCCAGTACCGGATTCTCAGCTTCCAGTTGTACTTCCAACAGATGTTAAGTTTACTGGTGAGGGTGAATCTCCACTTACAACAAGTGAATCGTTTAAAAAAGCACCTTGTCCTAAGTGTGGAAAAGAAGGCACGCGTGAAGTTGATACAATGGATACATTTGTTGACTCATCATGGTATTTCTTACGCTATACAGATGCTAAAAATGAAGATAAAATTGTTGATTTTGATAAAGCAAAATACTGGATGGGCGTAGATCAGTACATTGGTGGCGTAGAGCATGCAATACTACACCTACTATATGCTCGTTTCTATACAAAAGTAATGTTTGACCAAGGTATTTCACCTGTGAACGAGCCATTTGATAACCTACTGACTCAAGGTATGGTTCTTAAAGATGGTGCAAAAATGTCTAAGTCTAAAGGCAATGTTGTTAGCCCTGACATTATCATTAAGAAGTACGGTGCAGATACAGCGCGTCTATTCATTCTATTTGCTTCACCACCAGAAAAAGATCTTGAATGGTCAGATGATGGTGTTGAAGGTTCATACAGATTTATTAACAGAGTATGGCGTCTTGTTGACGAGATGAAAGACCATATGGCTGATGGTGAAATTAAGATTGAAACTAAAGAAGATAAACATCTTAACTTTATGTTGAATAAAACAGCGAAGAAAGTTCATGATGACATCACGGGACGTTTCAACTTTAACACGGCTATTTCAGCGGTAATGGAGCTTGTGAACGATGCATACCGTTATAAAGACAGAGTAGATACTTACAATAAACCTCTTGTTAAGAAGCTTGTTGAAGATATTCTTGTCATTCTAGCACCATTTGGTCCTCACTTTACAGAAGAGCTTTGGACTGTGATTGGTAAAAAAGATTCAGTACATGTACAGTCATTCCCGAAGTGGGACGAAGCTGCACTTGTACAAGATGAGATAGAAATAGTATTACAGATTAATGGTAAGGTAAAAGATAAAGTTGTTGTCAGCAAAGACGCAACAAGAGAAGATCTTGAAAAGCTTGCGATGGAAAGCGAAAAAATCCAGAAGATGACAGCTGGTAAGAACATTATTAAAGTCATCACGGTTCCTGGTAAGCTGATCAATATCGTAGCCAAGTAGGAAATGAGAAGGGGGCCCAGAAATGTCGAAGAAAACACATCCAATTCTGGAACGTTACAAGCCCATAGTTCATGGTATAGGTAAGACATTTGGTAAGAACTGCGAAGTCGTGCTTCACGATTTCTCCTTAACGCCAGATTCTATCATCGCTATCGAAAATGGTAATGTAACAGGCAGAAACGTCGGTTCGCCGATGACGGAACTATCACTTAAAAAGGTCAGTAAAGGTGATACGGACCAAGATATTATCAACTATACAGGCAAAAGTGCTGATGGTCGTGCACTTAAATCATCCACATTTTTCATAAAGGATGATAAGGGCAAAACTCTTGGTTGCTTCTGTATCAACTTCGACATGTCTGAGCTCGTCGTAGCAAGAAACGTACTCAACGATATGATGCAAGTGGCGCTCAATGTTGAAGATAAAGCGTCTGAGAATGTGAACACAGTGAATGATGTTTTGACTGATCTTGTTCAAGTAACGATTGATAGTGTAGGTAAGCCTGTTGCATACCTTACAAAAGACGAAAAGGTTCAAATCGTTAATAAACTTGACACGCAAGGTGCGTTCCTTATTAAAGGAGCCATTGACTATGTTGCAAAAGTTCTTTGTGTTTCACGCTACACAATCTATAACTATTTAGACGAAATTAGAGTTGAGAAGTAAGACCATCTAAACTTTAAAAGATTGGATGCGTACTGAAAAAATTGATATGATATGAGTGAAGCGGCACGAAAGTCAATTTGTCGCTTCATATCATGTACTGATATTGGTGAGTTAATACATAATAACTAGGAGGTTCTTAAAATGATGAAATCTGTAAATACAACAAATGCCCCTGCTGCTGTAGGTCCTTACGTACAAGGTATGGAAGCTGGTCCTTTCGTATATGTGTCTGGTCAGCTACCAATCAATCCTGAAACAAAGGAAATGGTTAAAGGCGATATCCAAGCGGCAACACGTCAATCACTAAATAACTGTAAAGCTATCCTTGAAGAAGCTGGTTGTTCTCTTGAAAAAGTTGTAAAAGTTGAGATCTTCCTTAATGACATGAACGACTTTGGTAAAGTGAACGAAGTTTACTCAGAGTTCTTTACGGCTCACAAGCCTGCACGTGCTGCAGTAGAAGTAGCTCGTTTACCACTTGACGCTGATATTGAGATTCAGATGATCGGTTACAAAGGCTAATAAAATAGAGTTGTTGTATAGTAAAAGGACGTGGCCATGAGCCGCGTTCTTTTTGTTTTTTGAATAATTTTATGTAAATAAAAACGGCACTGATATGAAAATCAGTACCGCCATGAGTGTATATGGTTTTATGTGCGTTTGGTTCTTGTAATATTGGGACGTGGTTCTTTACCAGATTTTTTTCGCTCACTCTTTTCCTGTTCTGCTTTTAAGCGCTTTGTATATCGTCTTCTTTGGAGATTATACCAAGTCATAATCATTCGCCAAATTATAAACGTTATACCTCCTCTAATTGAGAGAGACAGCCAGTCAAAACCGTCATACCACTTGTCGCTGTTTTCAGCGAAAGTGCGAACTTCATCATCAAGCAGTGCTTTGTCACTGATGTATCCAGGTGTGATTAGGTCTGTGCTTGCAATAACGAGTTCATCAAGGGTGTAACGCATCGATCCGAGTACTTGTCCTGCTTCGACTGGAAGTGTTATGTCCTGGTGAAGTGTAAGCTCTCTCGAGAGATCTCCAACTTCACGACCAACGGGCAGATAAGCCACGAGTGCATTTAAAGTGACGACTGGAATCTTAGTTTGTTTTTCATCATCAAAGCTAAGTTCCTCAACTTTTTCACCCTCAGCGATGAGTTCTTTTCTTTCAAAATTATCAAATCCGTAGTCAAGGAGTCGCCGAGTGTCTACATAAAGATTTTTACCTTCTGATTTGAGTATGACACTAACCAGTTTTTTACCATCTTTTTCACCGTATGCAACAAAGGTTTGTCCTGCTGCTATAGTATATCCGGTTTTTATGCCTTTGATGGGTTCGTATTTAATATTAATTAGCTTGCCATTGTAATTGATTTGGTTTTTACTTCCAACACCGTACAAGAACCGATTTGAAGTTGTCATGTACCGTGTTTCAGGTTGTTTGTTTGTCGGTGGTATTTGATATTGAATAGTGGTTATAATCTCTTGCATTCGAGGAAGCGTCATTGCGTGCTTCCCAATAAGGGCCATGTCGTATGCTGTCGTAACATGTGCTTCGTCTGGAAGTCCGTTGGGATTTACAAAGTTGGTGTTGAGTGCACCAAGTTCTGCAGCGCGTTCATTCATTCGTTTTGCAAATTCTTCAACACTTCCAGAGTGGAACTTTGCAAGTGCAACAGCTGCATCGTTGGCAGATTCAACCATTGTGGCATTTAAAAGTTGCTCAACCGTGAAAATTTCACCTTCAATGACATATATTCGGTTTCCATCGGTAAAAGGTGTTTTAGCATCGATAACCACGGGTTCTGAAAGGTCTAAATCTTCTAAGACCAAAATAGCCGTCATAATTTTCGTGATACTTGCAGGGTACATGATTTTGTTAATGTTCTTTTGATATAGGATTTGACCGGACTCCTGATCAATTAGTATTGCAGCTTCAGCCACAATGTCATCAGATGTTAGCGTATAGGTTTCAGCAAAGGACATAATTGTACTTTGTAGGATAATCAGTAGCAGTAATGTGCTTAAAAATAAATGTTTTCTCATAATCTCTCCTTGTGTCACAGATACTCATATTTTACCACAATCAGGATTCATATATTAGTGGAAATACTGAATTTTAGCGAATTCCTGTACTTTTACTTATATTGATATGTCTGCACGTTCGGCTTGTTCAACATATAGGCATCTAAACGTTGACAATGAGTACAGGAAATTATACTAAACATTGAACATTAGGAATTATATGGAATTCAACTAAAGAAACCTGTATACTATTAACTGATGATGAATATGATTTGGAAAAGGATGGAGTCACTATGACAAAAGCATTAAAGAATAAAGGTAAAATAATTGAGTTGTCTATACTCGTATTGGCATTGGTGCTTGTTTTAGCTGTGAAGGCATTTGATTATTACACTGAACCCGATGTGCAAGAAGTTGTAAAATCAGATGTTAGAATAGAAATCGAAGACAAAGCCAAAGTGGAAATGATTCAGGTTCATATAAAAGGAGAAGTGAATACACAGGGAGTTTATGAGCTTCCTAAAGAGAGCAGAATGAATGATCTGGTTGAGTTGGCGGGTGGATTTACTGAAGCTGCAGAGCGTGACAGTATTAATTTGGCTGCTAAGTTATTTGATACGCAACAGGTGGTGGTCTATAAAATTGGTGAGGCACCAGTCGTGCCTGTAATAAATCCAGTGGGACAGTGGACAATTGCTGATTTAAATCAATCTCAGAAGATCAGATTAATGGAGATCAACGGAATTGGTGAAACGATGGCAGACCGTATTATTGCTTATCGTGAATCCGAAGGGCCATTTAGCAACTTAGATGAACTGCTTAATGTAAGTGGAATCGGAGAGAAAAAACTAGAATCGATAAAGACGGCTTTTGCACAGAATGAGTAATGATTCTGGGTGATGTTTCTGGGTGATGTATAGAAATAATTAATACAAGATTGATGATTATTAATTTATTCAATGGATGAAGAGACTTCTTGATGAAAAGTGCATTGAAATATCACTAAGCTAAGTGGTATAGTGATGGTTGGACACCCGAAATACCATGCCCAGCAGAACTGGGTTAACCACAGGAGGTGGAACTATGAGTCAAAAACTTATTCGCTTGACTGAGCTGAGTCAAAGCTCTGGCTGAGCGGCTAAAATTGGTCCTGAAGACCTGGCACAGGTTCTGTGTCAATTACCTAAATTTAATAGCGATAAACTGCTTGTTGGCCTCGAAACATCCGACGATGCAGCTGTTTACCAAATAAATGAGACCCAAGCTATCATTCAAACACTTGATTTCTTTACGCCGATTGTAGATGACCCTTATATGTTCGGTCAAATTGCAGCGGCAAACTCACTTAGTGATGTATATGCTATGGGTGGAGATCCTATTGTTGCACTAAATATTGTTGGATTTCCAACGTGCCTTGACATGTCAATTTTGACTGAAATTCTTAAAGGTGGAGCTGATAAGGTACGTGAGGCAGGCGCACTTCTTGTTGGTGGACACACCATTGAAGACAATGAGCCTAAATACGGATTGTCAGTAACAGGAATGGTGCATCCGGATAATGTACTTGCCAATGCCAGTGCACGAATTGGAGATGCTCTCATTATTACAAAACCAATTGGTGTAGGTGTGCTAAACACAGCGATTAAAGCCGATTTATTAGAAGAGGAACGTATTAATGAAGCAATGCGTGTTATGGCAACACTTAATAAGTATGCTGCGGACACAATGAAAGGTTTTGATGTTTCTGCTTGTACAGACATTACAGGTTTCGGTCTTGCAGGCCATATTCTTGAAATGGCTGAGGGCAGTGATGTGACAATTGAGATTGAAACAGATGCTGTTCCGATTATTGATGGCGCACGTGAGTTTGCTTCCATGGGACTCATCCCAGCAGGTGCATATAAAAACCGTGACTACTCAGGTCATAAAATTGATATGGCAGATACAATTCCTACAGATATTCAAGATATACTATATGACCCACAAACTTCGGGTGGACTCCTTATAGCAGTTGTACAAGATCAAGTTGAGGCAATGCTTGCAGAACTTGAAAAGAATACAGATACAGAATTTGCAGTGATCGGTCAAGTGACTGAGAAAAAAGAAATGCCAATTTACTTCAGATAATTGTGTATTGGGTGGTGAACTTATGAGAAGTGTAGAGTCATTAAAAAGCGGGCATGAACTTGTGATTCGTTATGCAATGGGTTCAGATGCTCAAGATATCATAGATTATACAAAGTTGGTTGGTGGTGAGTCAGATTTTCTTACATTCGGTGAAGGGGAATTTGAAATCACTTACGAGCAAGAGTTGGAATTTATAGAAAAGATGCTTCAAGCAGATAATTGTATGATGCTTCTTGGTTTGATTGAAGGTCAGATCATTTCAGTCGCTAGTATTTCCGGTATGGTCAGACCGCGGGTTCATCATTTTGCTGAACTTGGCATTACGGTACGAAAATCACACTGGGGCTTAGGTATTGGCCAACTGATGATGAAGAGCATTGAGAGTCGAGTCAGACAAGCTGGCGTGATTCGTCGAATACACTTAAAAGTACGAACTGATAACACGAAAGCCATAGCACTTTACGAATCAATGGGCTATAAAGTTGAAGGCCTAATAAAAAGACAATTTAGAATGCTTGATGAAAACAGCAACGAAACGTTCTTTGATGTGCTTGCTATGGGAATAAATATCGATTTTTCGTAGAAAATGTATGAATTGCGACATATTTAAAGAGAACCCTTCTGGGTTTTCTTTCGTTTTTGTCATAAACATAATTTTCTAGATAGGTAAATGCTTCACACGTATTTAAATATGTTATAATAATTCTGGAAAATAGTCTGGATGATTGTGTAAACTTGACTATTTTCAAACATCAAAATTCTATTCGATAGGGGTACTTGTATATGAAGAAAACTCTATTTACTCAGTTGCCAAAAGTTGACGAATTGCTTGAGCACGCTGAGATTAAAAAATTACTAGAAAATATGTCACGAACTGTAATCGTGGACAGTATTCGAGAGAGTATTGATCAAGTTCGAAAGACTATTGCAGCCCTGACTCCAGAAGAGGCAGAAGGCTATAAAATTATAATTGAAGACATTGTTAATCAGGTTGTGAGTAAAACAAATGAAAAAGAGGCATATCATTTGAAGCGTGTTATTAACGCTACAGGTGTTGTACTTCATACAAATTTAGGACGATCGTTAATATCAGATGTTTTCAAAGAACATTTAGCTGATATTGCATGTTCATACTCAACACTTGAATTTGATACAGGCAATGGCAAGCGTGGCTCACGTTACAGCCATGTGGAAGATATTATATGTGAGTTGACAGGCGCTGAAGCGGCACTTGTTGTCAATAACAATGCAGCAGCGGTTATGTTGGTTCTAAGCTCACTTTGTCAGGGCAAAGAAGCTATTGTATCTCGTGGTCAAATGGTCGAAATTGGCGGATCATTCCGTATTCCTGAGGTTATGAAATGGTCAGGCGCATCGCTTGTTGAAATTGGAACAACCAATAAAACGCATTTGAAAGACTACAAGAATGCAATTACTGAAAATACAGGTGTTCTGCTTAAGGTACACACCAGCAATTATAGAATTTTGGGATTTACAAAAGAAGTGTCCGTTGAAGAACTGGCACCACTTGCACGTGAACATGATATTCCACTTGTTGAGGATATCGGTAGTGGTTCACTTATAGATTTCTCAAAGTACGGCCTAACTAAAGAACCAACAGTTATTGAAGCCATAAGCGCAGGCGCTGATGTGGTGACTTTCAGTGGAGATAAAATGCTGGGAGGGCCTCAAGCCGGTATTATTGTTGGGAAGAAAGAGTATATTCAAGATATGAAGTCGAATCATTTGACACGTGCACTTCGCGTTGACAAAATGACACTTTGTACACTTGAAGCAACTCTGAAGCTATACCGGGATGAAGATCGTGCAGTTAAGTCAATCCCGACACTTAGAATGCTAACAATGCATGCTGATGAAATAAAAGAAAAAGTACAGTGCCTATTTGGACTGGTTAAGGAACATACAAATAAATTCAATATAGAGATTGTAAAAGGTGTTTCAGAAGTTGGTGGAGGATCAATGCCACTTGAGAAATTACCAACGCATTTACTTTCAGTATCACATGACAAACTCTCTGCAAATAAGATCATTTCAGGCCTTAGAGCTTATGAAATGCCGGTTATAGCAAGAGTGGAAGACAATAAGGTTTTATTTGATCCAAGAACCTTACAAGAAGACGAATACGAAACTGTTGCCAAGGCATTGGCATCTTTGGATCAGGAGGCATAATATGACTAATGTTGTCATTGGTACTGCCGGTCATATTGATCACGGCAAAAGTGCACTTATAAGACGTCTTACCGGCATCGAACCAGATCGCTGGGAAGAAGAAAAAAGACGTGGCATTACAATCGATTTAGGATTTGCATTTTTTGACCTTCCAAGTCAAAAGAGAGCGGGAATTGTCGATGTACCTGGTCACGAAAAATTTGTTAGAAACATGCTTGCGGGTGTCAGTGGGATTGATCTAGTTCTACTTGTGGTTTCAGCTGAGGAAGGGGTTATGCCTCAGACTCAGGAACACCTCGACATTCTGAATATGTTGGAAGTAAAACGCGGCATTGTTGTTCTTACAAAGAGCGATCTTGTTGATGAGGAAATGCTTGAACTTGTTCAAGAAGATATCGGTGAACATTTGGTGGGTACATTCCTTGAAGGACAACCTATGGTGGCGGTATCGTCGTTGACTGGATCTGGTATTGATGAACTTATTGGTTTAATAGATGAAATGGCTAAAGATGTTGAAGATAAGCCTGATCATATTCCTGCAAGACTGCCGATTGACCGTGTGTTCTCATTACAAGGTGTTGGAACTGTTATTACAGGCACACTTGTAGAAGGAAAAATAAATCAAGATGACACATTAACAGTGTATCCTGAGGGTCATGAAGTTCGGATAAGAAAAATTCAAAATCACAACCAAGATGTCACAGAGGCTTTTGCAGGCCAACGTGTGGCACTGAACTTAACGGGTGTTGATAAAAGTGATTTGCACAGAGGCGATGTGTTGGCAAAAGAAGAGACAATGAAATCAACAATGATGCTCGATGTCGATTTTTCACTTCTTAAGTCAGCGCCAAATCCACTTAAAAACTGGACGAGACTTCGTCTTTATCAAGGAACCAAAGAAGTTTTATGCAGAATTGTACTGCTGGATAGAGAAGAACTGCAACCAGGTGAAAGCTGTCTTGGACAGCTGCGTCTTGAAGATAAAACGGCTTGTAAGTATGGAGATAGATTTGTTGTGCGTTTATATTCACCCCTTATAACTGTTGGTGGTGGTAAAATTCTTGATCCGAATGCTGTAAAGCATAAGCGGTTTAAGGATGATGTGCTTGATGACTTACTTGTTAAACTTGAAGGTGATCCGAAGCAGATTGTAGATGGTAATCTGTTTAAATTCAGCTCTGACTTCCCTAAACCTGAGGACATTGCAGGTCAATCTGGACTTGCAGCAGAACTTGTAAAGGAACATCTCCTTGAGATGAAGGAAGAAGGACTGGCCTTTGATTTTCCATCAGGCGAATGGGTTCATAACTCATACTTAGAGAAAATCGAAGCGGATACAGTTGAACTTTTAAACGAATATCATAAAAAGAACCCACTTAAGCCTGGTATGGCTAAAGAAGAACTGCGTAATAAGGTTTTAGGTGGGGTAAAAAATAAACTAGCAGATGTGATCTTTGAAAGATTAAAAGCTGATGGACTCATACGTATTGAAGGTGCACTGACAGCACTTGCACAGTTTGAGATTCGATTGGCTCCGAAGCAAAAAGAGAAGATGGATAAAATCATAGCCTTCTTTAAAGAAAATGGTGTAAAACCCCCTGCTGTGAGTGAAGCTGAAATTAAGTTGGGTCTAAGTAAAAAAGATCGTGACCTTCTTGAGGTTTTATTTGCATCAGAAAAATTAATACGTTTATCAGATAAGATATGGATGGACGGTGATGTGTTTAGAAATTCTAAAGAACAGCTTATTTCATATTTGAATGAAAATCAGAAGATCAATTTAGCTGAGTTTAGAGATTTAATAAACACATCAAGAAAAAATGCGGTAGCACTCTTGGAGTATTTTGATGCTGCAAAGCTCACAAAACGTCAGGAAGATTATAGAGTACTTCGATAAAACAAATATAAATCCAAATTAATGAGGGATGGTGGAAAAATGTCTGAAAAAATTCTTGTTGTTGATGACGAACCAATTCTGCTTAAAGGTCTGAAATTCAGTTTAGAGCAAGATGGGTACAATGTTGAAACAGCTATTGATGGTAATGAAGCGTTTGAAAAAATAATAAACAATAACTATGAGTTGGTTGTGCTTGATTTAATGCTTCCAGAGATTGATGGTCTGGAAGTGTGCAAAAAGGTTCGCGAAACATCTATGGTTCCAATTATTATTTTAACTGCAAAAGGTGATGATTCAAGCAAGGTTCTAGGACTGGAATATGGTGCTGATGACTACCTGACAAAGCCTTTCAACATTCTTGAACTGAAGGCTAGAATCAAAGCGATTCTTAGACGTGTTCAAGTGAATGAAAAGCAAACTGCGACAAGTGTCATTAATGCTGGGGACTTCTCAATTAATACATTGGGTCGAAAAGTGAGTGTAAACGGTCGTGAAGTTAACCTTACTGCGAAGGAATTTGACCTTCTACTCTTACTTGTTATGAACCGAGATAAAGTATTCTCAAGAGAAGAACTTCTTGAAACAATTTGGGGTTACGAGTATTTTGGTGATGTACGTACTGTAGACGTTCATATTAGACGTCTAAGAGAAAAAATCGAAAAAAATTCTTCCCAACCAGAATACATCTTAACCAAATGGGGAGTTGGTTATTATTTTAAACAAAAGTAAGCTCTTTATAAGCATTAGGTGGAAACTTGTTTCCACCTATTTGCTATTAATCCTATTAACATTAACACTGATGATCTCATTCATTAATGAAACACTTAAAATTAATGCTGTGAGCGACATGCAGATCAACCTTCTAACACAAGGTAATATCGTTGCTGATGAAGTTGCACCAGATTTTTATCGTCTTGGCATAGCGAGTACGAGAAGTTATGTTGAGAATGTCATAAAAAAGTATAGTCTTGAGTTAGATTCACGTATTCTCATCCTCAATGAGCATGGAATGGTCCAACTTGATTCTTATGACAAAATGGTTGGTCGTAACTTTAAACATCTCTCAGAGGTCTCAAGCGCTTTAGATGGCCAACCTGCTGCAGAGTTATATCACACCCAAGATGTTGGGAAAATCATGTATGTCACTGTTCCAATCACTGAAAAACAGGACATTATTGGAACAGTACTTATTTCAGTTTCAGCTGAACATATCTTTACCAATATCTCTAACGTTATTCAGAAGATACTTTTACTTTCATTGCTCGGAATTCTCATAACGGGTATCGTGAGTTTCATATTTGCAGACATATTTGCAGCACCTATTGAAAGAATGACTGAGGTTGTACGTGCTATTACCCGTGGGCAGCATGACCGCCGCGTTTACGTGCGCGGAAATGATGAATTGGCAAATTTGGGGAACGCATTCAATCTCATGCTCACCCGTCTTGAGCAGGTTGATGAAAGAAGAAAGCAATTTGTATCTAATGCGTCTCATGAGCTGAGAACACCAATGGCTTCTATGAAGATCATTTCGGAAACTCTTTTAGCTCAAGAAGCATGGGATGAAGCTATTTATAGAGAGTTTTTAGGCGATATTGATACTGAGGTTACGAGACTGAATAAAATCATAGATTCATTACTGTACTTGGTTGACATTGAGAAAAAAGAGCTTCAACTCGAGTATCAAATAACCTATGTCAATTACATGATTGAGAATGTTATGAAGCAGTTAACACCACTTGCGGAGAAGAAAAATATTGAGTTGACTTTTGACGAGTCGGAAAAAATTCAAATCGAAATAGACAAAGGTAAAATACAGCAGTGTATCATCAATATTCTTGGTAATGCAGTCAAATACACACCTGTAGGTGGTAAGGTTGAAGTGGATCTATATAGAATTCGAGAAAATGTAGTTATTCGAATCGTCGATTCGGGTATTGGGATTCCGGATGAAGACCTGCCACATATCTTTGATCGTTTCCATCGTGTGGACAAAGCCCGTGCAAGAGCGACTGGCGGTACAGGGCTTGGGCTTGCTATAGCTCAACAAATTGTACAACTTCACCAAGGGAGAATCTATGCAGAGAGTGAACTTGGTGTTGGTACAAAAATGTATATTATACTGCCATATCAACTGGATATTTAGGAGGATAAGATGAAGAATTCATTAAAATTCGTATTCATTAGTGTCTTTGTTTTTTCACTTATACTCCTCAGTTTTACCAATCGGTTGAATTTGAAAGTTTTAGGTGCAGGTGACGTCATTGCACCAAATCCAGTGAGTATTAAGTTGAACTCAAAGCTCTATTTTGTTTTTGGAGATAAATTAAGAAGTGAAGACCGTACGATTGAATTTACCAATGAAGAGTATGAACGTGGAATTGCAGAAGAATTGGTGAAAGGCCCTAAAAACCGTGTATACGAGTCTCCATTCACTCAGCAAGCCCAGATATTATCAGTAGAACTGATTGACAATATTGTTTATGTCAATTTGTCTGAGGCTTTCACTGAATCAGAATTTTGGAATGGTGAGAGACGAGAGTTGTTTATTTGGTCCATTGTTAATACGTTTACGGAGTTGGAAGATGCCTACAGTGTTCAAATACTTGTCGAGGGCAAAAAGTTGAACGTCGATTTAGGCGGATTTACAATGATGGAACCGCTTCCTAGAATTGATGATTTCATTTATGTGAAAAAGCAGCATCCGAGTGATGTGGTTATATCATTCCTGGATAGTATTTATTTAAAGCGTTTTGACATAGCATATGATTATATCGATTCAAAAAGCCATGCACTTTTAAAATATAAAGATTTTGTTGAGTTAATGGATGAGTATTATGATCGATTCTATGGCTATCAAAGGGGTATCTATTTCACACAGGACTTCAAGGATAGTAAAGTTGTACACGTGAAGTATATTCGCAATAATGAATTGTTCCAAGATGATGGGATTGCACCAGATGGTCAGCCTATACAAGCAGAAGTTTTTGATTACTGGGAACTCATTGAAGAAGACGGAGAATGGAAGATCAATTTTAGAAATTACTAGAAGTCAAATTGAGTGATTATAAGGATCGTAAGTAGACTGAGATAGAAATTGTCCCGAGTTTATGATGAATTATGGTAAAATATAATGAATAGTAGACATAGAGGAGTGATTCGAATGGAAGAGTTAAAAATTAGAGCTACAGATACGTTGAGAACTCACTTTACGACGATTGGTAAGGAATACCCAGTACTTGACCTAGATGATGAGTGCTACAAGATTTCAGACGACCGTGGTCGGATGAACTGGATTCCAAGAAGATACTTTGAAGTTGTTGAATAATTTAAATTTAGTCAAGTAAGAAGGTGTGAATATCACACCTTCTTTTTATTTTTGATAAATTGGGGTAGGTATGAATTAGAAATAAAATCCAATGAAAAAGAAAGCGAAAGACAAGTTGAAATTTGACAAACCTTTCAGAGTTGGAAGGAGCTGATTGAATGTTAAAGATACTTGAAAAAGGGAGGATTCTGGTGGTTGCAGATGCCTCTAAAAATCAAAAGACAGTGGTAAAAGCCCTTGAACATGACGGATTTGATGTAAGTGTGGCTGAAACGGCAGAACAGGCTATGTTTCAACTCTATGATGAAGTGGTCGACTTAATTGCAATTGATCTAAAAATGCGTAGTTCTGAAGGGATTCGGACCTTTGATAAACTAATGAGTCACGATGAATGGAGACAAATTCCAAAAATTGTTCTTTCTGAAGACCCGGAAATCATAAAGTACCTTGATGGATTTGATACGTCTAATGTAGAGAGCATATCTGAGCCTATAAAGCCCCTTATTCTCAACCATAGGGTTGAAGCCCTCATAAGTCAAAAGACAGTTAAAGACCAACTGGGGAAGTGTATGGGCAAAACAAAATCTCATGAACAAGTGATAAGTGAAGCTGAGACAATCATTAAATCACAACAGACTAAAATTGATAAATTGGATGAGGAAATATCAAATATAGTCATTAAAGATTCTCTAACTGATTTGAGTAATCAGAAGTTTTCTATTCAGAGACTTAAGGAAGAAGTGGCACGTTACGATAGAAGCGGCAATATATTTTCACTTATACTATGTGATATCGACAATTTACAGGCAGTAAACGTTAAGTATGGGCGAGAGGCTGGGGATGCTATCATTAAAAAAGCAGCTGAACTTATTACTGATGGCAAAAGACAGCAAGACTTTGCGGCACGGTGGAACGGCGGGGAGTTCATGTTATTGCTCCCTGACACAGATCTTGAAGGGGCTCAGATATTCGCCGAAAGAGCAAGAGAGAGGGTTGAAAAACATCGGTTCAGTGCAGACGAAATTCAGTTTTCGATTACAATGACATTCGGTGTCAATTGCTATGACAAGGTTATGACGCCTGATAAGTTCGTAACACTAGCTGACCGCGCGCTCCAACGAGGTAAACATGAAGGACGAAATAGGGTCATATTGGCTGACTCGTTATAAGCAAAATCTGGTATAAAGCTTGCAATTAGGCCCATATGTGTAGTATCATAGTCTTAGCCTTAATCACGTTTGAATTATTATAATACCTGTTTTGGATCGATACGATTTATTCTTACACTTCTGAAATGGTATGAGTGGTTTGTAACATAAAATTAAGGACTAACAAAATTCGGAGGTATATTATTATGACAGGTACAGTTAAATGGTTTAATGGTGAAAAAGGTTTCGGTTTTATTACACCAGAAGAAGGCAACGACGTTTTCGTTCACTTCTCACAAATCCAAAAAGATGGTTATAAGACGCTTGAAGAAGGCGAAAGAGTTGAGTTTACAGTTGCTGAAGGTCCTAAAGGCCCTCAAGCTGAAAACGTGGTTTCTCTATAATTTATAACTAAAATATGGAACCAATTATTAAGAACCCTGTAGATTATTCTACTGGGTTCTTTTTGTATGTAAACACTTCGATTGATTAGTATAATCCGAAAGACGTAACAAATACTTATTGCTTTGTGTGAATAGTCCAGTTATAATCTTGAATAATCATAAATCGATGTGAATAGATACAGGGGGACGTCATGCAAATAGAGTTAAAATATGGAAAAGGCATATTGGAATTTGAACTTGATCCGAACAATTGGACTGGGACGTTATTCCCAAGTACCTACGAAACTGTAGGAGATGAATCCAGTATCATTAAATCGTCACTTCAAAATCCGATAAACTCTGGGCGGCTTGGTGAAGTAGTAAATCAAGGAGAGACGGTAGCCATAATAACCAGTGATATTTCTAGGCCTATGCCGAGTTACAAAGTACTTCCACATGTTTTATCCGAGTTGTATGAATCGGGTATAAAACCTGAAGATATAACCATTGTTTTAGCACTTGGTAGTCACCGGGGACATACAGACGATGAAAAAGCACACCTTGTTGGAAGAGATGTTTTTGAGAGTGAAGTTACTGTCATTGACAGTGATATGAACGATTGTGTTAACTTGGGCATCTGTAAAAATGGAACTCCCGTAGATGTCTTTCGTCCTGTTGTGAATTCTGATCGAATAATTTGCCTGGGAAATATCGAGTATCATTATTTCGCGGGTTACAGTGGGGGAGCAAAGGCCATTATGCCTGGTGTATCAAGCCATGAGGCAATTCAAGCAAATCATCGTAATATGGTGCACATTGATGCTGTGGCTGCAAACTTGGTGACCAATCCAGTTCGTCAAGATATCGATCAGGTACCGGAATTTATTGATATAGATTTTATAGTAAATGTTGTGCTGAATGCTAAAAAAGAAGTCATTGGTGCTTTTTCGGGACACTGGAAGACGGCACACCGTAAAGGGTGCGATTTTCTGGATGGTATTTATGGCATAAAAATTGATGGACCATCAGATATAGTGATTGTTTCTCCAGGCGGTTTTCCGAAAGATTTAAATTTGTATCAAGCGCATAAGGGGCTCGATAATGCAAAACATGCTGTAAAAGACGGCGGTACAATCATATTTTGTGCATCAGCAAAAGAAGGATTTGGTGAACATGTATTTGAAAAATGGATGTTAACAATGACTGCGAGTCAGCGTGTGGCAGAAATCAAAAGGAACTTTAAATTGGGCGGACACAAAGCTGCAGCAATTGGTCTCGTTCAGGAAAAAGTTGAAATTATTATGGTGACGGACTTGGAAAAAGAAATAGTACAGAAAATTGGATTTACATATTGCAGTTCAATCGATGAAGCTATCGAAATAGCACAAATCAATCAGGGAAGGCATGCAAAAATATTGGTTATGCCAGCCGCTGGATCGACGCTTCCAATAATTAGATGACTTGTTGAATCATACTTTCGATACATCCAATTTGGATGATCTCAAATTTTTAAGGTATTCAAAAAATGAACTAACATTTTGCAATTTGAAAAAAGATTCGGAAATTGTATTGACAAGAATGGATAATGATATTACAATTACTTAAAATTTGAATATTAATACACGCGATGAGCGGT
>Ga0209272_10000812_pt1 | contig 22177 bp, 15 predicted proteins | sample tdDd002_FD_187125 | JGI IMG/M metagenome (GOLD analysis project Ga0209272, IMG submission 187125) | Marine sediment microbial communities from the Atlantic coast under amendment with organic carbon and nitrate - tdDd00.2 (SPAdes)... | ecosystem: Environmental > Aquatic > Marine > Coastal >... | reverse complement strand
AGATACAATTAAAATATTGGGTAATTCACGGGTCATGGAAAAATACATATATAAGCAAACTCAGCTTATAGAAGAGAAAATTGAATCATTAATTCATACAAGAGATATTATTTATTCAATGATTAGATCTGAAAATTTGGATATTACTGATGATCTATTTAGTGCTATCCACAATATGAAAGAAAAGGAGTATCAAATGACTAAGGTGAATTATAATGAAGTTAGTAATATATATGATAAGGTGAGAGAAGAGGATGTAGAAGTTATCAATGAAATTATAGAAGAATCCGAAATTTCAAGAAAAAGCAAAGTGCTTGATATAGGGTGTGGTACTGCGAATTATACAAATGCAATTGAGAGATTAACTGGTGCGCAGGTATATGGAATTGATCCTTCAAAAGGTATGCTAGAAAAAGCAAAACAAAAAAATGGTAATATTACATTTACTATCGCCACTTCGGAGAATATTCCCTATAAAACTAATTCCTTTGATTTGGTATATATGACCGACGTCATTCACCACATACCAGATATAAGAAATATGTTTATTGAAATCTATAGAATCACCGACTTTAATGGGAAAATATGTATTTGCACTCAATCTCATAGACAGATTGAAAAAAGATTCATGTCAGAGTTTTTCCCTGATACTGCAATAGTTGATAAGAGAAGATATCCCACAATTTTTGATATAATCAAAGCTGGTGAGAATGCAGGATTGAAGTTCGTGAAAACTGATGTAGTATTAGAAGATTCTAAGGTTGAAGTAGGAGATAAAATATTACAGTTAGTAGAGAAGAAAGGTTATTCAATGCTACATCAAATATCTATAACTGCCTATAAGACTGGTGTTGAAAAAATGAAAAATGCTGTCGAAAGCGGCTCGACATATCGTAAATCAGCTGGTGGATCATTAGTATGGTTTAAGAAACTCGAAGTATAGAATAATCAAGTACAGATTTGATAATCCATTCCTTGATTTCAAGTATTTTGGATTAATTGAAATTTTGCTGATTGACAGAATTCACGCAGTTATTATGCAATAGTTAATCTAGGTTGTTTATAGAAAAAAACTAAGATTGGCAAATTGACAAAAAACAAAACAGCGACTTTCAAGAAAACTCTTGAAGGTCGCTATTTATATGGTGCCGAAAGCGGGACTTGAACCCGCACGCCCCGAAAGGCTCTGGATTTTGAGTTTTGTAACACCACTATTATTTAACATTGTTAAATATCATTCTCTTGTAATTACAACAGTTTGACTTCTGTTTAGAATTATTTAGCAATGGTGCTTAACATATAAACCTTTTGATTTGTTAGCATATTGTTAGCAAATTATAGACCAAAGATGTATTTTATTATGAGTCCGTTGTGCGTTATTGAAGGTTACTTTATATTATTTTTATTGGCATTATTAAAGTAAGAGGAATGTTTGTATTACCTTAATTTTACATGTAATATATAAGTGTACATAAATACTGATTTATTATAGCATCCGAATTGAAAGGTTAAACATCAGAATTATTTTGTAAAAATAATATAAGAAATAGTAAAAATCGTCTATTGAAGGCGTGACAGATTATCTGTATGTTTGAATTATACATATGATGGGAAGTGTAAATTGAAGATTATTAAAAAGATTCGTATGATGAATATAACAATGCAATTGTTGGTATCTTATATACTTATTATTCTAATTCCACTATTTATTCTAAGTGCAATTGTACTTGGTTATTTGAATAGTACATTGGAAAAGGAAATTACAAATTCGTTTCAGAATATTAATAAACAGATAACTGTAAACGTCGATAATTTTTTTAAAGGGATTGCTAAGATTTCTGAAATACCATTTTATAATGAGGATATTAAAGGTATATTGTTAAAAGATTATGAGACCTACGACTATCCTGAATATGAAAAGATACAGGATCATTATAAAATTGTTGATGAGTTTTATAAGACTATTTTTTTATTGAGTGATTATGTGAGTTCAGTTGACTTATATCCTGCCAATAGTGAAATGATTTATACAAAAGGGTACAATCAATCAATTGACTATGAGTATTCTCCAGAGGAGGAACCTTGGTTTAAGGAGATTGTAAATAACAATGGTAAAGAAGTCATTACAGGAATCAGAAAAAATTTGCAGATGGCACCTCAGGAAGATCTGATTATTACAGTAGGAAGAAACATTATGACTCCCTATAGCAATGAAAATCTAGGTACTTTTCTAATCAATATCAAATCCAATAAACTAGAGGATCTATTTAAGAATTCAGATATTGTTCATAATAGTAGGCAAATCATTGTAGATCAGAATTTTAATATTGTATATAGTAGTCACTCGGATCAAATCGGAAATAGAGTTGGTGCAGACTTAGAAGAGTATCTTATTTCAACGGATAATTATATTGATGGGAAAATTGATGGTGAAGATGTCCTGATTGTTGTTAATCAGTCCGAATACACTTCATGGAAAATTATCAGTATGATATCCAAAGATAAGATTTTTTATGGAATTGATAAAATACGAAGTGTTATGTTAATGACGTTATTGGTTCTTATTGTGACATCTGTTGTAGTTTCCCACTTCATTTCTAGGGGGATATCAAATCCATTAAAAGCACTTACAAGACAAATGAAACAAATTGATTATGATAACCTCAATAACTGTAAGTATGATGATATTGAAGGCAGTAAGGAAATAACATATCTAAGTACAACATATAATAACATGCTTGAGAAAATAGAAAATTTGATAGATCAAATAATGATTAAAGAAGAGAAAAAAAGGATAGCGGAACTAAATGCCCTTCAATCTCAGATAAATCCACATTTTATGTATAATACTCTGAATGTAATAAAGTTTATGGCTGAAATGCAAGGGGCCGAGAATATTGTTGATGCACTTGATTCTTTTGTTCATGTTTTAACTTTTACAGCCAAAAATGAAGATCGTTTCATTCAAATAGAAGACGAATTAGAATTTATTAGACATTATGTTGGTATTTTAAAAATAAGATATGCTAATAAATTCAGTGTAGAATACGATATTGCTAGTGATGTTTTACAGTTTAAAATACTTAAATTCATTTTGCAGCCATTTATTGAAAATTCCATTTTCCATGGTTTTACTGGGAAAAAGAAAACATACAGTTTAAAAATCAAGATTCACCAGGTTGATCATTGTGTTTGTATTCATCTAAAGGATACTGGCATTGGAATGAGTGATGAAAAGATAGAAAGCATTATTTCTGGTAAGGAAAAGACAATGGGACTGAATTCTATTGGAATTAGTAATGTTATTAGCCGAATTAAATTAAACTACAATGAAGAGGCAACGTTAAAAATTGAAAGCATAATTGATGTAGGTACAAATGTAACGATACAAATACCATTTATGTAGAGAGGAGTATAGTCCAAATGAACATATTGATTGTTGATGATGAAAGTTTTTTTAGGGTCAGTTTTATGACTGTTATAGATTGGGAACTACATGGATGTAATATTGTTGGAGATGCTTCTGATGGTATAGAAGCAATTCAGCTTATTGAAGAACATAAACCTGATATAGTCTTCTTGGATATTAGTATGCCTAAAATGAATGGTTTAGAGGTTATTGAAAAACTGAATGTTTTTGAAGAGAAGCCTGTTGTTATCATGTTAAGCAGTTATACAGATTTTGAATATGTTAGGCATGCTATGAAACTAGGTGCTTTTGATTATATACATAAACCATCACTAAATGAGAAAGTTATGCTTGATATCTTGAATAAAGTAAAAGATAAGTTAAATAAGGATCGAGTAAAAAACAAGGAATATACAGATTTAAGGCAGAAGGCTGAAAAATCAGACGTCATATTAAAACGAGAACACATGGAATTAATGTTAACTGGTGGAATTACTGATAAATTGGAATATAAAATAAAAACAAAGGAACTTGGTATTCGAATTAAAAGTAGTAATATTTATATATTTGCAATAACAATCGATGATATTGAGCTTGTTAAAAAGAGATATTCAAAAGAGAAATCACATATAATAAACACAGCATTTGATAACATTACAAGAGAGGTCTTAGAAGAAGAGGAAATGGAGTATCTACAATATAGTGATAACCTTTATGTTGTAGTAAAGTCATTTAGTAAGGTCAATAGCTTATATGACATTAAAAGATATATTCAAGCAGAAATTGCTACAAAACTTAAGGAATCGCTTAAACAGCTTTTGAATATATCAGTGACCATTGGAATTAGTAATAGAAAGAATAGTCTTCACGATTTACCTTTGGCATTGCATGAAGCTATAGAAGCTGTGGAAAGCAGATTTTCTATCGGTAAGGGAAATATTATTGAGTATAACAAATTTATTGTGAAAAACTCTGATGAGAATAGAGAAAAAACAGAATATTTACTAAATAATATGAAGGATAGTATTAACTGCAAGGAATGGGAGAGAACAAAGAGTTATGCCATAGATTTCTATAAGATGTGGTTAGAAAGTAAAAATCCTGATAGAGCATTGGTGCTGAAAAATTATAAGTTGATATACTATATGTTAAGAGAAAAGTATAATGAAATAAAAAAATTTAATCCTCATTTGAAATATGATTTTTTGCAAATTGAGAGCATTATAAACGCTGAATATCTTGAGGAGTTACATGAAAAAATCGGTAGACTCATAGATGATCTAAACCATATTATTTCAGAATTACAGATAGTTAATATCAAAAGCAGTAAAGTCAGAACATTAATAAAGTACATTAACACTCACTTCAATGATGATTTATCTTTAGACATATTAGCAGAAAAACTGGATTTAAATAGTAGTTATTTAAGTCGATTATTTAAAAAGGAAACTGGAATAACTCTAGTTCAGTACATCAATCAAGTTAGAATTGAAAAAGCAATTAATTATTTGAAAACGACAGATAAGAAAAATTATGAGATTGCTGACTGTGTCGGTTTTCAAAGTGTTGAATATTTTAATGCCATTTTTAAAAAAATAACCAATAAGTCACCATCTGAAATAAAGGGGTAAAAATATTATAATATAAGGTAAAAATAATAGATTATTTGAATTGCTCTGATGTCCTATAATTTATTTGTAAAGTAAAAAAAATATTTTAAGGGGGATTATGGTTTTGAAAAAATTAAGTAAAAAAGTTGTGATTTTAGTTTTAGTCTTGATGCTTGTTTTAAGTTTCGTATCATGTGAAAACGCTTCCAATGAGGAAACTAACAATGGATCGGGTGAAAGTGAACCTGTTGAGATTAAAATTGCATACTGGGCAAATGCGGCAGAACAGAAGCATTATGAATTTGTTGCAGAAGGCATTGAGAATGAATATCCAAACATTAAGGTAGTTTTACAACAATATCCAACAAGTGAGGAGTTTTGGACAGCGATTCCTACTGCAATTGCAGCCAAGAACGCACCTGACGTTGTTATTTTAAGTGACGAGGGTAACCTTGAGTTCATCGCTAACGGCTCATTAGCACCAATAGACTCTTTAATTGAAGAAGTTGGATTTGATAAGAGCATTATTTCTGACTCACTGTATAAAGGGTGGAGTTATGAAGATCAACTTTATGGTGTGCCTGTTCGTGCGGGAACGTCAATGCTGTCAATAAATAAGAAAATGTTTGAAGAAGCAGGCATCGAAAAGTATCCAGAGACTATGGATGAGCTGCTTGCTGCTGCAAAGAAGTTAACGACAGATGAAGTGTACGGAATATGTGCGAGTATTCATGAATTCCACATATCACAGTATGTTCATGCATTTGGTGGTGACTGGAATTTCGGTAAGACTATCAACTCACCAGAAAATATTCAAGGTGTTCAATTCTTCGTAGATTTGTACACTAAACATGGTGTAGCTGTAACTCCAAAACAGATTGGTGCTTCTTGGGATGGAGAAGTTTTTGCAAAAGAAAAAGCTGCAATGTCAACTGGAGGGCCTTGGTACATGGGGTACTGTAAGGAGACAAATCCAGATTTAGAATTTATACCACTACCGATTCCTAAGGGAACTGTTGAATCTCAAACAGCATACTCTGGTGGTATGGCGATATTAAGTGCTAGTGAACACAAAAAAGAAGCTATGGAGTTTATTAAGTATGCATTAAGAGAAGAAGCATCTGTGAGTCTGTATAAAAATGTAGGTGATGCACCTTCTGCATCTGCAGTAATGCCAGCATATTTAGAAGAGAATCCTGAGTTGAAGCCAGTATTTGAAAATATGCAAAAAGTGGGAGTACCGTTTGCATATCCAGTGGATACAAAGAACTTTACTGCGGAATTGGTTAAAGGTATTGAAGAGATAATTTATAAACCGGGTTCACTGACAGTAGAGGAGTTACTTGATAACCTTCAGGATCAATTCGGAATTGAGTAAACCAAAAAAAGTAATCTAAATAATAATTAAAAAGTAACATTGATTAAAGCTCAGTAGATATTAATATCTACTGAGTTTTTAAAGGAGGGCATAAATTGAAAAATAAACGAGCGAAAAGAAAAGGGTTAAAAAATGATACACTTATGGGATATTTATTTGTCGCTCCAATATTGGTTCTTATGGGAATTTGGTTTTACTATCCAGTTATAAAATCTTTTTTTTATAGCTTACAGGATATTAATTTTTTAAATCCCGACAGAGCAAAATTTATAGGGTTTCAAAATTATGTTGATTTGATTAAGAATGAAGATTTTCTGAACTCGATGAAAACGTCATTCTTGTTAACAGCGGTTGCAGTTCCAGTACAAACAGTTTTAGCGCTTGTTATTGCAGTGTTATTACATAATATAAAACGGTTTAAAGCTTTCTTTAGAACTCTATTTTATTTACCATATATAACATCTTCAATTGCTGTAGCAACAGTGTTTATGTATTTGTTTGTAGAAAAAAATGGAATAGCTACAAAAGCATTAGCTTTCTTAGGATTTCCAGATACTTCATGGTACGCAAATGTAGATTTGGCATTACCATTTTTGATTATACTAACTGTTTGGACATATATCGGATTCTATGTTGTGATTTATCTCGCGGGGCTTCAAAGTATTCCTAAGGAAATGTATGAAGCAGCTGTTGTTGATGGTGCAAATGCATTCCAAAGATTTATATATATAACAGTGCCACAACTAAAACCGACAACATTTTTAGTCGTAACATCAGGTATGATATTTACCATGCAAATCTTTGATCAGCCTTATGCCATTGCAAGAGGTACTGCACCCGGTGGTCCAGCAGGTGCAACCACTACAATGATCATTTACTTCTATCAACAAGCGTTTGTTTATAATAATGCAGGTTATGGTAGTGCTGCAGCGTTTGTAATATTTCTAATTATCATCACTTTATCTATACTTCAGAGAAGAATATTTGAAAGAGATAAAGAAGGCATTAAGCAGAATAAAAGAAGATTTGGCTTGAAATACAAAGTAAAACTAAAGAAGAAAGACAAAGGAGGTATGGAATATGGAATTGAACAATAAAAAAAATATAAAAACATATATCCTTTTGGGATTATTCTCAATTAACTTCATTGTTCCTTTTGGATATGCAATATATACATCGCTATTGGCAAAGGCTGATATAGATAAACTGGTTCCAATTAGCAGACTTACGTTTGAGAATTTTGTAGAAGTATTTCTACATTCTGATATATTACTTTGGTATAAGAATTCTCTAATTATGACTTTAGGTATTCTTATTGGTAACTTAGTTTTCAACACTTTAGCCGGCTATGCACTGGCTAAAATCGAATTTAAGGGAAAGAATGTTATATTCTTTGTAATAATCGCTACGATGATGGTACCGTATCAAATCTGTTTGATTCCAACATATAGTATGCTGGTTAAACTTGGTTGGCTTAACTCTTTTAAAGGTTTGATCATACCTTTTATGTTCCAAGGATTTTTAGTTTTCTTGATGAGACAGTTTTTTATCACTATACCAGACGAATTAATAGAAGCTGCGAAGATAGATGGATTAGGAGCTATTGGAACTTTCTTTAGAATAATATTGCCAATTTCAAAAACAGCATTAGCAACTCAAGTTATTTTCTGTTTTACGGGAACTTGGAATTCATTTATGTGGCCAACCATTTTAGTTAACGACAAGTCAAAATACGTGTTAACAGTAGGTCTGAATACACTAAAAAATAGATTCTTCGAGTGGCCTAATGTAACGATGACAGGCGTTGTATTAATGACTCTGCCCATAATATTGATATTTATAGTATTCCAGAAATATTTTGTTAAGGGGATAGCCTCATCTGGAATTAAGGGTTAATAGAATACGTTGTTGGAATAAGATAACTAAATGAGTCTTCTAAATGTAAAAATGAGATTAAATATAGGAGGAGATAATGAACAATTTAAATATAGATCCTTTGTGGTGTGTGGTTGAAGATTGTTTTAACATAGAAAACAATAAAAGTTATGAGGGGATTTTCTCACAAGGAAACGGATACATGTCAACAAGAGGGTGTCTTGAAGAAGGTATAATAACGTTTGAAAATCGTGGTCAGAAAGTTAGATCAGCAGCTAATGTAACGAGTGAGGAGCCTGACAAGATAGACCGAAAACGAGGGACTTATATTCCAGGAATTACTGGAATTCATCCCAATGTAAACGAGGAGATGATAAATCTGCCATGGTTTATTGATTTTAAAATATGGTTCGAGGGTGAACGATTGGATATGCTTGAATCTAAAATTATAGAGTTTACTCGTTGGTTAGACTTACGGGATGGCACTCTAAATAGAACATTCAAATGGAAAACAAAACAAGGCCAGCTTCTTGAAGTAAAATTTAGAAGATACTTGGATATGAATATCAAGAACCTATGTGTTCAAGAAATTGATATAAAATCAATAACTGCTGAAGGAAACATTGAAATTAAATCCTCAATGAACCATGATGTTTTAACGAATGGATTCAACCATTTTAAAAATGTTGAAAAAATGATAGTTGACAATGAATATATTGGAATTCAAGTAAAAACAGATAATAAGAATTATGTGCAGGAATTATCAACACTAAAAGTCTCAGATGATTCAAAAATAAATAGTCATATAGAAGATTATCGGATATCTCAAAACTCAAAATTATTTATTAAACCAGAAGAGACCAAAAATATAATTAAATACACTACAGTGGCTACTAATAAAGATTTAGACCTGGGAAAAAATCTTCAAAAAAAATGCGTGGAGCTATTGATTGAAACAGAGAAAATTGGAAATAAGGCTCTTTATTTAAATCATAAAGAAGCTTGGAATAGAAAGTGGTTGGATGCAGATATTATTATTGAAGGTGATGAGAAGTCTCAGTTGTCAACGCGATTTTCAATTTACCACCTGATTAGAAGTAATGTTGAGGACGATCCAAGAGTTTCGATTTGTGCAAAAGGTCATGCTGGAGAAGCTTATTTTGGTAGATATTTCTGGGATACTGAAATATATATGTTGCCCTTTTACATCTATACCAATCCAAAAGCAGCAAAAAACTTACTGCTATTTCGATACAATACGTTAGATGGCGCAAGAAAGAATGCAGAAAGCTATAACTATAAAGGTGCTCGATACCCATGGGAATCATCAATCACAGGTGAAGAACAATGTCATTTATGGCAATTTGCTGATAATGAAATACATGTAACTGCAGATATTATCTATGGTTTGTGGCACTATTATTCAGCAACTGATGATTTAGAGTTCATGATTAACTATGGTATGGAGATGTTAATAGAAACCAGTAGGTATTGGATTTCTAGAGTAGATATGAATGATGGCAGATATGGTTTCATTGGTGTTATGGGTCCTGATGAATATACACCGTTTACAAACAATAACTCCTTTACAAATAGGATGGTTAAGTTCAACTTAAATAAAACCTTAGAGCTGCTTGAAGTCATAAAATCAGTTGATGAAGCTAAATACATGGGATTAATAAAGAGTTTGAACATTACAGATGAGGAACTCTCAGAAATACATCGAGTTTCAGAGGCATTAAAGATATCTTATGATCCAGAACGTAAGTTAGTACTTCAGTCAGAGGATTTCGAAGACTTAGCGGAAATTGATATTAATGGAGTCTGGAAGGATAAAACTAGACATTTCATTCACTTCCTTACTCAAGAAAAACTTTATAGATCCAAGGTTATTAAACAGGCAGACGTGATTGCTTTGATGAACTTATTCCCAACAGAATTTACTGCTGAAGAGATGAGTAATGCTTATGATTATTACGAGCCCATTACGACCCACGATTCATCGTTATCCCCCTCTAATCACGGAATCATATCCTCATGGCTTGGAAAGGCAGATGAATCATTCAGATACTTTAGTAAAGCGTCACAAATTGATCTGAATCTTGAATCTTATAGCGCTGCAGAAGGCATTCACATTGCCAATTGCGGTGGTGTATGGCAAATGATAGTGTTCGGATTTGCAGGTATGGAGAGTGCCCTATGGAATTCTGAAATAACTTTTAGTCCTAAGTTACCAACGAATTGGAAATCAATTAAGTTTTCAGTTGCATGGCATGGAAAAAAATATAAAGTTTCCGTTAATCATGAGAATACCTCAATCGAGGAAGTAGTCGATAATATTGGAGGGAAATAAAATGAATATAGAAGCGTGCATTTTTGACTTAGATGGAGTGATTGTAGATACCGCTAAATATCATTTTATGGCATGGAAACGATTAGCGGACGAACTGAATATTGATTTTACCAAACAAGATAATGAAAGGCTAAAGGGTGTTAGTAGATTACACTCTTTAGATATATTGCTCGAACTTGGTGGATTGAAACTTGGTGGATTAAAATTTGGTGAAGAGGTAAAGCATATCCTGGCTGAAAAGAAGAATGAATGGTACCTAGAGCTTATTAATGAAATGGATGAGTCGCAAGTTCTTCCAGGAACAAAACAACTTCTTGAAGAATTAAAATCTAATAATATAAAAATTGCTTTAGGTTCCGCTAGCAAGAATGCAAAAACTATTCTTGAAAAAGTAGAACTACTTGGTCATTTTGATGTCATTATTGATGGCAATCATGTTGAAAATGCAAAGCCGGATCCCGAGGTATTTATTCTAGGAGCAACATCGCTGGGGGTAGATCCTTGTAAATGTATTGTATTTGAGGATGCTAAAGCAGGTGTTGAAGCAGGGAAAAGAGCTAAAATGAAAGTTGTAGGAATTGGAGATGAAGGTCAATTAGCCGAAGCAGACTATAATTTTAACGGTTTATATGAAATTGATTATAACATAATTAGAAATATATAATTAAACTAAGAAATTACAGTAAACAAGATTTTCGTTATTTATGTAAGCAAGAATTAAAGTATTGTTTACTACATATTATTCAATTTTGTATACAAAAACAAAATAGCGACTTTCAAGAAAACTCTTGAAGGTCGCTATTTATATGGTGCCGAAAGCGGGACTTGAACCCGCACGCCCCAAAGGGCTCTGGATTTTGAGTCCAGCGCGTCTGCCAGTTCCACCATTTCGGCAAGCAGATTGTCCTTAAGACAAGATTTATAATACCATATTAATAAATCTTTTACAATAAAAATAAGACTTAATATACAATAAATGATACAATATTTTTGTGGAGGTATGTATTATGTATACAATAAAAAATAATAAGCTTCAAGTTGTTGTTAAATCCTTTGGAGCAGAACTAAATAGCATTAAGAAAATTAACTCGGATTACGAGTATTTATGGCAGGGAGATTCTGCTTATTGGAAAAGACAGGCGCCGATATTGTTTCCTATAGTAGGACGATTATTAGAGGATTCTTTTAATTATCTAGACGATACATATAATATGACACAACATGGCTTTGCAAGAGATTCAGAGTTTTCATGTGTAGAATCCTCTACTGACCGTGTTTTATTTAAGTTGGTTTCATCTGACTTGTCTTTAAAGAAGTATCCATTTGAATTTGAGTTGTATTTAGGGTATGAATTAATTTCTGATTATATCAAAGTAACTTATAAAGTCGTTAATATGGATTCTAAGGTGATGCCGTTTTCAATTGGAGCTCATCCAGCATTTAACTGGGATAAGTCCTTAAAAGCGAATTTTAGCTTCCCTGAGAAGGTTGTTTCAAGTTGTTTGGTAAGTTCTAAAGGTATTGTTGAGGGACCTGAGGTTTCTTTAGTAGAAACACCTTTAACGGATGCACTATTTCATAACGATGCATTGATTTATAAAGGATTAGATTCTACGACATTTATAAATGGTGAGATAGGCATTGAGATGGCCTTTGATGGTTTTCCTTATGTAGGATTGTGGTCTTTACCGACAGGTGCACCATTTGTATGCATCGAACCTTGGTATGGTATTGGTGACTATTCAGAGCATGATAAAAACATCTTAACTAAAGAAGGTATGATTTCATTGAACGTTGGGGATGTATTTGAAGCTTTTTATACCATAAAGCCAATTTAATTATTAATCTTAGCTTTAGTTTAAATAGAGTGGGTATAAAAATAGTGGAGGCGATTTTATGCATACTAAGAAGAAATTAAGTCATGCGCTTAAACATGCAAAAAAAATTCCGATAGATGATCAAACAAAAATCATTATGTTTTCTGATATTCATAGAGGTGATAATAGTTTGAGTGATGAGTTTGCTCATAATCAAACGTTGTATCGTTATGCGCTTGAACATTATTATAAAGAAGGTTACACCTACATCGAATTAGGTGATGGTGATGAGTTATGGGAACATAAACACTTTAGACATATCAGATATGCCCATAGTGATATATTCTTGTTGATGAAAAAATTCTATGATGATCATAGATTTGAAATGATATATGGTAATCACAATATGGAATTAAAACACAGATCAAGTGTAAAACGTAATCTGTATCAATTTAAAGATGAATTTACGGATAAGATTGAGCCTTTATTTCCTGGTATAAAAGTATTGGAAAGTATCGTTTTAGAACATGAGAGTAAAGATATTTTATTGATACACGGCCATCAAGGTGATTTTACCAATGACCAGTTATGGATGGGGAATAGATTTTTCTTAAGATATTTTTGGAGATTTATGCATATTGTAGGGTTTAGAAACCCTGCTAGTCCAGCTAAAAATATTCATCATAGACATACCTTAGAAAAAAGATATTCTAAGTGGATTCGTGAAAACAATCAAATGCTTATAATGGGACATACTCATAGACCTAAGTTTTCTGAAGAGGGAGAGCTACCATATTTTAATACAGGGACATGTGTACATCCAAGAAACATTACAGGTATAGAAATATTCGACAATAAAATTCAAATGATTGAATGGAAAATAGGTATTTGTGAAGATGGTGTTTTACAAGTACAACGCCGCGTGTCACGTGGACCAAGATTATTATCAGATATTTAAGTAGATTTTGAATCTACTTATTTTTTTGTGGTATAATTATTTTGACAAAAAGGTGGGCGTATGATTAATTCGAAAACATTAAAATCAAAATTTAGACCAATAATAGGCGTTTGTTTGCTAATCATAATAGCGGTGGTTTTTTTGACATTAAGTACATTAAATGAAGAACTTGAAATTGAATTAAATAGAGCAGAACATTTTATAAGTCTCTTACAAGCAGATATTCTGTTGAACATTGATGACTATAGATCATCTCTTTATGAGTTTAATGAAGTAGTACCAATGGAAAAAATCCTTTTTGAGATGGAAATGACAGATGGCAATCACGATCTCTTTATGAAGAAGACAAAATATTTTATAAAAAATCTAGACGTTATAGCTGTGAGTATAACGGATTTAAATTATAACACATCGGTTGTATCCAGTAATACTGACCAAACGTTTTATGACATTGAGTTAAAAGAAGATACCATTGAATGGTCAGAAGATTTTTTCGGAAATTATAGGTTAAAACCTATCCAAATGGATAATAAGAATTATTTGATGATTGAAATCCCACTTGATGTTCAAGATGATTTTCACAACTATGGTTTGGGTCTTATAATAGATTACAAGTCATTATTATCTGATGCTTATAAAGTGCCTGAATACAATATTCATTTTATTGGTGAGAATGGGGAAGCACTTCAATTAGATAAAGACTATAAAATTGTAAATCAGCTTCAAAACATATATGGCTCAAAAGTATTTAATTCATCAGGCCGTTATGAACGCTCAAAAAATCAATTGGTTATTGGTGATTTTCATTATGTTGATAATCATATAGTACTTTCAGAACAAATAAATAACATAAATATTGTATTAACGAAATCATACGATAAGTTTAATATCGATAGTTTGTTAACAGGGTTTACCATTAAGATCATCATGTTTTCTATTTTGATGATTGCTGTTATAGCAACGGTTATCTACTCAAGTCAGAAAACAAAAAAGTGGATAAATTCTGAAAAACAGTTTCTGAATGATATTATCGAAATGGATAAAATGCAAATATCCGAGGTCAACAAAGAGTTGAAGTTTTATAAGGATTATTTCTTGGAATCTAAATTACCAATTCTGATTGTTGATAAAGAATCTTATAGAATAATCAATGCCAATAGAGCTGCAATTACTTATTATGAGTATTCTGAAGATGAGTTGATGGATATGTTTATTACAGAGATTTGTAAATGGGATAATGATGAAACTTCAGATATTTTAACTGTTGAACATACGAATCGTACAGGAAAAAAAGAACAACGTGCTGTTAGATTACAAGATGGTATGTTTAATGATTCTGAACTTATCATTATGATGGTTATGGCAGATCAAGAGTTATCGGCTAGTTCTGATAATATGAAAATGGAAATGTTCCATGAAATAAGAAGTCCATTACAAGGTGCTTTTGGAGCGGTTGAATTAATTGAAAAGGCGACTAATAATTATGGAGAGTATACCAATATCATCAAACGTTCATTAAGTAATGTTTTGATGATGACCAATAATGTATTGGCACATGGTAAATTATCTAGTCAACATTCGAAAATATACGAATCTGAGTTTGATTTAGTAAACTTAATAGATGAAGTCATTACAACGATTGTTTATCAAGACAAACAATATAATCTTATTGCAGGTCATGTGAAAGAAAACCTTGCTGATGTTATGATTCCACTAAGCAGTTATGTCATGTCATCAGATGCAATCAAACTTCGTCAAATTCTAATTAATTTGATGAGCAATGCTTCAAAATATACTCGTGATGGCATGGTCAATTTAGACGTCGATATCAAACGGAAAGAGATGACTGATGTACTAGTTTTCAAAGTATCCGATACTGGCGTTGGTTTAACTAAAGAAGAAATTGACCATATCTACGATGATTATATGACTTATTCTGATAATCTTAAGGTGACCAGTACAGGAATCGGTTTAGCGATTACAAAAAAATACGTTGAAATGTTGGGATCTGAACTACATATATCAAGTGAAAAGGGTATTGGAACGACTTTCAGTTTCTCACTTCAAGTTAAAGGTACCAGTACATCTGGTGTGCCTTATGAAGACCAAAAATCTGTATTAATAGTTGATGATGATGAAATTAGTTGTGATTATTTAACCCATCTTTTAGAAAAAGAGATGAATTGTCATGTTAAAACGCTGACAAATGAAACGACATTATTTACGGAACTGAATCATAATCATTATGATTGTTTGATTATTGATCAGAATCTAAATCACTTTAATGGTATTGATATGATTAAGTTGATTAAAAGTAGTATCAACAAGCGATTGGTTGAAATGCCTGTCATCTTAATTACCGCATCACGAACAAAACATGAATTTAAGAAACTATCGGAATCAAATTTAGATGAGATTATTCTAAAACCATTTGAAAATGATGAGGTTATCAATGCATTAAAAGAGATCTTTGATAGAGAAAAAATTCTAAAACACTCTGTTTGTAAGTTTGTGAATCCAGAAATTGTTGATAAAAAAGTTCTGTGTGAAACTTATGATTCTGTTGGGAAAGAAATATTTATAGAACTTGTTAGTAAGTTTCAGATGAACACTCGAGAAGAGTTGAAGCAAATTGAAAGTTTACTAAGAGAAGGTGCCTTTGAAAGTATATCAAGTATTTTACATCGCTTGAAAGGCAGTATGTCTTACTTTGCACCAATTAAATGTAAGGAACTGGTTCTGATATTAGAAGGTCTTGCACTTAATAAAAGTATAGTCTTTGAATCAACTTTTGCTGAGTATAAAGTGGTTCATGAGGAACTATTAAAAGAATTACAAATCATTTGTAGGAATTTATAAAAAGGATGTCAATGACATCCTTTTTTATGTGTAAGAATTTAAAATGTCATAGACATTTTTTTTTACATTTCTAATTCATATGCTTTTGAAATGATTTCGATACTTCTTTGAACATCAGTTTCTAAAATAGTATATGAAATACTAATTTCTGATGTTGTTACCTGATAGTAATTGATATCTTCTTCTGCAAATAGTCTAAATATATTTGCAGCAACACCAGAATGACTGACCATACCTATACCGACAACCGATAATTTAACAATTTGGTCGTTGGTAGTAATCTCAATGGTTTCCAGTTCTTTTTTCATATTAGTGATGACTTCTTGAATTTCCAGAACATCATTCTTTTCAGCTGTAAATGACACTGTGACATGACCATTGTAAGGTGCTGCTATGGAAATCATATCAACATTCAAATTTTTGCTGGCTAAATTCATAAAGAGATTTGCTATATTGGTTTGTGAAAATGGTAGATGTTTCACTGACGCCATAAGGCAGTTGTTATCTATTGAGACACCTGTAATTACTGTAGATTCCATAGTATTATTCCTTTCGATGATATGAGTTCCTGGTAAATTGGTATGACTTTTTCCGACATAAAGAGGCACGTTAAATTTATGTGCCATCTCAATTGCGCGTGTCTCTAAAACATTGGCTCCTAAACTGGCCATCTCCAACATTTCTTCATAAGATATTGTATGGAGTTTTCTGGCCTTTGAATTGTATCTTGGATCAACAGTATAAATCCCATCAACGTCTGTGTAGATTTCACATGTTCCATCAAGCGAAGCAGCCAATGCAACGGCAGTTGTATCGGACCCACCTCGGCCTAAAGTTGTAATATCGCCAGTAGCACTGATACCTTGAAATCCTGCAACAACAACAATTGTGCCTGCTTCTAAATGTTTTAATATAAGCTCTGACGCAATGAACTCAATCCTTGCTTTAGCATGGTGATCTGTTGTTTGAATGCCAGCCTGTGCACCTGTTAAAGAAATCGCATTACATCCCAATTCTTTTAATGCAGTTGAGAGTAAAGGAATTGTCACTTGTTCTCCTGTAGCCAAAAGCATATCTAATTCTCTTTTTGAAGGTGTTGCACTAATTTCATGAATCATCTTCAAAAGGTGATCTGTAGATTTCCCCATGGCCGAAACAACAATAACAAGTTTCTCACCCTGACTATGTCTGTCTTTTATATTCTGTGCTATATTTTTTATTTGATCGATGGTAGCAACGCTGGTACCACCAAATTTAAGTACGGTTGTCATATTTCCTCCTAACAATCGAAGCGAATTAAATCCTCATATGTCTCTCTTTTGATAACTGTTCTAGCGGTTTGGTTTTCAATCATCACAACTGCAGCTTTGGGAATACGATTGTAATGGCTTGCCATACTATAATTGTACGCTCCTGTACTTGCTACAACTAGAAGATCACCTTTTTCAACGGTCGGTAATAAAATATCTTTTATTAAAATATCACCAGATTCACAACATTTTCCTGCTACGGTATACAGTGTTTCGTTTTCGTGTGTCATTTTATTACCAACACATGCTTCATATTCTGCTTGATAAAGTGCCGGTCTGATATTATCAGTCATACCACCATCAACAAACATATAATTTTTGCCTGATATAGTGGTTTTAGTAAATCCGATTTCATAGATTGTTGACCCTGCATTGGCTACTAATAACCGTCCGGGTTCAATCATCATTTTTTTTATGTTCAGTTGATGTTTGTTGATGTAACCGTAACATTGATTCAATAAATCAGTTAAAAATCCAAAGTCAGTGATGGGTTGATCTTTTGAATAATAGACACCGAATCCACCACCTAGATTAAGCTCAGTCACGTTCAACTGGTATTTATGTTCTAATAACTTGATTTGATCCAACATAACAGCTGCAGCTTTTTCAAAAGAAGAAGCTTCATGAATTTGAGATCCGATATGGCAATGGAAGCCCATTAAATTGATGGTCTCAGATTCTATACAACATTGAATCGCTTTGGTTAAATCATAAGACTCAAATGAGATACCAAATTTTGAATCATCATTTGCAGTCTGAATATATTCATGGGTATGTGCTTCTATACCCGGGTTGATTCTAATAAGAATGTTAACATGTTGATTCAAGCTGTTGATATATTCAAGTTCCATTAAGTTATCCACAACAATTCTGTGAACCCCTGCTTTTAAAGCCATATCGATCTCTTTAATGGATTTATTATTACCATGGAAGTAAACACGTTGCATTGGAAAGTTTGAAGCCTGCGCAGTATAGAGTTCACCACCTGATACAACATCAAGCGCGAGATCCATTTCCTCCACTAAGCCATACATAGCTTTTGATGAGAAGGCTTTTGATGCATATAAAATTTCTGTTTCTAATGATTTATGTTTAAAAGACTGTTTAAGTTTCTTACATTGGTCTTTGATATAGTCTCCGTCAATTACGTAGAGAGGTGTTCCGTAAGTTGAAGCTAAATCTGTTACGGAATGGTTGTTTAATTGTAACGTTTCATTTTCAATTGACATGTTGTTAAAAAATTTCATTTGTGCCTCCAATATGCTGCTAAAGTATACCCAGAAATACAAAAAAACAGACATGCGTAAAAACATGCCTGTTTAAAAAAACAGTCTTGAGTTTACCCAGCGTGAAATAGCTCAACTAACATTTATGGGTATAAATGCTAGACAGTATTATGCATATTATACATAATCCCAACATACGTAGTATGTTTCGGCGATTAACCCTTTCCATAAAGTACTCATTTTAATCGCGACCTCTGATGACACACAGTCTATTTAATTGATAATTAATGAAAGTATAAAGTATTCAGATAGTTTTGTAAACAGGTATTTTTATAATTTAGAATAAAAATGTGCAATCAGATGAGGAATTATTATATCAAATGATTAAAAATGAGGTAATTGGTGTAAATATAAAAGACGATAAAGGGGGAACTAATGAAAAAAATCCTAATTGTAGATGATGCAATGTTCATGAGAAGCACTTTGAAAATGATGTTGCGAAAAGAAAATTATGAAGTCATTGGAGAAGCACAAAATGGTTTAGAGGCAATAGAGAAGTATCAAACACTGAAGCCGGATATAGTTACACTAGATATTCATATGCCGGAAATGGGTGGCATTGATACACTTGAAGCTATTATGAAAATAGATTCTAATGCAAAAGTAGTGATGATCAGCGCAGCTGGAGATCAGAAACATGTTTTGGATGCGATGAAATTAGGTGCTACGAATTTTATTATCAAACCGTTTACAGAAGACAAAGTATTTCAAGTTATGAGTAAAATTTAGGAGGTATATTTTGGTAGCACATGATCCGATGATGGAAATGTATTTATTTGAAACCAATCAATTGATCAATAGACTAGAACAACTTTGTATGGAGTCTGAAAAGAATCAAGACATATCTGAAGCTTTCGATGAAATTTTTAGAATTATGCATACGGTTAAGGGAAATTCTATGATGATGTTACTTGAAGACATTGGAAAAGTCGCTCATCGTATAGAAGATCTATTTGATTACCTAAAAGAAGTGGAATTATCAACTTCAGATATTGAAAAAGTATTAGATTATAATTTTGATGCAATTGATTTTTTTAAAGTGGAACTTGATAAATTAGAAAAAGGTGAAATGGCAGATGGGCAATCAGATGAACTTGTTATTTCTATTGAAAAATATCTGAAATCTTTAAAAGAAGGTACAACAACAGAAGTTAATTCTGTACAAAAAGTTAATTCTATACCAGAGGTTGAGGAGACTCAAAAATATTTTATCGCACCTTCTAATACAATCGTTGAAGTGGAAGATGATGGTGAACTATACTTTTCGGCAAGGTTGTTTTTTGAAGCGGATGCTCAAATGGAAAATGTTAGAGCTTTTTCTATAGCGCATAATTTAAAAGATATAGTAGACAGTTTGGTTTTTATACCTGAAGATATTGTGGAAAATGAAATGAGTGCTGAATATATAAAAGCAGAAGGTTTTTATATGGTCGCGAAGTCTGATCGCTCCAAATTGATTATCGATGACTTCTTTAAAGATTTACCTTATATTGATCATCATGAATTTGAGTACTTTGATCAAACAAAATATAACATGTTAATGAGAGAAATTAGCGGAGTAACAGAAGTTATTGATGAGCCGGTAGTGACTCGAATAGTTTCTGAAAAACCCGATGAAATAGTTCAAGTAAAACAGAGTTTTATTAGTGTTGATGTCAATAAAGTAGATCAATTAATGGATCTCGTAGGAGAACTTGTTGTTGCTGAATCTATGGTTATTAATAATCAGGATTTGTCTGGTTTGCAGCTGAATAATTTTGAAAAAGCCTCTAGACAATTAAGATTGGTAATCAATGAAATGCAGGATGTTATTATGTCTGTACGTATGGTACCGCTTACAATAACATTCCAAAAAATGAGTCGTATTGTTAGAGACATGAAGAAGAAAATCGGAAAAGAAGTTGTACTTGAATTAATTGGTGAAACCACCGAAGTAGATAAAAACGTTATTGAAAAAATTGGTGATCCTTTGATGCATATTATTAGAAATGCAGTAGATCATGGTATTGAAGATGAAGCAACCAGATTAGGTTCTGGTAAAGATAGAGCTGGAAAAATTACTTTATCAGCCAAACATGTGGGTGGTAATGTTGTTATCAATGTCAAAGATGATGGTAAAGGACTAGACAAAGAGAAAATCTATGAAAAAGCTTTTGAAAAAGGTCTATTAACAGAACCGATTGAGAGTTATTCAGATCAAGAAATCTATATGATGATTTTGAATGCTGGATTCTCAACAAAATCTGAGGTATCGGAGTTTTCAGGTCGTGGTGTTGGCATGGATGTTGTCTCTAAAAATATCGATGCTTTAGGCGGTACTATTTTGATTGATAGTGAAAAAGGAAAAGGTTCAGATATTTCGATACTCATACCTTTAACACTTGCGATAGTAGATGGCATGATGATGAGAGTTGGAGAGTCAATATTTACATTACCTATTATGTCAATAAAGGAATCTTTTATTGTAGAACAACATAAAGTCATAAATGACCCAGAAGGTCAAGAAATGATTATGGTTAGGGGTGAGTGTTATCCTTTAATCAGACTTAATGAACACTATGAAATTAATGGAGATATAGAAAATGAACAGGGCATCTTTGTGATGGTTGAACATGATGATAAACAAGTATTATTATTTGCAGATGAACTCATTGGCGAACAACAAGTTGTGGTTAAGAGTTTATCTAAATATGTCAATAAAGTATCTGGTATAACAGGATTTGCATTATTAGGTGATGGTCGTATTAGTATGATCTTGGATCCATCTGGACTGATGATAGTATAAAGAGGTTGTTATGGAAAAAAAAATGATTATAGAAGATATGGTTGAAGAAGAAAAGTATTTATTGTTTGCTATAGGAAATGATGTGTATGGGTTAGATATCAGGTATGTGGAAGATATCATAGGTGTTCAAAACATTACTGTCGTACCTAAACAGCCCAATTACATTAGAGGTGTTATAAATCTAAGGGGTCAAATAATGCCTGTGATTGATATTCGAATCAGATTTAACCGAAGTGAAAGAGCATATGATGATAGAACGTGTATAGTTGTTATTAATGTGTCTGATGCTGCTGTGGGGGTTGTTGTAGATCGGGTTTTAGAAGTGGTTAATATCCCTGAAATAACAGTGCCACCTAGTTTTTCAGACACTAACGAGAATTTTATGACTGGTGTAGGAAATTATAATGATGGTGTCGTTTTATTGGTTGATTGTGAAGCGTTGCTTGAGGAAATAACGATATAGGTGGTATATGGATAAACAATTATTGTTTCATAATAAAATACTGGATCATGGAAAAGATGGTGTTATTATCATCG
>Ga0209272_10000810_pt1 | contig 22281 bp, 14 predicted proteins | sample tdDd002_FD_187125 | JGI IMG/M metagenome (GOLD analysis project Ga0209272, IMG submission 187125) | Marine sediment microbial communities from the Atlantic coast under amendment with organic carbon and nitrate - tdDd00.2 (SPAdes)... | ecosystem: Environmental > Aquatic > Marine > Coastal >... | reverse complement strand
ACTGTCAGCTATCTTCCCGTTATGGGAAGTACCTTAATGGCGAAAACCCTAACACTTTTAATCCGGCTTTTTCCAATGGCTCGCTAATGGATATTGGCATCTACCCACTGAGTGCGGCGATTGGCCTATTTGGTGAACCGAATAGCTTTACAGCACAGGGTGTACTGCTCGATTCGGGTGTGGACGCACATGGTACGATTGTACTTCACTATACTGGCTTTGATGTTGTTATCAGCCACTCAAAAGTTAGTGACGGGCTTATCCCAAGTGAACTGCAAGGTGAACAGGCGACTTTGTTGGTTGACGGTATTTCAGAATGTAAGTCAGTTATGTTGCATCGTCCGGATGAAGCCGCCGTAGATTTGAGTGTCTCACAGGAAGAAAACGTGATGTATTACGAGGCTGTTGAGTTTTCCCGTTTGATCGAGCAGCAGCAGGCGTCTCATTCTGGATTAGAAAGGGCTCGTATTGTCAGTGCCATTATTACTCAGGCCCGCGATATCATAGGTGTGCGCTTTCCGGCAGATGAACAAACGTTAGTCTGATTCTGGTTTGGTGCAACACGACTTAACGACAAAATAAAAAAGGTGGCCACGAATGGCCACCATAAAAGGGAACGTTTCTTAATTGTTAAAATAGTGCAGGGCTAATAATTACCAGAACATCCATGCAAACGCTGAGAGAGCACCGATACAAGCGATATTTAAGTAGATACCGGCTTTCATCATCTCGCTTTGCTTAATATGGCCAGAGCCGAAGACAATCGCATTTGGTGGAGTCGCAACCGGTAGCATGAAGGCACACGATGCAGCAATCGCAATCAGTGCTGACAGGATAACCGGTGAGACACCGAGCGCTTCTGCCACAGTCGCAAATACAGGAACAAGAAGGGCTGCACTTGCTGTATTACTGGCGAACTCTGTCAGGAAAACAACAAAAGCGGCTACAACCAGGATAGTGAAGAACAATCCCGCTTGTTCCAGGAAGCCACTTAGGCTGTGAGCAAGAAAAACACTGGTGCCCGTTGCTTTCAGAACATTGCTCAGGCAGATACCGCCACCGAACAGTAGTAGCACCCCCCAGTCTGTCGACTTCTCAATATCTTTCCATTGAACAACTCGGGATACGCCCAGCAATACAATTGCAGTAAGTGCAACGAGAGTATCGAACTTGCTGAATCCACCTAAGAAAGCGTTAATTGGCTTGCTGAATATCCACAGTGCGACGGTAAGACCAAAAATTGCTAGTGTTATTAATTTACCGTTGTCCCACTTAACCGGTTTATGGTCGAGCTCAAATGTATGCTTTAGATTCGGTTTAAGCATGAAGTACAGCATTGCAACGGTGATAGGTAACAAGATCATCGAGACTGGTAGGCCAAAAGCCATCCATTCAGTAAAGCTGAGGCCAACTTCTGCTGCTGCTATGGCATTTGGAGGGCTACCGACGACTGTAGCGATACCGCCGATACTTGCACAGTAAGCAATGCCGAGTAATACAAATACGTAGGTGCCGCGCTCGCTTTTTGCGTTAACTTTGTTCAGTACTCCAAGTACCAAAGGGAGCATCATGGCTGTTGTTGCCGTGTTGCTGATCCACATTGATAGGACTGCAGTAACACCGAATAGCATAAAGACAGCAACGGACATTCGGCCTTTGGCGATAAGGAGTACTTTATCGGCAATGGCTTTGTCTAATTCTTGTTTATGCAACGCTGCAGCGAGGGCAAAACCACCAAGGAACAAGAAAATGATTGGGTTGGCAAAGTTGCTTAGTGCCTGTGGTGTTTTGAATATCCCAAATGCGACAGCCATGATCGGAACAAGTATTGCGGTAATACTCACGTGAACAGCTTCGGTTAGCCACAGAACGGCCACGAAGACCAGAATGCTTAAGCCGATCACAACGTCTTTTTCGAAGGGGAGGGTATTTAGCAAAATGCTAAATAGGGCGATGTCTGCCAGTAGAATGATACTATTCCGGTCAAACAGCCACTTTTTCAGTGTCAGGGTTAAGGCTGTCATATGCTTTCCTTTCGCTGGTTATAATTATGTGTGCAACTCTGTGTACACATGTCATTTAAGATGGATGTTACAGGTTCTTTGGTAATTGTTAACCAATGGGTGGGTGAATGTTGCGTATTTGGCTCTGTAATTATCTTTTTTGTGAGGTTATTGTCCGCGAATGTGTAGGAAAATACCCATGAGAAAGCAGCCAGAGAATTGTGCTGTTAATGATTAGGTGAAATATATTTCATGGATGAATCAGCTGTGGTTAGAAGTACATTGTCGGTATTGCACTGTCATTGCTCAAGGTAAGTATTCAAAATGCCCCTGGCAAATACCATGGTGCCAAAGTATTGCTGTGTGGAATGCGCGCAGCTGTTGATTGCGTTTGATTGTGAATCATCACAGCAAGGAACATATTTATTGTAAATTTGTGCTTTTGTTCACAGATGTAGTAATGGCGATATAAAACATTTAGCTGCAAATTTATGCCTTCGGTATCATAAATACAAAGGGAATTGTAAATATATAAAATAGAATAATATTATAAGGCTAGGTCATTATGAGTTCTAAAACGCAGGGGCTGCGTAAGCGTGTGCACAGTGAGGCACAGGCACATCTAAAAGATGTGCGAATGAAGTTTTTAAAATCCTATATCGAGAAGGAAGTAAAACAAAAAGTTGACTAAGAATTCACTTCCTCTTCTTTCAGCATAACATCTGATGAGTTGTTAAAAGCCACTGTCGAACCGCAGTGGCTTTTTACTATGAAGTAAAATGTTATTGAACGTCTTACCCGTTAGGTTGTGTTTTGTCAGTCGTTTGTTTTTCAAGGGCAGGATTTTCGAGAACAGGCCCTTCAAAGATCAGCTGCTCGGTGGTTATAGGTTCTTTTGGGCCCAGAAAGCGTGGTTGAATATCTAACAGATAGAGATCGACTATAGCCTTCACTCTTGCAAGGATTTCGCGTACACGTATTTTTAGACCTGCCATTCCTCTAGGTTCAGGCACGGCAAGGCAAATGGCATCGATATTGTTGCTTTGAGCAATGAATAAAGCTCGCTCACAGTGAAATTTTTGAGTAATGATAACGAAGTGATCAGCTTCAAAAACACTTTTAGCTCTGACAATGGAATCGAGGGTGCGAAAGCCTGCATAATCAAGAACAATGTCTTTGTCTGGTATTCCCGCTTTTAACAAATCACGTTTCATCGTCCATGGTTCGTTGTATGAGCGATGGGCGTTATCGCCGCTTAGCAGCAAAATATTTACCTTGCCAAGCTGATACAGCTCGAGGGCTGCTGACATACGGTAGTCGTAGTATGGGTTTAGGGTTCTGGCGATGTACTTGCTTGTTCCCAGTACCAAACCAATTGAGCGTGATGGGATGTGAGACGCTTCGATAAAAATACGATCAGCTGTTGACTCCGATATCCAACGGTCAATAAGTAAGCTCGTTCCGACGAGAACGATACAGAGAACTGCAGAAATACGAAAGAATGAGAGCAGTTTCATAAAAACCCAAGTGTAACCTATAAATACTACCGCTGATAATACCCTAATATCTTGAAAATGTTATGTAAAAATCCTGTCAACTAGTCCAAGGTCAGTACAATGAGTAGACATTGCTGATTGAAATGTTGAAGAGTTGAAAATATCATCATAATTTGGTGACCTCAAGATACCCTATCAATTCATCATGTTCGCTATCGTTTAGGATAGCTTGGTTTCAATAACAAAGTGCGGAGTAAGTTGCTTGAATATATTTCTTTTATAATGGGGTGGAAAAAGGAAGAGAGTAGTATCACGCTCCCATATTTAATGATTAAGGATATATTACCCATCTTATATGTCGGATGTTGTTATATCAGCGACAAACATTGAACCAAGCATGAGTTTAACAGGGCTTACACGGACTGGCTGAGGTCTAAAGTAAGCTCTTTCATTTGCCTTAATTGTTTTTATATCTTTAGTCTCGTAGATTGCTGATATAATAAGATTAAGTGTAAACTCTGTACAGTTTTGAAAGTCCAATGTAAATGGGTTTGCAATTAATGAGTAATTTGAATTATACAATTCTTTATACGTTGTTGATGATATTTGGTTAAATAAAGAGAATTATGGCAAATGAAAGGATAAAGGCTTTCACTGTTTTCATCCTATCATTCCAATATTTTTTGAGCACTTGGCTTAGATACTAATGCTTCGCTTGGCTACTATGATTCTCACTGGCAAAAGAGTTGGTTGTCCATAGCATTGTGATCGTTGCCGTAATAGTTAATGCCTTTAATACTTTCATGTTAATTTCCTTTTAGTAATAATGCGAATAATGGTATAAAAATGGCGGCTTGTTCCTAGGTGCAAAATTCAAACACAACTATAAATACAATTTTAAATAATTAGGAATGAATAAATCCTCTCTACTTTTAATTTTTAAAATGCATTTGTTGTGTATTTTGGCAATTAAGTTGTTTGTTTTCCTGTTCTCTATTACCTGTGTTTAACTCTATTAAATATATACGAGTTCATTTGCAAATCAATAATCGAATGCTGTTTTTTTGGTTTTTGTTACATTGTTGATGTATGAGTACAACAACAGCGAGAGCTTTTACTCAGGTAGATGATGTGGTGCTTAAAATTTAGAATGAGGACTTTGCCAAGATGAGCACACAAAGCAGATTTGATTCACTATCAAAACGGCTTTGTGTACTGAGTGATATTATTTAAATGCTAGCTTAGTTAAAAGCCACTGTTCTATGCTTGCAGCGGTAGATGTCTGCAACAACAGATGTCGGGTTTACGCCGTCAGAATCGATAATTTTGGTTATATGGAATCGATTTCCACCTAGCATATAGGCTTCGTTTGCAAGCTCAATCTCCAGACTATCTGGTGATGTTTTTTCTACCACATGAGTCGTTAATATTTTGCAATCATTATTTTCAATTTCAGAAAATGCAATTGGCTTAACGCTATACGCACCGGGAAGTAATTGGACATTACCCGCAGGTTTCATTGTGTAAGGTGTACCACATTTGTATAGTTCAGCCATCACGCTACTTGGTCGGCCTTTGCGTGTTTTAAGAACGTCAGAAATTCGATAGCGGTTGCCACCAGAAAGGTATGTTTGATTTTTTAATATTGGAACTACGTTGTTTGGATGGGAGTCTTCAAGCGTATATACTTCGATTAACTCACATTTTAGTTGAATAGCGCTAATTTCCGTTATTGGCGTTACTTCTTTAGCTTCTTGTTTTACGGGGATTTTTCTAGTTACGCAGCCACTTAATGATAGAACGACTGCTAATCCTATAACTATATTTTTCATACAAAACCTGAATTAAAACAAAGGCCTTATAATATATATTTTATGTAAGTGTGGGTAGTTATAATTAGGCATATTCACAAGAGGACTACTGATGCAATTGCCAGTACTAACACTTGGTTAACAATGAGTGACGTTGCAAGATAACTATCTATCACTGTGATAACTAACGCCTACACGAATGTGGACTTCTGAGTTGCTCATTACATTGATTACTGAGTGAGGCCGGGGTTAATGGGATAAAAAAGCCCGCATGCAGCGGGCTTAGTATTTAGTATCAATTAGAAAGAAGTACGCTTGTAACGGCGGTACTCAGACTGCCAGTAATTAGCAGCGATCTTCTCTTTGATTCGTTCGTCTGTGTTTTTTGGCGCTTTATGTTGCTCGACCGCTTTTTTGGCAACAGCAAATGCAATCTGGTGAGAAACTTTTTGGATATCTTCCAGTGGCGGTAGCAAGGCACCTTTACCGTTGATTGCTAATGGTGAGCATTCAGCCAAAGCGCGGCTACTTTCCATTAGCATTTCGTCGGTGACACGGTGAGCGCCGACAGCCAGCACACCAAGGCCGATACCTGGGAAGATATAGCTGTTATTGCACTGTGCGATCGGATAGGTATTGCCGTTGTGCAATACAGGCTCGAATGGAGAACCGGTTGCAACTAATGCATTACCATCAGTCCAGCGAATGATATCAGCAGGTGTAGCTTCCACTCGGCTTGTCGGATTCGATAGCGGGAAGATAATAGGGCGCTCGCAGTGCTGGTGCATTTCACGAATAACATCTTCACTGAATAGCCCCGGTACACCAGATACACCAATTAGAACGGTAGGCTTGGCGTTGCGCATAACATCCAATAGTGAGATGTTATTGTCCTCAGCTTCCCATTTATTGATTTCATTACGTGGCTGAACAAGCTTCTTTTGGAAGTTGATCAGGTTAGGCATGTCGTCTACCAGCAGACCCCAGCGGTCAACCATGAATACTTGGCTACGAGCCTGCTGATCAGAAATACCTTCAGATACCATTTGAGCAATAATTGCCTCGGCAATACCACAGCCCGCTGAACCTGCGCCAAGGAAAGTAACACGCTGTTCAGACAATTTGTTGCCTGCCGCTTTACATGCAGCCAATAGTGAACCAACAGTAACGGCAGCGGTACCCTGAATATCATCGTTGAAGCAGCAGACTTTATCCTTGTAGCGCTCAAGTAGAGGCATTGCGTTCTTCTGGGCGAAATCTTCAAACTGGATAAGCGCTTCCGGCCAGCGCTGTTTCACTGCCTGGATAAATTCATCAACAAAGTTATCGTACTCCTGGCCGGAGATACGAGGGTGGCGCCAGCCCATATACATAGGATCAGAAAGACGCTGCGGGTTATTGGTGCCTACATCAAGTACAACTGGAAGCGTGTATGCTGGGCTAATACCTCCACATGCGGTATACAGGGAAAGCTTACCGATTGGAATGCCCATACCGCCGATGCCCTGATCGCCAAGGCCAAGAATTCGTTCGCCGTCGGTAACAACAATCACTTTTACATTTTGGCGAGAGGCGTTATTCAGCATATCTTCAATGCGATCGCGGTTAGGGTAGGAGATAAACAGACCACGACCACGACGGTAGATATTGGAAAAGTCTTCACATGCCGCACCCACTGTCGGGGTGTAGATGATTGGCATCATTTCAGTGATGTGATTTTCAACCAGGCGATAGAACAGAGTCTCGTTGGTATCTTGGATGTTTCGTAGGTAGATGTGCTTATCCATATCTTTATCAAATTTTTGGTATTGTTGATAAGCACGTTCGGTTTGTTCTTCGATGGTTTCAATAGCTTCTGGAAGTAGACCTTCCAGGTTGAAGAACATGCGTTCTTCGACAGAGAATGCACTACCTTTGTTTAGCAGAGGTGTTTCTAGCAACGCAGGGCCTGCGTAAGGGATATATAAGGGTCTTTTATCGTTTTTCATGCAATAGACTCTGTTTTTAGGGGTTGGTAGTTATCAATGAAAATTGTATACAACGTTTTCATTTAGGGGCTAATCGTATGCCTATAAGCGAGTTATTTCAAAGGCTGTAGGGATTATTTTCGAGAAAAGGATCATGTTTCTCTCTTTTTGGGGGGATTTCCCCCATCCCTTGTCACGTATGGGTTGAAAACAATATGCTGACTAAAATTATCAGTTAGGAAGTCATGCTGGTTATATGAGCAATTAGAGTGTTTCTTAATGTTGCTGATGGTGGCTGCATAAGAAAATAGCGCCAATTCTGATGCTTGTTTGTTTATTAAGGGAAGTCGATGATGGATGTTCAACTATTTCATTTTGATTGATGGCCTACAAGGATCTTTGTCTGGTGTTATTAATGATTGGCGGAGGAGTTGTCTACAGAGAAATTGGTTGTGATTCGATAGTGCCAATTAAGTTGAGGCTCATCATTGGGACTTGAGGGCACATGTATGATTTGAGACCTGGCTTGAAGCTCTTTCCCCATGATGAATTGATTGAAAGTAAGTATGACAAGGAAGTCAATTGCTGACAAAATACCATAAGAATTGGATTTAGCAGCAGAAACCGTACATGTCGCAGACGTTACCCATTGACTCCCTCAAAGAAACATTCCTTTCCCAGCTAACGCAACAACATTTGGTTGTTGAAGCCGAAACCGGTTCGGGTAAGTCTACCCGTTTGCCGCTTTGGGCAGCAGAAAAAGGCAGGGTGTTGGTTGTCGAGCCAAGGCGTGTTGCCTGTACGTCGTTAGCCGAATATGTCGCCGAGCAGATGGGCGAGTCGCCAGGGGAAAGCGTTGGGTATGCAATTCGTTTCGATAACCGATTCAATGATAATAGTCGTATTGTGTTTGTTACTCCCGGCGTTGCCCTGCGTTGGTTGAGTGAAGAGCACCTCGCGGCATTTGATACTGTGATTATCGATGAGTTTCACGAAAGGCGTTGGGATACCGATTTACTGCTGGCATTGATGATGAAGCTGAACAAGCACCGGCTGGTGGCGACATCTGCGACGATGGATGGGCAGCGCCTGTCGGACTACCTTGGAGCACATCGGTTGCAAGCACAGGGCAGAAATTATTCTGTCGAAGTGGCCCACCATGCTTCTGATAGCCGCAATATGCCGGATATAAGAGGGATCGAGAAGAAAGTCAGCGAAGCAGTAGTAAATTCATACCAGCAGCACCAAGATATTCTGGTTTTCCTGCCGGGGCGCAAAGAGATTGCGCAGTGTGAGTCCCATCTAAAACAAATTTTCAAAGAACAGATTGCATTAGGGGAGATGGATATTATTCCTCTTCATGCTTCTGTTTCTGACGAGGAAAGGCATAGAGCACTAACAGAAAGTGACAAGCAACGTATTATTTTAGCAACAAATGTTGCCGAGACATCGCTAACTATTCCGGGGGTGACGCTGATCGTTGATACGGGCCTTGAACGTCGTACACACCAGCGAAATGGCCGAACGGTACTGGGTCTTCATGCTATCTCGCGTGCTAGCGCCGAGCAGCGTAAAGGGCGTGCTGGGCGAGTCAGCGAAGGCTGTTGTATTCGTCTGTATGGCAAGGCTGCACCGCTTGAGGTACTGACACCACCAGAGCTGCATCGCGAGGAATTGGTTGAGCCAATGTTGGCAGCAGCCTGCTGTGGGTTTACTTTCGAAGAGCTAGCTTTTATAGATAGTTTACCGCACCAAACTCTCGATAAGGCCAAAGAAAAGCTGCTACAAATGCGGGCAATTGACGAGCAGGGAAAAGTGACCGCTCACGGCCAGCGGCTGTATCCGCTGCCGATTGACACCCTGTTTGCACACCTTATTACGGTAATGCCAGACAAGGCGAGCCAAGAAGCGATGGTTGATCTCTCAGCTGCGCTCAGTGTGCCGCAAAGGCTGTGGCAATTACCTAGCGGTGAAGAGAATCGTGAAATGTTGACGAGCTGGCAGCCTGTGGCTTGTGATGCTCTGACACTCGTTAAACTGCTTCGTGAACCGATACCCGATTTTGCCAATGTTGATGAAAGTGTATTAAAAGATGCTCGGCAGCTATCTGAACAAATTCGCGAAGCTTTGGAGTTACCTCAACTTGAAGTAGCAACGTCTATACGGCGGGATGCTTGGCTGCTAGCAGTAATGAAAGCCGTCCCGGAGATCGTGTATGTCAGGCGGGTAAAGCGTCGGCAAGCACTGGGGAATGGCTACAACGAGGTTGCAATTGGTCGTGATAGTCGGTTTGCTGAAAGTGCCGAGGCTGCAATTGTATTTGATCAGTTTGCACTGCCGGGTAAAGGCGTAAAACAAACGTTGTCTCTGGCTACCTGCATGTCTCCGGTTAGCTTGGATCAACTTAGCGCATTGGAGTTTGGCGAAGAAGTGCAGGGCAAGAGCCAGATAACTGATGATCATTGTTTGGTCGAAATACAGCGGGTATACGCAGGGCGTATTATCAATACGCAATGGCAACAGCCTCGGGGTCAGTCGGCTCGACAGGCGTTGGTTGAGATGATAATAGCAGGTTCTGCTCTGCCGGGACTAGCCACTAAAATTTCAGCTGATATTCACCAATGGAACCTTTATGTAGCGCTCGGACGATATCAGCAAGGTGTATGTTCACGTCCGGCAGCTCAAGTTGATACGACTGAATGGTTAAGTGAACAGTTGGAAGCTCTTGGTGTTGAATCGGCGGAAGATTTAGAATTGTTTAGCGTGGATGACTTTGTGTTTGACGGTATTCCGGACTGGGAGCGTGAAGAATTCGATCAGGCGTTTCCTTATCAGGTTGTACTGACTGATTTAACCATGCGGATTGAATACCATATTGCGAGAAAGTTGGTTACTGCCGTTCATGCTAGCGGAAAGCGGAAAACAGATCCAAAACGCTGGGAGCTACCACGCTGGCAAGGCTGGAGAATTCAATACCGCAAAGCAAGCAGAACGATAGATATTAAGTAATGGTTAGGTTTGAGTAGAGTGGCATGGAAACTATGGGACTTGGCACCTAAAAACTGGCACTTAAAAATAAGGTACCAAGTCAACTCAGTTTGTTTAGACTACGCTAATTTCTAATTGTGATACTTTCTTGTGGTAACTGGACAACCTGGCGAAAAGGAATCCGAGTACCATCAAGAAACCATGCTTCAACTAATACACTGTCTAATCCAGAGGTGGCGGTGAACTTACCTTTAAACTGCCCATCTTTGATTTGACCGGCAATAATTCGACTGCTGGTATCTGCAACTATCTCTCCATTATGTGTATGTCTATAGCTACCATAAACATTGAGATACATCAGCTCATTGGAGTTCAGGGCGATATCTAGCATCACGGGATAGGAGCTCCGTAGGTTGAATCCACTTGGGATTACGATCTGATCAAAGGTTACCTTATTTTCGCTGCCCCCTCCGCCAGTACCGCCACCCGAGTCGTCACCGCCGCAACCTGATAGTGCAATAGCGAGGCTAAGAGATATTAGTATTTTTCTCATCATCTTTTCCTTTATCCGCTTATTCAAAGAGTTTATTGACGATAGCGTTAACACGTTGGTGCCAGTTGGTGTTTGTTTCGCCACCTGTTCTGGCAAATTCAGCAAGGTTTGGATAGGCTTCAAGTACATCAACTCTTTCAGATGGATGCGACCAATTAGAGTCTATGAGCAGGCCCCATGGTGTTCCATTTTCACCCCGAAAGCTGTCACAGTCCGGGCCGGGACACTTGCTTGGGTCGTAGACAGAGGTGTCGTTTGCAGTCGAGAAGAATTGCTCTGAGGCGAGAGAGGTCAGTGAATCTCCTTTCAGATGGATTTCGAGATCTCGGCCGGGGAATTCGACGTTGAATGCATCACCGTGGAAGCGCCCTTCCGGAGCAAAAATGAAAGGGTTAAGTGGCATGTCGGGACCGGTTGATATCGCTGAGTTAAATGGCACACTGACGACAAAACTAAATTGGTCAGCTGCATCCAGAGTACACCCCTGCCATACCCGATAGAAATTACCGGCATTGCCGCTACATTGTGGTGGCGCTAATTCATCTTTTAAATTGCCTGAGATGACGATCACGGCAAAATCTTGCCCGTTTTCTATAACCGACTGATTGTGGATAGTTTTGTCATTGACAATGATTTTGGATAGATTTTCATTTACTAGAGAACGGGCAATATTGTCGAGCTGAACAGCAAAACCATTCGGGAACGATGCACCATAGGCTTGCAGCTTGCCGTAGATATCGTAACGAACAATGTTGCCTTCTTGGTTAGATATGGTGTCGACCCGATAGAATATCACGACATCATTAAAATCATAGTCACCTTTTTTGGGCCAGTTATCTTCATAGGCAAGTGTGACCCATGTACCTTCTCCGGGATAGTAGGTGTGGGTAAGTGTTTGTTCTTCAATAGTGATTGGGTAGTCTTCAACTTCGCCATAGGTAACACCACCAAATGATGTTAGTCCGGAATTCTGACCAATCCTAAATCGAGCCCAGGTATTACCTGTCTGTGCGGATTCAGGAACCCGTATTTTGAGAGTATGTGAGCCGGGCATTAGAAATTCGTCGACAATGGCTTGCTCAGTGTCATTATCAAAGGTGTTATTACCATTCCAGTCAAACCAGCCGCTGACATAACTAACAGCTTCGCCGCCGACGACAACATTGATGAGTACATCTGAGCCTTGCTTGAAGCTTGAACCAAATGTGATGCCGTCTTCGTCATCTGGAGAGCCATCATTATCGTCAGAGCTTGGCGCAAATAATGCAGCACCTTCTGCATCGACTAAGGTTCCGAAGAAAAAATTCGGTCCAATGAAATGTCGAGGTCCGTTATTTTCCAGTGATGTTTTGTAGCTATCTGGGGCGTCGCCAAAATCAGTATTCTTTGCCGTGACAGGTGCACTGGCACAGCGTGCACCGTCGTTTTGGCCAGATGATGGACCATCGGCAAAAAACTCGGCCGTTGCGCTGAAAGCGTTTAGGTCACGAAGATCTAACCGATAAATCTTTCCGTCATTATTGTTGCTGATATACATAAAGCCGGATTTGTCAAAATACTGCGCTCCGAACGTGGTGGTACCGGACAGACCGGTTGATCCTTTGCGTGCAAAACTAGCATTGCCGGCCCCGTCAAAAGAGAATTGGTATAGGTCATTATTAGAATTTTCGACAGCAAATAACTCTCCAGTCTCTGGGTAAAAGGCAAAATCAGTCAGGGTAAGAGTTGCATCTGCTGCCGACATAATACGGATTGCAACAAGGTTGTCATCGCCTTGGCCTAGGTCGATTTTGAACATGCCGGAATTTTTGAGGTAAAGGAAGTAGGTATTATTAAAGACATCTCCAACGAAGAAACTTTTATCAGCTGGAAGGCCTTCTTGAACGGTTAAGTCTTCAACACGATAGATCTGATTGATACGGGTAATCGTAGCCGCACTTTTGTTCCAACCGTAGATGTAACGATCGGACTCATTAAAGCCAACTGCATTGATAACACCTGCCGCGCCGGTATTCGTACCGACCTCGCTATATTGACCTGTAGCGAGATCAACAGCGTAGACAGTTGATGGGCTTCCTTGGAAAAGGAACGCTTCTGTTGGGCAGTCGTCAAATGGCGATATAGCCAAAGCGGGCAAAGGAGCTGAGAGTAACCCTAAAGCGATGAGTAAAATCTTCTGTTTCATCATTAGGCAACCTTATTCCTATAGATAATGCTGTAGAGCATTTATCAAGAAGAATGCCAGATTTTCTTTTCGTACAAACTCCTAATCTTTATTGTTTTCTATCTGTAAGTTATGGAGCCAAATTCAAAAAGGAATGGTGATTCGCTTTCATATACATGATTTGCAAATTGAGTATGAAAGCGAAAAACAAGATTGGGCAAGGGTATATGATTAGTTATACCCAAGCGGATCCTAGGTGTAGGATTCATTTGGGTACATAAAGAGGTTTAGTTGCTTTGCGCCGAAAGCTTTGCCCGGATGAACTCTGAATGGTCAACATATATCAATTCAGCTACCTGACGTATGACGGCTTCTTCCTGTGGGTCGATAACCTTATCGGCATATGCGATTTGCCACATTGCCTCGATTAACTGATATCGCTGTTCAGGCATCAAGGTGCGCAGTTTTGTGGTGAACTCGTACAGTGAAACGGATTGGCTGCTTTGCTGTCGCGCTTTATCGAGTAAGGAATTTGCGTGGCGTTCATCAATATCTAATAGATTTACCAGTAGGTGAGCTTTGGCGGACTCTTCCCGGGGATCGATTTCATAGTCTGCATTTGCAACTTCACATAACAGTGAAGCCATCGCGAGATTCATTGCGGGTGTATCTACAGCTCCTCCATCTGTCCCCTCATGCATAACCTGGCGGAATAGTGTACGTAATTGTGTGAACATGCGGTGCCTCTTGCTAATACAATATTATTACTCATATCTATGGCTGAACGTTCAATAAATCAAGATAGGGTTTATTGATTAATATATTTACTGAGACCTCGGAAAGTGCAGACTTGTTCCGTAAAAGTCGTTTCAACGAGAGAGTTAAATATTTAAAGCCTAATACTTAAACCGCTGGCGGAATTCTCTTGGTGTCAATGAACTCCATTTCTTAAACCGGGTACTAAAGTTGGCTGGGTTCGGATAACCACTTAACTCGCAAATATGCTGGATTGGCCATTCAGTTGAACTGAGTAAACGGGCTGCATACTCCATTCGCAAACGAGTGAGGTGAGACATAGGTCCATGGCCATAGTATTGCTGACATAAACGATGAAAGTGAGCTTCTGAGCAAGGGTGAAGCGCAGCTAACTCCGAGACTTGCCAGTTGCGATGAAACTGTTCCTGTGCTCGCGCAAAGACTTTTTCTAGCCGCTGAAGTGACGTAGGGCTAGACGTTGGCAGGCGATGCGACACGAGCAACCTGATTTGCTCGACTAGGTTTTCCCCCAGTTCGTGTCCGACAGGGTAAGGCAGTGACATCGATTGATGAAGGCAGTCGATTGATTTTCTCAGTAAGTCGGCACAACGGGTGTCACTGTAGGTAATATCATGCGGTAGAGTGTTTTCCCATATCCCTCCGGATGCGAGCATCACCCAGGCTACATCCCAGCTTTCTGTATTGTTATCGTCAAGTTCGATACCAAATCCGTTTTCATGGCCGGGAGGGACATATATCACGCTGTTGGGGATGAGCTGCCATTTCCGTGATGGCGTATCTAACCATCCTTTGCCACAGCAAGTAAAAAGCAACATATGCATATTCGGGTTACGACGGTAAATAGTGAAACTGTCACGGGCGTAATTTATTCCGCACTGGACTATCTGGTGCTTTTCCAGGGCGACGAGCTGTGCCTGATCAACGATGGTCGAGCGGCATTGATCAGAAATTTCAAAATACTCAGGCCATCCCATGACGGTATATTCCCCCCTTCAAAAATTTTGATAGCTTTGCAAAAGTTTACAAGAGGCTAGCATAAGTTGTTTTTTGTCTTTGAGCGTATGATCTCTATTACATTAGAAAAATAATAAAAGGAGGCAAATATGCACAACTGGCGAACTTCTGCTGACAAAGACTTCTGGCAAAAAACCTGGCGCTTGGCGATTCCGGTTTCAATGCAATCTATGCTATTTGCCATCCTGGGTTTGGTGGATGTCATGATGGTGTCCAAACTGGGCGAGGCACAGGTGGCCGCCGTTGGTGTGGGTAACCGGATCTTCTTTTTTAACCTGCTGTTGATCGTTGGTGTGAGCGGGGCGGTTGGCGTGCTGGCTGCACAGTTTTTTGGTGCAGGCAAAATGGATGGAGTTAGACGCACATTGCTGCAATCGTGGGTATGCGCCATTGTATTTACTGTACCGTTTGCACTGTTGTATCGTTTTTCTCCGGCAGAGCTGGTGAGCTTTGTGACTGATGATCCGGTGTTCGTTGAGCATGCAACTAGCTATTTGTTCGTGTGTGGTTGGAGCATTATATTTACTGCGATTGTCGTGCCGCTGGAATCGGCGTTGCGGGCAGTAGGCGAAGCTAAAATGCCAACTGTCGTCGGGTTGATTGCCGTGCTGATCAATGCGGCCTTGAATGCACTGCTGATTTTTGGTTTATACGGTTTTCCTGAAATGGGAGTCGCGGGCGCAGCTCTGGGTACGACGATTTCTCGCGGCATACAAACCGTGATTTTACTTGTTGTCACTTGTTGGAAGTACAATGCTATTTTGCCAAAGGTTTCTGATGTTGATGCCGCGGTAACCCCTAAAGCACGCAAGAAGTACCTGTCTGTTGCCTTACCCATGATTATTCATGATGGCGGTTGGGCGATGGGCTTATTGGTATATAACTACATTATCGGTCAGCTTGGTGTCTCTGAACTGGCAATTATCAGCTTGTTATCGCCGATTGAAGGAGTGCTGATTTCGGGGTTTATCGGATTTGCTGTTGCAGCCTCAACCATTCTTGGCCATGAATTGGGCGCAGAGAATTACCAGCGAGCCTGGCATCAATCTTGGCTGTTCATTGGCTTGAGTGCCTCAATGGCATTATTCGTCGGGATCACCGTGTTAATGTTCCATGATGGTGTCGGGAGTTTGTTGGCGAAAATGGATACTCCGAATCTAGAGATGGCAATCAACGTTACATTGATAATGGCTCTCGGGCTGTTTCTTAAAGTGTATAACATGGTAGGAATCGGCGGCGTGTTACGTAGCGGGGGCGATATTCGCTACAGTATTTTTATTGATTTGTTTGCACAGTGGGCCGTTGGTATTCCGATTGCAGTGATTACCGGCCTGGTACTTGGCTGGCCACTACACTGGGTAATGCTGGCGATACTAAGCGAGGAACTGGTCAAGGTGCTGTTGACAACGCATAGAATCAGAGGACGCCACTGGTTAACTAACTTAGTGAATGATGAGCCGAGGTCTGAAAATGATGAGTGCATTGTTTCAGCCTAGGGGTTACTTGTGCATCAGCTTAGTGAAAATAGCAAAGGGAACCTAGGCTAAGGTTCCCTTTATTAAAGCTGCAGCCAGCCTCGTATGGGTTAACTATCTGAACAACTACTTATCCAGATTGGTATGATTTCGTTTTGCACTGGTTAGAAACGAGCATTGATAAGCGGGAAAACAGGAATATCTTTGCTAATAAAAGTACCAGATTTGTCGTAGTTGATTAGGCCGATTTGTACGCCTTTCTCAATGCGGTCGGTTGCATTAATGAAGCCAAACTGTAGGCCATTAAGGCGACCGGTATAGTTGAATGCGCCCAATTGCAAGCCAGTAAACTGGCCTGCATTGTAGTTAGCAAAGCCAAGATCGGCTCCCTTTGCATTACCATCATTCCAGTTAGCTAGGCCAAGTTTTACGCCTGTAGAACTACCTGTCACACGGCTAATGCCAAAGAGAAAACCGACACTGAGGCCTGAAAAATTTTGAGTTTCGGATATGCCAAGAATAGGAACATCAAGGCCGGTAACTTGTGAAGTCTTTCCGTGAAGAATTGTTACACGAACACCTTTTACGTTCCCTGGCGGAAAGTTGGCGTCAGGAACCGAAAGCTGAATTGCTTGTTCAGCAAAAGCTGGGGCAGATATGGCGACTGTCAATAATAGAGCGGATACGGTTGTTTTCATGAAGGATGGCTCATAGGTATAGTTATTGGTTTGGATTGTAAATTGTATGCAAGGTATACCAATGTAACAACAATTCGAAGCCAACGCCGTATTCTGTCTGATTGGCTATTGTGCATGTTCAGTGTCTTAGGAAGAAAAGCATTTTGATGACTATCGATGAGTTTATCCCGCCGCAACGGATCGATTTGTGGTAGGATCCCGCCAGTTTTTTTTAATACCAAGCTGAAATATCAGGAATTCCTTTGACTCAGTCGAATACCTCTCAGTCAGACGTTTTGAATAGTGAGAAAACGTTAAAAGCCGCGATTAAAGATTGCATGATCCGCGATCGTTTTCGTCTGCACAAGCGCGTGCAAGGTGCGGCAAGAATTAAGAACGAGCAAGCCAAGCATGCCGTTTTCGATGAAATTGCATTGGATATTGCCAAATCAATGCAAACCGTTGAGTTGCGTACTACCCAACGTCCAACGATCACTTACCCGGAACAGCTCCCGGTCAGTCAGAAAAAAGATGACATTGCCGAGGCTATCAAGAACAACCAGGTTGTAATTGTGGCGGGTGAAACCGGCTCGGGTAAAACCACTCAGCTACCAAAAATCTGTATGGAGCTGGGACTGGGCACAAAAGGGATGATTGGCCATACTCAGCCGCGTCGCCTTGCTGCCCGTACTGTTGCCAACCGCATCGCCGAAGAGCTGCAGTGTGAGCTTGGCTCTTATGTCGGCTATAAAGTTCGATTTAACGACAAGGTGTCGGAGCGCAGCCAGGTTAAATTGATGACCGACGGCATCTTGCTGGCGGAAATTCAAAATGACCGTTATCTGAACCAGTACGATACCATCATTATCGATGAAGCCCACGAGCGAAGCCTGAATATCGATTTTATTCTCGGCTACCTGCGTGAGCTACTGCCCAAGCGTCCTGATCTCAAAGTCATCATTACCTCGGCAACCATCGACCCGGAACGCTTTTCCAAGCATTTCAAGAATGCGCCGATTGTTGAAGTATCAGGTCGCACCTATCCGGTAGAAGTGCGTTACCGTCCGGTATCGGAAGATGGTGATGATAGCGACCGTGATCAGCTACAGGCTATTTTCGATGCTGTCGACGAGCTGTGTGACGAAGGGTTAGGCGACATCCTTATCTTCATGAACGGTGAGCGTGAGATCCGTGATACGACTGATGCTCTGCAAAAACGTAACTTGCGTGATACCGAGGTATTGCCGTTGTATGCCCGTCTGTCGGCAGGAGAACAGAACCGGATTTTCCAGTCGCACAGTGGACGCCGTATCATACTGTCTACCAACGTAGCCGAAACGTCTTTGACCGTACCGGGGATCAAATACGTTATTGATCCGGGTACTGCACGTATCAGCCGTTACAGTTACCGAACCAAAGTACAGCGCCTGCCCATTGAAGCAGTATCGCAAGCGAGTGCGAATCAGCGTAAGGGACGTTGTGGCCGTGTTCAGGAAGGGATCTGTATTCGCCTTTACTCGGAAGAAGACTTCCTTTCTCGTCCTGAGTTTACTGATCCTGAGATCCTGCGAACCAATCTTGCTTCGGTTATTTTGCAGATGACAGCCATCGGGCTGGGTGATATTCAGGCATTCCCGTTTGTCGAAGCGCCGGATAACCGCAACATTCAAGATGGTATCCGCCTGCTTGAAGAGCTGGGGGCAATTAATCCAAAGGCCACCGATCCGCGCAAGCGCTTGTCTGTTATCGGTCGCCAGCTGGCACGTTTGCCGCTTGACCCTCGTTTGGCCCGCATGGTGCTTGAAGCGCCGAAGCAGGGTGCATTGCGTGAAGTGATGATTATTGCCTGTGCGCTGTCGATTCAGGACCCACGTGAGCGTCCGATGGAGAAGAAGCAGGCATCGGATGAAAAACATCGTCGTTTTTACGACAAAGAATCTGATTTCATCACCTTCGTTAACCTGTGGGACTATGTTCAGGAGCAGCAAAAAGCGCTTTCTGGGAACCAGTTCCGCAGACAGTGCAAGAAAGATTACCTTAATTACCTGCGTATTCGCGAGTGGCAAGATATTTACTATCAGGTTACTCAGGTTGTTAGAGATCTCGATTTGCGTATCAATGATCAGGAAGCCAGTTATGCGGGTGTTCATACGGCACTGCTATCCGGAATGCTCTCGCACATTGGTTTGAAAGATCAGGAAAAAAATGAATACCAAGGCGCTCGTAATGCCCGTTTTAATATTTTCCCGGGCTCCGGTATTTTCAAGAAGCAGCCTAAATGGGTGATGGTTGCAGAACTGGTTGAAACCTCCAAGCTATGGGGGCGCGTTGCCGCTAAAATTCAGCCCGAGTGGATTGAGCCTTTGGCCGGACACTTGATAAAGCGTAGCTATAGCGAGCCACATTGGGAGAAAAAGCAGGCGGCAGTGTCTGCTTTTGAGAAAGTGACCCTGTATGGCATCCCTGTTGTTGCTAAGCGTAAAGTGAATTATGGTGCGATTGATGCGCAGCTTTCGCGTGATATTTTCATTCGTTCCGCCCTTGTTGAGGGTGATTGGGAAACCAAGCATAAGTTCTATCACCAAAACCGTAAGTTGTTGCGGGAAATTGAAGAGCTTGAACATAAATCACGTCGTCGTGATATTCTGATTGACGATGATGCGCTGTTTGAATTTTATGATCAGCGTATTGACCTCACCGTGGTTTCAGGACGTCACTTTGATAGCTGGTGGAAGAAAGCGAGCCGCGAAAACAAAGATCTGCTGAACTTTGAACGTGAAATGTTGTTCAAGGGAGACGCCAGTCATGTTACCGATTTGGATTATCCAAACTTCTGGCATCAGGAAAACCTGAAGCTCAAGCTTAGTTATCAGTTTGAGCCGGGCGATGATAGTGACGGTGTCACTGTGCATGTTCCGTTGCCAATTCTTAATCAGGTAGAGCCTGATGGATTTGACTGGCAGATCCCAGGCCTGCGACACGAGCTAATTGTTGCACTGATCAAATCACTACCCAAACCAGTTCGTCGTAACTTTGTTCCGGCACCGAACTATGCGGATGCATTCTTAGCTAGGGCAGAAGCAATGGCAATGCCATTGTTGGATTCACTGGAAAAAGAGCTGAAGCGTATTTCCGGTGTTACCGTTTTGCGTGAAGACTGGAATCTGGAGCAAGTTTCTGATCACTTAAAGATAACTTATCGTGTAGTCGACCACCGCAATCGTAAGTTGAAAGAAAGCAAAGACCTATACAGCCTGAAAGATGGATTGAAGGAGAAAGTACAGGAGACGTTGTCTCAGGTCGCCGACGATGACATTGAGCAGGAAGGCCTGAAGACATGGAGCTTTGGTAAGTTGCCAGAGCGTTATCAACAAAAGCGTGGTGGCTTTGAAGTGAAAGCTTATCCGGCGATTGTTGATAACAAGGATTCTGTTGGCATTAAGCTGTTTGAAACAGAAGAAGAGCAGCAGACAGCAATGCAGCAAGGTCAGCGTCGTTTGGTATTGTTGAATGTACCGTCGCCAATTAAGTATCTGCATGCGAATTTACCGAATAAGTCTAAGTTGGGTTTGTATTTCAACCCATATGGTCGAGTGCTGGATCTGATTGATGACTGTATTGCCTGCGGTATTGATAAGCTGATCGAAGAGAAGGGCGGTTTGGTATGGGAGCCTGAATCGTTTGAAGCGTTGAAAGAGCATATTCGTGGCGAACTGGGTGACACTGTCGTAGAGATTGCCAAACAAGTCGAAGCTATCTTGACCACGGCATTTAGTATTAGCAAACGCTTGAAAGGTCGTGTTGATTTAACAATGGCTTTTGCTTTGTCAGATATTAAGGCGCAGATTGACGGCTTGATATTCAAAGGTTTCGCCACAGAATGTGGCTGGAAGCGTTTGCCGGATATTTTGCGTTATATGAAGGCGATTGAGCGTCGGATGGAGAAGCTTCCTATTGATCCGAATAAAGATCGGGTGCATATTCTGAAGATTGAGTCAGTGGTATCAGACTATAAAGAGCTATTGAATAAGATCCCGAAAGGGCAGCCAGTACCGCAGAAAGTGAAAGACATTCGCTGGATGATTGAAGAGTTGCGCGTAAGTTATTTTGCGCAACAGCTCGGTACACCTTATCCGGTTTCGGATAAGCGGGTAAGAAATGCGATTGCAGAATGCTGATTAATTAAACTCATCATTGAAAAAAACGGAGCTCAGGCTCCGTTTTTTGTATCGGGATAGAGCCGAAAGAGGAGGGTGTTAATATAAGACTTAATATGTGTTTGGTATTTTTGCTGTCATTTCTTTGAAGCTTTTTTGTTATATTTAGCTGTTTAATTGTTTTTATATTAGCGCTTATATATTGCTATAAGGAATATTGGAAAATAATTGTGCTTTCTGTGCCATAGTTTTAATTAAAGTATTTTGTATGCTACAGTGGCGTATGCTAGGTTCCTCCCTTACAAATATTATGGTTATAGAAATTAACTTCTGTATTTAAGTTATTTACAAATTCTTCTATGTGGTCAATAGCTTGGCTAGGGTAGTGACGTTATCAAATTTGATAGTCTCTCTATTCGGTGATTGAAGAGGAAAATGTAGTAAAGGGGTTCCTATGCAGTTTTCAAGTATTAAGCAACAGATCATGTTGTTTGGCGGAGCTAGTTTGCTCGCGGTAACTATAGCAATGCTTGGTTACAGTTATTATAACGGTGATAAACTCATGCAAGAGTTGGATGGGTTAGTATTGCATGATGCTGAAGCGGGTTTGAAAGAGCAGTTAAGTTTATCCGCTCAGGTCGAGGCTGGTAAAATCAATGTTGTTTTCAATCAGGCAATGGAAGTTGCAACCAGTTATTCCTCAGCTTTCAGTGGCGAAGATCCAAATATATCGCGTCATAGTGTTATTCAATTACTAGAGAATACTATCAAGAACACGCCAAATATTATCGGTATTTACAGTGGCTGGGAAGTGAATGGATTTGATGGTCAGGCAAGCAGTTATATAGGAACTGAATTTGCTCAGTCAAATGGTGAGTTTAGTCCGTACTTTAACCGTTCTCCTTCAGGTGAAGTGGATGTTGAGGCAACATTTCCTTTTTATTCGACTCGTTTGACCAATACTGGGGTCCGCGAGTCTGAATGGTACCTATGCCCAATGGAAACAAAGCATGCTTGTGTGATTGATCCGGCAAGTTATGAAATTCAGGGGGTATCAACTTTGATGAGTTCATTTGTTGCTCCTGTTTTGCGTGACGGCAAGTTTGTGGGAATGTTTGGTGTTGACTATTCGCTTGATTTCTTACAATCGTTGGCATCAAGTGCCAGTAAAAACCTGATATCTGGCCATTCCCGAGTCA
>Ga0209272_10000808_pt1 | contig 22292 bp, 12 predicted proteins | sample tdDd002_FD_187125 | JGI IMG/M metagenome (GOLD analysis project Ga0209272, IMG submission 187125) | Marine sediment microbial communities from the Atlantic coast under amendment with organic carbon and nitrate - tdDd00.2 (SPAdes)... | ecosystem: Environmental > Aquatic > Marine > Coastal >... | reverse complement strand
TTAAAATAATAGGTTATGATTATTGTGATGTTATGCCTATTGATGCTATTAAAAATGAAACCCTGTCTTTTGTCTATAATGATTATGAATATACGCTAAATCAATATTATGATCAAGGAAGAGACAAAAGAGGAAGATTGTCTACAACAGAGATAATTAATGCAGAATTGTTTCCAGACCTCTGTATTAAAGAGGGTAACAATTGGGTTGCTGCAATGATGTGCCAACAAGATCAAGAGTCTCTACCTGTTACTCCAGAAACAATAAAAGAAGCGTTAGGTGAAGATTACGATACATCAGATCCAGCTACTATTGATACGTTTATAGAGTATATGAAAGAAGAAAAAGACATAGAGTTTGATAAAGAGGAACTATTAGAATGGCCTAGATTACTAGATCTTCCTGATACGGTCTACTTGAGAACTACGAGAGTATTCTTGATTGATAATGAGCAAGTCCAGTGGCGAACATCATTAAAAAGTGAAGGTTTAGAGTTTGGTATCATTGGGGATTATCATTCTGAAGAGATAGATATTGAAATAGAGATTAAACCAAATAACTAATTTTAAACCAAGAGAAATCATGTTTTCTTATACTGGAATCAAGTTGATGAGAGTACAATAAAAGATAAACGGAGTTTTTTAGGAAGATGCGATCATAATTTTTATAAGTATTGAATTGTCTGTTTTATGAACGAATCAAAATAAAAACACTGGATTTATAGAATTACGCTCCGACAATTTATAGTTATAAAAGCCATAAATATATTGGGAAATTTAAAATTATATTTTGTCGAATTGTTAGCAAATGTTAGCAAATCAACAAAAAACAAAACAGCGACTTTCAAGAAACTCTTTAAGGTCGCTATTTGTTTGGTGTAAAAAGCAAAACTTGAATCCGCACGCTCCTAAAGGCTCTGGATTTGAGTTTAATAATGGGAATGTTATTAAGGTGTATTAATTGGCAAGAATGAGTATTTTCAATGCTCATACGTAGAGCGATTAACATTGAGTTATATATGATTTTGATTAAAATATGATGGTGGATTTACAAAAGATTAGCAGATAAGAAAATATCTGTTGCAATATTAATAATTGATTCGTTTTCATTGTTAAAAACTGGTTTTTTAGGTACAATTAGATAGTGGTGTGTTTTACCATACACCAAGGTATTATAAATGCTTATCAATATGGTTATATTATTCATATTGATTAAAATTGCATATTACATTATTTAATGAGGAGAGTAATTATGAGTGAAGATGTAAAAGTAATGGATGAACAACCAGAAATAGTAAATCAAGACAACTTGAAGTTTTGTAAACACTGTGGTGAGAAAATTCTAAAGACAGCTGTTCTATGTGTTAAATGTGGTCACCAAGTAGAAGAGCTACAAGGGAGTCAGTCTCAACCGAGTATTGTGATTAATAATGAAAATTCAAATCAAAATACGAACAATGTTAACATAAACTCACATGCAATGAAGAAACCAAAAAATAAATTAGTAGCATTATTATTGTGTTTCTTTTTAGGTGTATTTGGTGCTCATAAGTTCTATGAAGGTAAAATATTATTAGGAATTATATACTTATTTACAGTTGGTCTTTTTGGACTTGGTGTATTTATTGATTTTATTGTTTTATTATTCAAACCAAACCCATACTATGTTTAAGTTCTAATATTATAATAAAATATAATTTTTTATATGTCTAACTAATGAATAAAGAATGTCTTAATAGTGACACGAGTGGGTATGATCAATACTCATGCAAAGAGCCACTAATATAAATTATGTATAATATTGATTAGAATATGATAGTGGATTAGCAAAATAACAAAAAATAAAACAGCGACTTTCAAGGGTTCTCTTGAAGGTCGCTATTTATGTGGCGTCGAATGCGGAACTTGAATCCACACGTCCTGAAAGACTATGGTTTTTGAGTTTTGTAACACCACTATCAGATTACATCAATAAATAATAGTTGTCTGTATTTCCAATAGTTTGACTTGTGTTAGTCACTATTAGGTGATAGGTGAAACCAGTTGAAATAGTTTCATTTGTAAGCAAACTTTAAGGTGTAGTTGTTACTTTAGTTTATTAGTGTATTAGGACATTATTATATAATTCACTCATCCAAAACAATTGAATACTGGATAAAAATATAGTGTTAAGTGAGGGATATCAAATAATTGATAATATAAACCTATATAATGGAAAGAATCTTAGAATGAATATCATAATCTACATACTCTGACATATGTATTTGAAATACCAAATAAAAGAGTATTTAAAAATAATTGATCTAACTTGTTGTAAATGTAGTCTTTTAGATATAAAATAAACTTCATGTAAAGAGAAGAGCGATATGATGGAGGTTATCATGAAAATTAACGGATTTGCAAAAGTATATGACTTAAAGAAAACAGCAATAAGATACTATACGTCAGTCAATTTATTAAATCCAAAATCAACAGATGAATATCTTAATTATGATGCATGTCATGATGAGATGAAGTATATTTTAAAGTATAAAGATATGGGCTTTAGCATTGACGAAATAGCAATCTTAAAAGAGTCAGAGAATTCTATGGCACAAGGTAGTAATTATGCTTCAGAAAAAGTTAGAGCTATACTTAATGACAAAATATTTGAGATTGAGACAAATATTAAAAATGAAGAAGCACAAATAGAAGATCTGTATAGAAGAATAGAAGACCTTAATTAAGATAAAGAGTTATGTTTAAAAATGGGCTGCCTAGAAAGAGATTGTTCTCCCTCCTTTAGGATGGTAAATTAGTATGAATTCGTGGGTAAAACCTAAATTTTTCATAATTGTATTGTTAGCAAAATATTAGTAAAAATACAAAAAACAAAACAGCGACTTTCAAGAAAACTCTTGAAGGTCGCTATTTACGTGGTGCCGAAAGTTCGATACATGCTAACCCACACCGAACTATAATTAAAACGAGGATTCTATAAACTCCACAGCGTCATCAAAAATCATCAATGCCCATGTGGAATGCTCATATCCATTGCCAAGCTCAAACTGATCATTAACTAGTCTCGTTTCATGATCTAGATGTTTATTATAGAGCACCGTTTAAGGGTCATGGGCAAGTACAACCTATTAAATTCAACGCTTCAAAATGCAAAATAGTAGGAGCCACTGATGGCTCCTACAAGATCTTTAACTCTTTTAGATGATGTTGTTAGACCACTCATTGCCTATTGACATGAACCTTTCTTTACTGATTATGAATCAATCTAGTAGTAAATCCTAATACAGGATCATTATTGTTTATTAGGTCTTCTATTGTCGGAATAATTTCATAATCAGGTCTTATTCCTCTACCAGCTTCAAAACCTGGTGTATCAACTTCAAATATCTGAGTTGAATAAGTTAAGTAGAGCTTTGTATTGATTAAACCTCTTGTTTCTGTTATGTCTGAGTTCATATAGGATGATCCAGACTCTTGACCAATGAATGCTGCGATGTCATGATATTTCATCAAAGCTATTAAATGGCCAGTAGTTGATGTAGATCCACCATCGATTAAGACATAGAGATTACCTGAATAATAAATGTCGGAAGTAACCAAAGGTGCTGATAATTCTGTATCATCAGCTGAATTATCACTCCAGTATTTATGTGGTACTGGTTGAAGATAAGTTAGTAGTTTTGCAACTAAAGTTGGATTTCCTCCAGAGTTACTTCTCAAATCTAAGATAATGTTTTCACTTTCTTTTACTTTTACCTCCATAAAGAAATCATAAAGTGCGTACCTAAAGTTCTTTTGACCTATAGAATCATATATAGCGAAGGTGTTAATGTCTAGATATGCATAGTCTTCATAAACTTTGAATGTAATTGGTTCACTAGAAGCTCTAACCCTTGTATTCATTTTAGCAATATCATTTAACCCAACTGCATGTACTGTTTTGGGTACCATTGATCCATCAGGTCTTGTGTAAAGAAGAGAGAACTCATCGGTATTTTCAACGTATAGGAAGTAATACCAAGAAAAATTATTGTTAAGAATTTTATATTTTAATGTTTCATTATCACCATCAGAAGGTATGAACTGAATCATAGTATCTATGATTTCAGATGAAGTCCTACCATTAATGGATAGTATCTCACTACCTAGAGGAATATCGTCATAAAAAGTATTGTCATATAGATATAGTTTCCCTTGGTAAATATAGATTTTGTCAGCAAAAACCTGAATATTGGAATCAAATACATTTTGGGAATGTGTCCCACCCATACTCTTTGCTAGTTCGTCTACAACGTTGTAAGAGATACTTGTTTGCCAGCAGTTTACTGATGCTACTAAAGGTGATACCAATCTCAGGAACTCTAGTTTTGTCATATCATCATGAAGCTCATTTCTAATAGACTCATTTATTTCGTTGAATAAGTCCTCGTCAGTAAAAAGATTGGTATGAAGATTCTGTAAAGTTTCCACAATGATATCTAAATCTCTAGTTAATTCTACTTTTGAATGAACTTCAAACATTCCATCCATTCTGGCATTATAGAACTCTCCATGGAATATTTTCAAATTAAGCATTTCCTTTGCATATTCCAGCTGTGTATCATTCTCATTGACAAGATCGCCTATGTTAGTTGTTACATGATAGTCAGGCATGATGCCTCTTTCTACATTTTCAGTTGGGATATCTAACTTTGAAACTAACGTAGAAAAGTTAAAGATTAAGCTAGAGTTTTCTAGTTCAGCTGATTCCACTGAAGTAGAAAAAATGGAAGAACTAGCAGATTCATCTCCAATCAAAGTTCCAACACTCTGAGATTTAAGCACTGCTAAAAACTGGCTAGCAGTAGAAGTAACAGCTCCATCTTGCAATACAAGAAGTTCTCCTCTGTATGCATAATTGGACTTTGATGGATAATCAGGTACTAAGTAAGAAAGTAAATGATCTGAAACATCGGAGTGTCCACCTGTATTGGCTCTTAAATCAAGTATTAAATATCTCAAGTCTTGCTCTTTTACAGATTTAAAGAAATCATCTATATCTTCTTTTATCAATGGTGAGAATGCTTTTATTTTTAGCATTGCATAATCATCTTGGAATGTCTGAGTAAGTAGTTCAATTTCCTCACTTTTTGACCCAAGTTTGTTAGCAATAGTTTGTGCCTCTATCCCAGGCACTGATATTGAACCTTTAACACCATCAGGTGATGTATATTCAATATCAAAGTACTCTAGGTATTCTACATATCTTAAATAGTTTGTACTAAAATCCTCATTGATTAGAAAGTACTTATACGTTTGGTTTTCTCCATCAGAGGACAGAGAAGATAAGATCAAATCAATTATTTCAGAGGATTCTCTACCATTTATACTAGTTATTTGACTTCCTACAGGTATATCCTTATAGAAAGTATTATCACTTAAGTATAATTTGTTATCTTCAGCATATATTTTATCAGCAAATAACTTAACACCTTCAATTTCATCACTGGTTATGATCTTTGTATTGTGAGAGTTCATTGATGCAGTTATAGGTTGTAATACTCTCATAAACTCAAGTTTTGTCATACCATCGAAAATCTTGTTTTCAGCTGTGTCTATAAGATGCCACATCAGACTTTCATCAGTAAAAAGATGCGTGTGATTTCTAATTAAGCTCTTGAAATTTTCCAGGTCATCCATAAGCTCATTTTTTGTAAAGGTCTTGAAGAGTCCTACTGGCTCCATCTTAGAGAAGTCATCAATGGCGAGTTCTCTATCAACTATATGAGTGGCAAGATTCAGTACTACGTCCTTGTTGTCAGTGATATCTTCAATACTAGGAATGATGTCATAATCAGGCATTAAGCCTTGACCTGCATTTTCTTCCAAAGTATGGACATTCGTTAACTCGGTAGCTATAGAAAGGACAATATTTGTATTTGTTAAATTAGAACTTTTCACATTAGATGAAATCGAAGAAGAAGTAGAAGTTTCTTCCCCAATATGATAACCAATATCCCTGTCCTTGAGTAATGTTAATAGTTGTCCAGTAGCTGAGCTGCACCCACCATCTTGTAAGATAAGTAGCTTGCCTTTGAAGTTGTTCTCAGCCATGCCTATATTTGTAGCATCTGTACTTAAAAACTTGCCAGGCTCTGATTGCAAATAGGATAATAGATGAGCAGTAATACTAACTTGACCACCACCAGTACCTCTCAGGTCCAGTATCAAATATTCTAGTTCACGTTCTCTAAGAGTTCTAAAAAAGTCATCAATGAAAGCAATCGATTTGTCATAATCCCCTTCAAGAGGAGAGAATGAATTAAATGTAAGAAGCGCATAACTGTCATTGAATTCTTGTGAATACAAGTCTTCATCTGAATTGGTTCTTTTTGCCGCCTTATATTCAATAGCTGATACAACAATGTCATCTGATTTTCCATCAGGGGTGATATAGCTAATATCAAACTCTTCTGCATATTCAATTGATGTTAAGTAGTTAATTGCGAAATTATTGTTAATGACATAGTATTTATAAGTATCATGATCTCCTTCAGAAGAAATTCTAGAAAACATACTCTCTAATATTACTGATGCTTCTCTGTTATTTATGCTGATAATTTCGCTAGCTTTTGGAATATCCTTATAGAACATATTATCCAGTAGATACATTTTGCCATTAGAGACATAGACACTATCAGCAAATACCTTCACTTGATCCAAGTCATCACTATAGGTAAGATCAGTATTCACACAGTTCAATGACGCAACAATAGGTTTTATTAACCTCATGTACTCTAGCTTGGTCATATCATCAAAAACTTGTTCCTTAGCATACTCAAGGGACTGCACAAATGTGTTATAGTCAGTATTTAAGTGAGTATGAGTATATAATTTTCCAGTTAGGTAATCTAAATCTCTTTCCAATTCCTCCTTAGGGAATAGCTCAAATATGCCTGACTTTTCGACATTTGAATAGTCATCTCTATTGTCATAGAGTATTGAATCAATTGCCTCACTCCTAAAGTAGGCCATAACTTCCAACTCTTTATTAGTAACTTGCGCAATGCCTATTATAGATAAAACTATAAGGGCTATTGCAACTTGTTTTCTTATGGTTTTTTTATTATGTCCAGTATCTTTAATATTTGATAGAACAGACTCTCTTAAGATGATAGTATTTGAGATATAAACGATAATGACAACAAATACGGTTACAATCCCCAGTAGGGCTAAAGCCAACATAGGTATATTTAGTATCTTAGAGACATCTGCAAAGCTGGTAATGTAATCAACATTGATATACAAAATATAGGCTGTAATGAAAAGGATAATTATTGAGACTATTAGGGAAATGAAACCTAAGAAATACATTTCAATTCCCAATATTTTCATAATATTCAGTTTTGTATATCCTTTCGTTCTATAAAGTCCTATCTCATATTTTCTTTCAAATATAGAGGCGGCCAATAAGGAGATAAAGGATATGGATGCAATGGCAATAATCACATACAGGAAGACCACTGACAAGCTGAAGAATGATTCTATTTTATTATAGGTTGCATTTACTCTTTTTTCATGGATTGAATCTATTTGATAGCCTTTAACTTCCAAAACTGATGCAAGTTGGTTATGTGTCTCCTTATATACGTTTTCCTTATATAGAATTATTTTACTCAAATCTAGCTGCTTGGGAAGCTCTATATACGAAGCTCTACCACTTGATGTATATTGGAATAGATCTGTAAAACCTTCCTTAATGTAAATAGTCAGATCTTCCTCATAAATCTTTTTGTCGTCAATGATGCCTACTATATTGAATTTAGGCCAACCTTTCTCAAAAACAGTAAAGTTTGAAAGGTCTACTAAATCAAATACTTCATTAGCATTAAGTTCTCCAGTTGCATATTGGTCCTTAAGCCTTTGACCGCCTACTCCAAGCTTTGTAAGCATATTTATAACAGCATTCGATGTCATCAAAACTTCATGACTTTCTTCTGGAAGTCTCCCTGCGACTAAAATCTCCTCAAAGTACTTGTTATCAGCAATCTGAATCAAATCAGCTGAAACCAATGGCGGTGGTTCAAGGATCCTACCAGTGGTCAATCTTATTTGGGTATTATACATGAATGCAACAGATTCTACATTTTCTATACCTTTTAATATGTCAAAAGATATTTGACTGTTTCTAGCACTTTTATAATTGACTTTTATTGACTTTATCCCTGTATCCAGTGAAATATCATGAATATACTTTTTTACATACTCACCTTGGATAACAATTGCTGTGGATGCAATAAGCATGATAAATATGATGAATAAGGAATACCTAATCGTATGTTTATATCTTCCAATAATGTTCTTAAAGGCTAGCCAAATGATATTTGAATCGTAAATACGTTCTTTTGTATTAGTTTCAAACTGACCTTGCTTTATTAGATGACTATGATTAACAATCCGGCCGTCCACAGTTTCAAAAATCATATCACTATATTGGTTGGCTAAATCCAAATTATGCGTAATAAAGATGACTAATTTGGATTTAGAAAGTTCTTTAAGGATATCTGTAATAACCTTTTTAGTCTCATTGTCCAAAGAACCAGTAGGTTCGTCACATATGATGATATCCACATTTTTGGCTATAGTCCTAGCTATGGCAACTCTCTGTTGTTGACCGCCTGATAATTGATCAGGACGTTTATATAAACTTTCTTCAAGTCCTAAACTTAGAAGGATTTCCTTAGCTTTTTCTTTTTTGTTCTTAATTTCATCAGATATTCCAAGAATAACATTGTCTAGAGCATTTAGGTGAGGGATTAAGTTCAGGTCTTGAAAGATAAAGCTAACTCTTTCTCTTCTGAAAGTTTCAAAATCTTCAATTTTCTCATTATTGAAATAAGCTTCTCCCGAATCAGGTGTATCCAATCCGCCAATAATGTTAAGAACAGTCGTTTTTCCATTTCCACTAGCTCCTAGGAGTGTAACAAATCCTTTGCTCGGAAATGTGACTGATAGGTCTTTTAAAACATGCTGACTCTTGTCTTCTCTAATTTGAAAGCTTTTATGTATATTTTTAAGTTCTAACATGATTCACCTCACGAGTTCCTAAGTAGTTCGAGTAGATTAATGTTTCTTAACTCACGGTTTATTGAAAATATTATAGTTGCTAATATCATGACTAATACCAAAACAACAGAAGTAATATTGAGATTGACTATACTGCTTGTTGCTATAATTCGATATGGATCAAAAGACTTTACAATAGCCTCATTTATGAATACATTGATTAATGACCATAAAATCATAGTTGTTGTCATCAAAATTAGAGTCAGAATAAGGCCTTCTTTCAAGAACATTGATTTTATATTAGATGATGTGTAGCCTAGGGACTTATATATACCGATGTTTCTTCTATTCTCAGCTATACTAGTTCTAATACCGTTATAGACCGAAACCATAGCGAAAAAAAACAAGATCCAACATCCAGAGATTATTGCAATTTTATATGCTTTAATTTCACTATAGTACATTTCTCTTTCTTCTATAATATAGTCCTTACCAAACATAAGATCCTTATGGTTTAGAAAATTATTAAACTCATCCTGCCTCGTGTTTAAGTCTTCTTCAGCTATAGATAAACTATACTCCTTGAACTTAGCTGATGTAGGGCCAAAAAAAGTGGCGTTAAGAAGTTGATCAAATTCCTCTTCTAAGACATATAGATTATTTCTATACTCATTTTTTTCAGAACTCGAACTATTGATTGTTGATGGTTTGAACCAATACTTTGAGTCTTCGATAAGTCCTACAATCTCAAGCTCTTGACTGTATGTTCTATTTGAAAGATTTTTATTATGCTTATAATAGTTTAGTTCAAGATTTTTTATCTCATTAAGCAAATCTTCATTTGTTAATAGGTCTATGGTATGTTTTGGTTTGTCCTTTATACATTCCCTTATCATTTTTAACGCAGACTCTTTACTATAGAGAACTTCATTTTCTTTCTCTGGTAATTTTCCTATTATAAGGTCTTTCCTCAATGATTCAATATCATTCGGTTGAACCATGACCATTCTATAATCAAGATTATAGACACTTTTTGTGACATATGATGCTCTAATAGGTAAAGCAGCCATAAAACCGTTTATTGCTCCATCATGCTCTTCATTATAGCTCTCTACAAATTTCTGGAAACCTGCATATGACATTTTGGGGGTCTTGACTAGAATCTTGTCGACAGAATATTTGTCGTATAAATAATTATCTATTTCAGTTTCTACCCCCTCTATAATGCCTGTAGAAAATATAAATATCGATGCAATAATTACAAATAAGTAGGAAGCATTGAATATGGTAAGTTCATTTGCGAGTAAGTTGAACTCAAATCTTTTTTTGAATGACTTGCTTTTTTTTGTTGATAAATCATCTTGATTGATAGATGATCCATTCGAGATGTTGGTTTCCTTAACTACTAATTTTTTTTCAACGATGTTTAGAATTATATCAGAATAGCCTTCAGCAACCTCTGTATCATGTGTAATGAAAATCAGTGTTTTATCATTAAAAACTTGAACGATCAAATCCATGATTTCTTTTTTTGTTTTCTTATCAAGAGAACCAGTAGGTTCATCACAAAATAGGACTTCAGTATCTCTTGCTAAAGCCCTTGCGATAGCTACTCTTTGTCTTTCACCACCTGAGAGTTGGTGAGGGAGTTTTTCTGAATGATCTTTAAGGCCTACCTTATCAAGCAGTTCAAGTGCTTTATCTCTTTTGTTTATGACGTCATTAGTTAAAGCAAGGGTAATATTCTTTATTAAGTTCAAGTGTGAAATAAGATTTAAGTCCTGAAAGATAAAAGAAACATGTTCTCGCCTATACTTATCAAAATCTTTAATAGGCTTTCCTAAATATAGGAGGTCGCCTTCAAAATCTGAATCAACACCACCAATTATTCTCAAAAGGGTAGTTTTCCCACAACCACTAGCTCCTAAAATAGATGTGTTAAGACCTTTTTTAAAAGAAAAGGATACGTCCTTTAGGACTTCTTCCTTAGAGTTTCCTGTTTCATAAGTCTTGGACACATTCTTTAACTCAATTATTCTATCATTGATCATATAACTCCCCCTAAAGATATCATGCATCAGAATTATCGGTCTCTGGTTATACCTTCCTGCAATAGTCTAGCAATATGCCTTTTGTTTATATCTAGTTTCTACGTCTAAAGTAATCAACCATCATTTGAAATGTTTTTCAAAATATTCAGTTAATTCTAGATAAACTATAACATCTATAATCAAGTCGATTCAAGCATTTCCCTTAATGTTACAATTATTTAAATAATTGCATGTTAAATAGGTTTAAAACTATAAACTTTATAGATTCTAAGCTAAAGAGTTTATGTAGATAACCTTGTATGGATATTGTGATGGTTACTTCATTACTTATAGCTGCTGTGGATGTTACTTTTCCAGTGTGAAAAACATACTTTGGTAAGGTTTTGATTAGAATGCAGTTGTTTCAACGTAAAAACCCACACGTCCCGAAAGGCTCTGGATTTTGAGTTTTGTAACACCGCTATCAATAATAGATGGTTAATATCAGATTTCTGTATTTTCAACAGTTTGAATAATGTTAACGACTATTTAGTAATAGGTATTAACATCTAAAGTTCTTTCATTTGTTTGCAGAATGTTAGCAAAATAAGATTTACCAAAAATTAATGTTGTTCAGTGTAAATAGCGATTCGTCTTTATTGTTAGTATATTGTTTTATAACTCAATGACAAACTTATTCTGCATCACTAAACGATTAGTGGTAAAATTGTTAATAACACTACTAGTAAACTTAATCACCATCAAATGGTAAATTGTTTGGTTGACATTCTCACAGATTAATATGGATATTATTAATTAAATAGAGTTTAAGATCAATACAGTATGGGATGGCAATCGATTAAATTATATATTTAAAGTATATTGATAGCGAAATAAGGGTGCTTCTGTTACAGTTAGAATTGAATCGATTAGTCGTAAAATTATTGAAAGTATAAGTTCAGATGCGTTGTTTAGTGAAATATAGAAGGGGATAGATTTTTAATGTATTTAGATAAATTATATAAAGTAATAGATGAAAATAAAAATCCTGTTTTATTTGAAAACAGTAAAACAAAGGAAGACTTTTGGGATAATGAACATATCTCTAAAATGATGTTGATGGCTCACTTAAATCCTAATTGGGACGTAGCAAGTAGAAGGAATGAAACAATAAAAGCTACGTGTGATTTTATTATTAAGAAGCTTAATTTAAAGGCTAATGAAAAATTACTTGATTTAGGATGTGGTCCAGGTTTATATAGTACTAAATTTCATGAACATGGACTTTTGGTAACTGGGATAGACTATTCGAAACGATCATTAGAATACGCAAATAAAAAAGCTGTTTTAAATAATTACAATATAAATTATTTGTATATGGATTATTTAGATCTAAACTATGAAGATGAATTTGATATAGTCGTCATCATTTATTGTGATTTTGGCGTACTTTCAAATCAACTAAGAGAAAAGCTTTTAAAGAAAATATATAAATCATTAAAACCAAATGGCTACTTAGTATTTGATGTTTGGTCTACTTCGTTTAAAGAACTGAATACAAGTTATAAAACTTGGAAGGTACATGAGAAACAAGGATTTTGGAAAAGTACACCTCATCTAGAACTTATTAATAAAATCTATTATGAAAACGAAAAGGTATCTCTAAAACAACATTTTATTTTAGAAGAAAATGATAATATTAGTGTCTATAATTTATGGGAGCAAGTGTATACTAAAGAATCGGTTGTATCCCTTATTAGTGAAAATGGATTTAGAGTTGTTAATATTTTAGGTGATTTAACGGGTAAAGAATATTTAGAAGCGTCTAATACAATTGGTATAATAGCACAGAAAGCATAATATAATCGTTTTACAATGAGTAACTAAAACGAAAAGTATTTGAATTTGCATTTTTCTATTTGAAGAACAATAATTACTTAGTAATGAGTAATGAGTAATGAGTAATGCTGTAAGTGTTGATAATCCAGTATCTATATCTGGCCACATTAAATATTTGTGATGAGAATGCATGTACAATAGAAAAAGTGCAAACACCGATGAGTATCGGCATTGAGCACTTTTTCATTAATTTTAAATAAATTACCTGTCGAGTTGAAAAGATTTTCTTTAATTGGCAGGTTTACTGTATTTCAAGTCTTGAATTTACATTTGATTTTAAGAGATGATAAATAATAGATGCAAAAGGGATTCCTATAAGCATACCTAGAATTCCAAACAATCCTCCCCCAATGATTAAAGCTGATAAAACCCATAATGCAGGTAATCCGATTGAACCACCTACTACTTTCGGATAAATGAAATTACCTTCAATTTGCATCAATACAATTATAAAAATTAAGAACCAAAAAGCCTGTGATGGATTGACAATTAACAGTATAAAGGTTGAAGGTACGAGTCCAATAAATGCACCAACAATTGGTATAATGCTTGTAATACCAATCATAACACTTATCAGCACAGCATATTCAAATCCAAATATTAACATACCAATAAATGTTAAAATACTAAGTATCATTGCTTCCGTTAATTGACCAACAACAAAATTGCTAAAAGTATCATTACTGAGTTTCATGACTCTTATAAATTTATCTTTCGAATTTGATATCATATAAGCATCAAGTATTTTATTCATTTGAACCAGTAAATGTTTCTTATCAGACAGAATATATATTGATATAATTAACCCTAAAACAATATTTACAATAGAACCAATTAATCCAGTAGCAAAGTTGAAGACACCTGGAAGTATACCAGAGAATGCGTTGTTTACTGCTTCTGGCAAATCACTGATTATAGTTTTTAAATCTCTTAGTTCAAGCTGTTCCAATCTTAAAAATTCTACTAATTGATCCATTGTATCTTGCGAGTTACTTAAATACTCATCCATGTTATCATATAATAATTGAACAGACTCAGTTAACTGAGGTAATACAAAGGTTAGTAATGCAGCTATTAAAATAAAGAACGATAGATACGTTGTTATTAATGATAAACTGGAAGCGCTTTTTTCTGAGATTCTATTCTTTGTAATTCTTAAATAGAAGTTATTCAAAGTCTTCATAGGTTTGTTTAAGACGAAAGCAATGACTGCTCCTAATAAAATCGGTTGAAGCACGACCACAAAACCGTTAAAGCTATTTGCGATATAACTGAAATTAAGCACAATCAGTAACAAGATAAAAGCGATTACTAATAATAATGTGATTTTTTTGAACAATTGTTTCTCCATATTCCCTCCAAAATTAAATGATTTAATTCTTATACTATGTTTTCTTAGATATTTATCATATATTACTTATGTTAACATAAACTGTTCTGCTTCATTCAAGCATCTTCCCACTCGATAGTTTGAGATAATTCAACTATTAAATTAGTAATGTAAAAAACTACTTATATTTATTATTGCATATAAATTATGGATTAGTAAAAGATTAGCAAAACTGCAAAAACAAAATAGCGACTTTTAAGAAAACTCTTGAAGGTCGCTGTTTACGTGGTGCCAAAAGTGCAACGCAGTCTAACACACTCGAATGTTTTTTCAATAATTTCATACGAAATTTCTTACCAGTTGAATATTTAGATAGACAAAACATCTTTAAATACGAATTATTCTTTTATAAGAGACAAAAACACGATAAAGAAATGCAAATTCATTGTGTTCTTCTCGCTTTTGTTTCGGTTTGTTCATATCAGACGGACGTCGGTTCACGACCCTGGATTACTCTATTTTAGTTTAAGGGTGCAATAATCATAATCAGCCCCATCAATGATGATTTCTCTGATGAAGTTTGAGAGTTTTCTGTTCTTAATTATCTTATCAAACTCATCACTTCTTAAAAGACTGTCTACTTTTTCATCGACCAAGTCGAACTTGAGATTTCTTCTTCTAGCCACATAAGATCGTTCCTCCTTAAGCCATGCCATATAACGTTTGTTGGCAGCTCGTAGCCTTGTGATATCTATGTTTCTGTTCTTATACAGAGACAGCATATGGTCTAATAGAAGTTCTATGGTATGGTAATTGTTATATTGCGTCCTATAATATCTAAGGGGCAACCTTTGAGCAAGACCGATGGTATTCATATAGTCTCTCATATCTTGATAGAACTTCTTGTTGCTGTAACGGGGACCACCATAGTCTGTATTGTTTGAGTATAAGTCTTTGTACTTGTTGATCAAGTGAGGATAATGAACTTTCAATGTTTCAAAGAAAAGTTCTTTAAGTCTACCAGGATTTAATGCCAGGACCATAGGTACTAAAAAATCTACATCAAGAGCCTTGAGTTGATCTAAAAGATCAATGATGCTTACTTTTGTTTCTGTTATATAGGGGAGTAAAGGCATAGCCGAAATGCCCACACCGATATCATTAGCCTTTAAAAGCTTAATAGAGTCTAATCTTTCTTTGACAGAAGGTGCCTTTGGTTCGAAGATTCTGGTCACTTCTTCATCGAGACTTGTAAGTGTCATATTGATATGTATATCTGCATAAGCCTTCATATCTTTGAAGATATCTATATCTCTATTCATCAAAACAGATTTTGTTAAGAAGGTGGCAGGATACTTAACATCCCTGATCAACTTAAGTGTTTCTCTGGATATTTCTAATTCTTTTTCAATAGGCTGATAAGAATCGCTGGTACCAGTAGAGATGCCAATAGTCCCATACTCTCTAAGTTTAGGGAGTTCTTCTTTTAACCTATCAAGGGTGTTTTGCTTGACAACAATATCCTTTTCAAAACTGCCTTCAATGTTGTACTTTTCTGCTCTTACATAGCAATAAGTACACCCGTGTTCACAGGCAAGGTAAGGTGACATCCGATAGAAGTTGACATACCAACTATCAGGGTGTTGGTCCTTATAAAGAATCTTCTTTACTTCTTTGTACTGTGGTGTTCTCATATTCTTCTCCATTTCCTACTTATATTGTACACTAGAATGTAAGATTATAGCTCGACGATTTTGACTATAATAGTTCTGGTTGGGCAATATCATTATTATTTGGTATCCATTTGAAGGAACTAGAAGGCAAGAGGATTCAACTCAGTATGTAAAACTATCCTTTGTATAGTAAAGATTTGCAAGAGTAATTATCTGCTTCTAGCACTACATCAGAGATGCAGTATATCGATTATATGGAAAATTTACTCATGATATAATTATTTGAAAAAATGGTTATCTCAATTATATTGATGTAAGTTAATGTTTGTTAATAAAAACCACTAGTAAGTTAATAAAGTTCGATTGATAATAATTTTTGATTGGAGAAGTCGGGTTTGGGATGTACCTGTATTGAAAAGACTTCCTTTATGGTCTTTTATTGTACAAGCAGTCTGCTGGTGTCAGTAGTCGGTAGCAATGATTTAGAAGAAATTCTAGAGATGTTCTCTGAATAAGTTGTTTCAATGTAAAAATCCTCGCGGTATTTTCGCGAGTGTTTGATGGTGCCGAAAGCGGGACTTGAACCCGCACGCCCTGAAGGGCTCTGGATTTTGAGTTTTGTAACACCGCTATCAGATAACATCAATAATTATCAGTTGTCTGTATTTCCAATAGTTTGACTTATGTTAATAAATGATAAGTAACAGGGACTAACATATAAAATGGTTTCATTTGTTAGCAAATTGTTAGCAGATTCATTAGTCAATCGAATCATTTCCTCATTCAAATCAAACCCATGATTTCTTATGATGTCCAGTTTTGAGACATCGTCTGTATTTATTTTATAGATAACAACTTCCTTAGTGTTCTCGACAGATTCTAATATTTCACCTAACTTCATAATATTTTCTATAATATTCTAGTTCATATTTCTTTAAATTTAAAAAACCTTAAAAACTTGCATGTATTATTAGAAATTATGCACCAATGTTTCAAGTTAAGTAAAGAAGAATCGAATTACAAACACTAAATTCCTGAAGACGTTCACTTTTGAAATTAATTTAAAAATTTTCGAAACTCATTAACGAAAAACCAAAACACTGATATGTCAAGAATGTATCTAAAGCAAAAATGATACATTTATGACAAAGTTAATAATGGGCTTAAAACGCTGCAATTAGTGGGCTGCTTTGAATTTTATTCAACATATGTTATAATAAGATGTAAATGTCAAGAATGTATCTAACCAAAAAAAAATACAACTATGACAATGTAGAGGAGGCGAGATCTAATATGAAAGCAAATGAAATTCTTATGTTCTTTCTAGATAAAAAGATACATCATTTTGATGAACTATTCTGTGCTATAAAAAAAGAATTTCCGGAGAAAGATCTGACAGAAAATTCGCTAAGACAAATGATCAGTAGATTAAGAAGTAAAGGTGAGATATATTCAGTTAGCAAAAACATATATGCCAAAGGTAAGAAGAATATATTTAAACCAAGTTATGATAGAAAAATGAAAATCCTACAAAATTACATCCAGGTAAATTATCCTGAAATAAAGTTTGTCGTATGGGATACAAATTGGCTGAATCTATTCAGTCATAATTATTATATGAAGTCATACAAGATTGTTGAGGTTGAAAAGGACTTTGAGGAAATAATCTTCAATCATATTAAAGAAAAATATCCCAAAGCGCTGCTTAACCCTTCTGAAAAGGAATACGATTTATACTTAGATGATGCTGATGTCATTATTGTTAAAACACTATATAAAAGGTCGCCGATAAGTAAATCGGAAACTGGACATTATCCTAAGATAGAAAAGATATTAGTGGATACTTATATAGAAAGAGATGCATTTAATTGGTTACAAGGAATTGAGTGGGAAAGAATGCTGATGAATATTATTGATTCATGTGAAGTAGATCTAACCACATTAATAAGTTATTCACTTTACAGAAGAAATGATAGCGTGTTAACTAACTTCTACACAGCAATGGGATACTATAAGGACGAAAAAGATCATTACAATCAATATCTTTCGTTCGCTGTTAAAGAAGGCGATTCGCATAACTGGAAGCTCCTAAATGAAAATGCAAAAAAAAATTTAATGAGAAACTGCAATACATTAGTGAATACAATAGAAACTTTAGAGGAGGGTTAGATGCTAACAAAGGTTAATTTCACGAAAGAATGGCTAGAGGAACAAATGTCTGAAATGAAAAAAAGAGGTCTAAAGGCAGATCCTTTACTCGTAGAGAAAAACATACATGCTTTTCACCTTCTCGAGAAATTGAAAGAGAATGGTTTAGAGTTTGTATTTAAAGGTGGAACAGCCCTAATACTTCTTATCAAAGATCCTATTAGATTTTCAATTGACATCGATGTTCAAATGAAACCAGTAGATTCAATTGACTCTTTAACATCAATTTTTGAATTGATCATTGAGGGGGATGGTCCTTTTAAAACCTTCGAAGAAAATGTCAGAAGTTCAACTGATATTCCTAAGAAACATTATAAGTTTTTCTATGACTCTATCAAGGAAACCAATATCCCGATGTATGTACTGCTGGACATTGTGTTTGACAAAGAAACATATACAGATCTTATAGAGGTACCAATTAAAAATGCACTAGTAAAGACTTGTGATCCAGAGGTTACTGTGACTTGTCCGTCATTATTCGCTTTACTAGGAGATAAAATGACTGCATTTGCACCTAATACAATTGGCATTCCTTATGATATTGGTAAAGACGTTGAAATTATTAAGCAGATGTTTGATGTTTCGAGAATGACAAGCAAATGGGATGAAACTGCTTTTGAAGTTGTTGAAAGAAACTTCCATAAAAGTGTAGAGCAAAATGCACGGTTTAGAGGCTTGGACGACCTTAAGCCAGAGGATGTTCTTAATGATATAATCGATACAGCTTTAACTATAGCGTTGGAAGGGAAATATAAAAAATCGAATTTTGAAAAACTTAAAACGGGAATCAAAAATATAAGAAATTATATTCATGGTGAAAAATACACATTTGAATCTGCTTTAAAAGATTCTGGTAGAGTTGCTCATTTGGCTACTTCAATGTTGCATAAGTTTGATTTTAAGAACTATGAAGTTGGGGACGTTCCTGAAATTACTAAAGAAATGAATTACAGAAAAAGATTAAGTGTGATCAGGAAAATAGATCTTGAGTCGTACTACCATTGGGCGCATGTAATGGAGTATGTGTGGGATTAATTGATAAAGTCCTAAGGTGTGCGAATTCTATTGAAGAGGCTACTGGTAAATATCTAAGATCTAAACATGTTTTGTAACTAGATGGACCAGATTAACCCTGAAAAAGAAGTATATACTTACTCGATGTGTCGTAGTATACCTACTGGTATTTGTTATATGCCAGAATATCACTTTCTTTCAGAATACGAGTATAAAAAAATTGGTATAGAAAAAATAATGATATAAAACTCTATGAAATTTTGAATCGAAAGAAGGTGTAATTTGGTTGATCGCAAAAGAGCGCTGGATTTTGGGAGATTGTGCTCTCAGGAATTATAGCTTCAAATCAGTTCATAATCATGCTATAAGTTATTAAACTCTGGAAATATTTGTTAGCAAATGTTAGCAAAAATACAAAAAACAAAACAGCGACTTTCAAGAAAACTCTTGAAGGTCGCTATTTATGTGGTGCCGAAAGCGGGACTTGAACCCGCACGCCCCGAAAGGCTCTGGATTTTGAGTTAAGTGACACCACTATCAGATAACATCAGTAATTATCAGATTGCTGTATTTTCAATAGTTTGACTTATATTAGTAACTATTAAGTAATAGTAGTTAACATATAAAATGGTTTCATTTGTTAGCAAATTGTTAGCATAGTAGAAACATGTGACCTTGGTATTGATTTGTTGTCATTGTATAGTGGATTTTTAATAAGCTATTGAGTTATATAAAATAAGAATCATTGAAAAGTAGAAGAACTATTTGAAACAGTCGTCCTTTTCGTTAGTATATAATATAATTGTACTAACTGAAAACAAGTGTCTAATGATTAAAGTAATAAAAGTATAACTTATAAGATATTTTATCTGAATTGAATGAGTACAAAATTTTAGGAAACTGCACTTGTTAACATAAATGAAAGTTTTAATACATTTTAAATCAAACATGTTTGTTATTGGGAAATCAATATCTTTTAAATCATTAATTCACTTCCCTCTAATTATATCGCTCAGAAATTTACGAGAGAAATTTACCAATTAGTCTTGACATTGAAGTTGCTTGAAGCTCTATACTTATTATGTAATAGGATAAGGAATGAATCAAGTAGAAAGGAGAAAAATGAAAAAATACTCGATAAATAAAATTGCAAAAACATTTAATATTTCCACTTCTAAGATTAGATATTATGATAATATTGGTTTGATCTCATTAAAACGAGATCCTAATAACGGGTATAGGTACTTTAGTGAAGAGGATGTTTTTCAACTCGCAAAAGTGATTCTACTTAGAAGTCTTGAGTTTTCTGTTGAAGATACAATTAAAATATTGGGTAATTCACGGGTCATGGAAAAATACATATATAAGCAAACTCAGCTTATAGAAGAGAAAATTGAATCATTAATTCATACGAGAGATATTATTTATTCAATGATTAGATCTGAGAATTTGGATATTACTGATGATCTATTTAGTGCTATCCACAATATGAAAGAAAAGGAGTATCAAATGACTAAGATGAATTATAATGAAGTTAGTAATATATATGATAAGGTGAGAGAAGAGGATGTAGAAGTTATCAATGAAATTATCGAAGAATCCGAAATTTCAAGAAAAAGCAAAGTGCTTGATATAGGATGTGGTACTGCGAATTATACAAGTGCAATTGAGAGCTTAACAGGTGCACAGGTATATGGAATTGATCCTTCAAAAGGTATGCTGGAAAAAGCAAAACAAAAAAATGGTAATATTACATTTGCTATCGCCACTTCGGAGAATATTCCATATAAAACGAATTTCTTTGATTTGGTCTATATGACCGACGTCATTCACCACATACCAGAAATAAGAAATATGTTTATTGAAATCTATAGAATCACCGATTTTAATGGGAAAGTATGTATTTGCACTCAATCTCATAGACAGATTGAAAAAAGATTCATGTCTGAGTTTTTCCCTGATACTGCAATAGTTGATAAGAGAAGATATCCCACAATTTTTGATATAATCAAAGCTGGTGAGAATGCTGGATTAAAGTTCGTGAAAACTGATGTAGTATTAGAAGATTCTAAGGTTGAAGTAGGAGACAAAATATTACAGTTAGTTGAGAAGAAGGGTTACTCAATGCTACATCAAATATCTATAACTGCTTATAAGACAGGTGTTGAAAAAATGAAAAATGCTGTCGAAAGCAGCTCGATATATCGTAAGTCAGCTGGTGGCTCATTAGTATGGTTTAAGAAACTCGAAGTATAGAATAATCAAGCACAGATTTGATAATCTATTTCTTGATTTCAAGTATTTTGGGTTAATTGACCTCTTGCTGATTGACAGAATTCACGCAGTTATTAAGCAACAGCTAATCTAAATTGTTTATAGAAAAAAACTAAGATTAGCAAATCCATCAAAAAACAAAACAGCGACTTTCAAGAAAACTCTTGAAGGTCGCTATTTACGTGGTGCCGAAAGCGGGACTTGAACCCGCACGCTCCGAAGAGCTCTGGATTTTGAGTTTTGTAACACCACCATCAGATAACATCAATATTCATCGGTTATCTGTATTTTCAAGAGTTTGACTTATGTTTGTTACTGTTAAGTAACAGGTGTAATCATTTAAAATCGTTTCATTTGTTAGCAAATTGTTAGCAAATAGATCAACTCATTATCAAAGTTGGAGATTGTAAACTACTATTGAAGTTAACAAACGTGCTAACTACTTGGGGTATTGCTAGCACACGAGTTAATTGAATATTTTATTTGGAGTATAATGATAGTCAGATGCAAACGGTAGTTTAGGAACGGGATATTGCTACGGCTTGTCTTTTCAGTTAGTATATTATATAATTATACTAACTGAAAAGAGGTTTTCGTGAAAAATAAAAAATTAGTATATGAGTTGATGAAAGAAAATGCTGGCATTTTAACAAGTAAAGTAGCTGGTGACAATGGTATAGATAATAAAGTATTGCAACGTTTGTGCAATGATGGTTTCATTGAAAGAATTAGTAGAGGAATATATCTTGATGTAAATTATATTGAAGATGAGTACCTGGTAATGCAGTTAAGATGTAGAGCTTGCATTTTCTCCCATGAG
>Ga0209272_10000807_pt1 | contig 22294 bp, 18 predicted proteins | sample tdDd002_FD_187125 | JGI IMG/M metagenome (GOLD analysis project Ga0209272, IMG submission 187125) | Marine sediment microbial communities from the Atlantic coast under amendment with organic carbon and nitrate - tdDd00.2 (SPAdes)... | ecosystem: Environmental > Aquatic > Marine > Coastal >... | reverse complement strand
AGCCTACCTTGAGTCAGTCTTTACGTATTGTCTTTGCAGGTACTCCGGATTTCGCCGCCCGTCACTTGGCGGCGTTGTTGTCTTCGGAGCACGAAGTAATTGCGGTTTACACTCAACCAGACCGCCCAGCGGGTCGTGGTAAGAAGCTTACTGCAAGCCCAGTAAAAACCATCGCGCTTGAACACGACATTCCGGTATACCAACCAGAAAACTTCAAATCAGACGAAGCAAAACAAGAGCTTGCCGATCTGAACGCCGACATCATGGTAGTTGTTGCGTACGGCTTATTACTTCCACAAGTTGTACTAGACACACCTAAACTAGGTTGTATCAACGTACACGGTTCGATTCTTCCTCGCTGGCGCGGCGCAGCCCCTATCCAACGTTCAATTTGGGCAGGTGATGCAGAAACTGGCGTGACCATCATGCAGATGGATATCGGTCTGGACACGGGTGACATGCTGAAAATCGCGACATTGCCGATTGAAGCAAGTGACACCAGTGCATCGATGTACGAGAAACTGGCAGGCTTAGGCCCAGATGCCCTGATCGACTGTCTAGCGGATATCGCCGCTGGCAAAGCTGAGCCAGTGAAGCAAGATGACGAGCTAGCAAACTACGCGAAGAAGCTAAGCAAAGAAGAAGCGCGCATCGATTGGAATGATGACGCGGCACACATTGAACGCTGCGTTCGCGCATTCAACCCATGGCCAATGAGCCACTTTGAAGCTGCTGAAAACAGCATCAAGGTATGGCAAAGCCGTGTTGCAGAGCAAACCAGCAACAAACCTGCGGGCACCATCGTGCAAGCAGATAAGACCGGTATCTATGTTGTAACAGGCAACGGCGTATTGGTGCTGGAACAACTGCAAGTTCCGGGTAAAAAAGCCATGTCAGTTCAAGATATTCTGAACTCTCGTGCATCTTGGTTTGAAGTTGGCACTCAACTGGTTTAAAAACCAGGCAATAGTGTCAAACACCAATAATACGAACTTTTAGAGGGCAGAGATGCCCTCCTTTACTTTAAGGTACTCATCATGAATGTTCGCGCTGCGGCTGCCAACGTCTTGTATCTTGTCGTCGACAAGGGCCACTCACTTTCAAGCGCTCTTCCAGCGGCTCAACAAAACGTACGACCACGTGACCACGCTCTTCTACAAGAGATCTGTTACGGTGCTCTACGTTACCTCCCTCGCCTAGAAATGATTGCAAACCAGTTGATGGATAAGCCGTTAAAAGGCAAACAACGTGTTTTCCATCACCTGATTTTGGTTGGTATTTACCAATTGAGCTTTATGCGTATTCCTGCACACGCTGCAGTGGGTGAAACGGTTGAAGGTACTAAAGAGCTGAAAGGCCCCCGCTTGCGTGGTCTTATTAACGCCGTATTACGTAACTATCAGCGCAACCAAGAAGATCTAGACCAAATGGCGGTCAGCAACAATGCGGGCAAGTACGGCCACCCAAGCTGGTTACTTAAACTGCTGCAAGAAGCTTACCCAGAGCAGTGGGAAAGCATTGTTGAAGCCAACAACCAGAAAGCGCCAATGTGGCTGCGTGTAAACCACCAGCACCACACTCGTGATGACTACCTTGCGCTACTCAAAAATGAAAACATTGATAGCACGCCACACTCACAAGCAATGGACGCCCTAAAATTGGCGGCGCCATGCGATGTAATGAAACTACCGGGCTTTGAAAAAGGTTGGGTATCGGTGCAAGATGCGGCGGCACAGCTGTCGATTAACTACCTTGAACCAAAAGATGGCGAGCTAATCCTAGACTGCTGTGCAGCACCGGGCGGTAAGACAGCGCACATTCTTGAGCGTACGTCTGGCAGCGAAGTGGTTGCCATCGACTGCGATGACACGCGTCTTAAACGTGTGCACGAAAACCTGAAGCGTCTCAACCTTCAGGCAAAAGTGGTTTGCGGCGATGCGCGTAATCCTCAAGAATGGTGGCAGGGCGAACAATTTGATCGCATCTTGTTAGATGCACCGTGTTCTGCGACGGGGGTAATTCGTCGCCACCCAGACATCAAATGGCTACGTCGTGCTGATGATATTGCCGCACTTGCTGAGCTACAGAGCGAAATTTTCGACGCAATGTGGACGCAACTAAAACCTGGCGGCACCATGGTTTACGCAACTTGTTCAATCACGCCACAAGAAAACGTGGAACAAGTAAAAGCGTTCTTAGCACGTACTGCTGATGCGCAATTGATGGACTCCGATCCAAAGCAACCTGGTCGTCAGATTCTGCCAGGTGAAGAAGATATGGATGGTTTCTACTACGCAGTGCTAACAAAAAAACACGCGTAACAGCATGCTAAATAGGGCGATTGAAGTGAATTCAATCGCCTTTTTCAGATAACGAGTAAAGAGTATGAAAATCATTATTCTTGGTGCAGGTCAGGTTGGCGGCACATTGGCGGAAAACCTAGTTGGTGAGAATAACGACATCACCATCGTCGATAAAAATGGCGACCGACTGCGTGAGTTGCAAGACAAATACGACTTACGAGTGGTTAACGGTCACGCCAGCCACCCAGACGTACTTCATGAAGCGGGTGCACAAGATGCAGATATGCTAGTTGCGGTAACCAACACCGACGAGACCAATATGGCGGCCTGTCAGGTAGCCTTCACTCTGTACAATACGCCAAACCGTGTTGCACGTATTCGTTCTCCAGAATATCTGGCAGAAAAAGAAGCCCTATTTAAATCCGGCGCCATTCCTGTTGATCACCTTATCGCACCAGAAGAGCTGGTAACCAGCTACATCGAACGCCTCATCCAATATCCAGGCGCACTACAAGTGGTGAGCTTTGCCGAGCAGAAAGTCAGCCTAGTAGCAGTAAAAGCCTACTATGGTGGCCCTCTGGTGGGTAACGCACTGTCTGCCCTGCGTGAGCACATGCCACATATAGATACTCGTGTTGCTGCTATCTTCCGTCAAGGTCGTCCGATTCGTCCGCAAGGCACTACCATCATTGAAGCTGATGATGAGGTGTTCTTCGTTGCTGCAAGTAACCACATTCGCTCGGTAATGAGTGAACTTCAGCGCCTTGAGAAACCTTACCGCCGCATCATGATTGTCGGTGGTGGTAACATCGGTGCTAGCTTAGCCAAACGCCTTGAGCAAACTTACAGCGTGAAGCTGATCGAGCGTAACTATCAGCGTGCAGAGAAGCTGTCTGAACAACTAGAAAACACCATCGTTTTCTGTGGTGACGCGGCTGATCAAGAACTGCTGACCGAAGAAAATATCGACCAAGTAGATGTATTCATTGCGTTAACCAACGAAGATGAAACCAACATCATGTCAGCGATGTTGGCAAAACGCATGGGCGCGAAGAAAGTGATGGTATTGATCCAACGCGGCGCTTATGTCGACCTTGTACAAGGCGGCGTGATTGATGTAGCGATCTCACCTCAGCAAGCAACTATTTCAGCTCTACTGACGCACGTTCGTCGTGCTGATATTGTTAACGTATCTTCTCTGCGTCGTGGCGCTGCAGAAGCCATCGAGGCCGTTGCACACGGTGATGAAACCACGTCTAAAGTGGTTGGCCGTGCGATTGGCGATATCAAACTCCCACCAGGAACCACCATTGGTGCTATCGTTCGTGGCGAAGAAGTCCTTATCGCACACGATCGTACCGTCATCGAACAAGATGACCACGTCGTGATGTTCCTGGTCGACAAAAAGTATGTACCAGACGTCGAAGCGCTGTTCCAGCCGAGTCCATTCTTCCTCTAGGATTTTCCTATGGTCAACTTACGTCCCGTACTGTTTGTTATCGGGCTGGTTTTATCCAAACTAGCCCTTTTTATGTACGTGCCGACTTTGGTCGCGTTTTTCACAGGTACAGGCGGATTCCTCGATTTCGCTCAAGCCGTAGTGATCACCCACCTAGCCGCATTCATCTGTTTGACGATCGGTCGAACTGCTAAGTTCAAGCTCAGTGTCCGTGATATGTTCCTTATCACCAGTTTGGTATGGACCATAGCCAGTGCCTTCGCTGCATTACCATTTGTATTCATTAACCACATCAGCTTTACCGATGCCTACTTCGAGACCATGTCTGGCATCACCACTACAGGCTCTACCGTGTTAAGTGGTTTAGACGACATGGCACCGAGTATATTGCTATGGCGCTCCATCTTGCAGTGGCTTGGTGGTATTGGCTTTATCGTAATGGCGGTAGCCATCCTACCAATGCTTAACGTTGGTGGTATGAAGCTGTTCCAAACCGAATCTTCTGATTGGTCTGATAAAAGCAGCCCGAGAGCGAAAACCGTCGCGAAGAACATCGTATTGGTGTATTTGATGCTAACTGGCTTGTGTATTATTGGCTACTTGCTGACAGGCATGAATCTGTTTGAAGCGATCAATCATGCCTTTACGACGCTGTCGACGGGTGGTTACTCGACTTCTGATGGTTCAATGAACCACTTCTCTAACGGTGCTCATTGGGTGGCCACTACCTTTATGTTCCTTGGTGGGTTGCCATTTCTACTTTTCGTGGTCGCATTACGCAAACGTAGTATCGATGTATTGGTGAAAGATGCGCAGGTTCGCGGCTTTGCCTATCTATTTTTGTTCTCGAGTTTGGTTGTGTCTGCTTGGTTAGTTATCCGCGATGGCTACACCATTTTGGATGCACTACGCGTGTCGATGTTTAACATCGTCTCAGTCGTCACCACTACGGGCTTTGGTTTAGAGGACTTCACTGCATGGGGTGCTCTACCTACCACGCTGTTTGCCTTCTTGATGATGGCGGGCGCGTGTTCAGGCTCAACTGCTGGCGGAATTAAGATCTTCCGTTTTCAGATCGCAATGACGCTGCTTAACAAGCAGATCATGAAGCTGATTCACCCATCTGGTGTGTTCGTTCAACGCTACAACCAACGCCCTGTGAACGACGATATCGTTCGCTCTGTCGTAGCGTTTGGTTTGATGTTCTTTATCACCATCATATTTATTGCAGGCTGCTTAAGCGCACTCGGCCTTGATCCGCTAACTAGTATTTCTGGTTCGATTACCGCAGTCGCAAACGTAGGTCCTGGCATGGGTAGCGTGATTGGCCCAACAGGTAACTTTGCGCCGCTGCCAGATACTGCAAAGTGGTTATTAAGCTTTGGTATGTTAATGGGCCGTCTGGAAATTCTGACTATTCTTGTCCTGTTCTTCCCTGCGTTTTGGCGCCGTTAAACAGACTCAAACAAAAGGTATAACAATGAAAACATGGATCACTCTGGCGACCCTACTCGCCACTTCATCGGTTTACGCGGCAGAGGTTGTGAAACTGGCGGATGGACGCGAAGTAAAACTGAACGACGACTTTACGTGGGAATACGTTGTGAAAAAGGCAATGCCGAACACCACAGAAACCACACTAGAAAAAGCCGAAGCGGTAGAAGCGTCTGCGGTTGCTGCATCGACAACTGCCTTAGAAGCGGTTACCACGCAAACCACTAAAGCACCTGAGATTGCGACAATTCCCGTCGTAAACAAGAAAGTCGGAACTACAGTAGTGGTAAACGCGAAGAAGCCAACCATGCAGCTGTCTGATTCGGGTGTTGATGTCTTGATTGGTTCTGCAAGCTACGAAGACGGTGAACTTATCTTTCCAACGTCTATCACCAACCAAAGTTCACAATCAGTCATTCAGGTTGAAGTAGAAGTTCAGGTATTTGATACGTCTGGTAAGCAGTTAGTGAAAGAGAACGTGACCGTTTGGCAATCCATTAAGCGTATCGCTGATACTTACCTTCGCCCACAACAAGCCGAGCAAGGTAAAGCGATCAAACTGGCAGTGCCACAGTCGCAGCAATACCAGTTCTCAGCAGAAGTATTAGAAGTGAAAACTCGCTAATACGATACGACATGCTTTGTCGGGTTTATCTCTATCAGCTAGATAGGCTCGACAAAGTAATAAATCGCGAAGAAGTGACACACACAACCCGCCAACACAAAGCCGTGCCAAATTGCGTGATTAAAAGGGATCCGCTTAGCAACGTAGAAAATCACCCCAATTGAATACACCAATCCACCAGCCGCCAATAGTGTCAGACCACCAATATCGAGATTTATCGCCAACTGATAAATCACGATCAACGATAACCAGCCCATCACCAGATACGTCATCAAAGATAATTTTTTGAATCGATAGACAAACGCGACTTTCATGATGATGCCAATCAGCGCAATGGTCCAAATCACAATCATCAGCCCAATCGCTAATGGAGTACGCAGACTCACCAATAAAAATGGCGTGTAACTACCTGCAATCAAAAGGTAGATGGCACAGTGATCGAAGGTTTTCAGCCAACGTTTGGCTTTCGGGTATGGAATGGCGTGATAAAGCGTGGAAGCCAGAAACAGCACAATCATACTAGAGCCGTAGATTGCCATACTGGTAATGGTCAGCGTGTCCGCTTGATGATCAATCGCTTTAACCAGTAGTAAAACCAAGCCTACAATACCGAAAATCATTCCGATACCATGGGTGATGGAGTTGGCCAGTTCTTCGCCCTGACTGTATTGTGCTTTCTGAGGTGAAGACATGAACGTGCCTATACTAGAGTTTGAATATTCGCTCTAGTATGGCACATTAAGCGTACACGTGTAAGCTTAAATTAGAGTTCGTGAGCAGCGGTGGTTTGTTCAAGATAATTAAGAACCAGCGGACCGACTTCTTCCAATTTAGTATTCACTGGGATACAAAGCTCGCGTTTGAGTTTACCGCTACCTAATAGACTCGCTAGCATACCACTCGCCCCACTTCGAGTTCGGTCAACTTCAAACCAAAGCTTAAGAGTGTTCTCGTCACGATGAGCAACAAATTCTAACTCGCGCCATACACCATGATATGGCCCATCGGTTGGCACCATCTCAAACTCTTGTACAAATGGCAGATCAAAACCTTTCACTTCTTCACACTCGACTTGGCGGATGCGCAGACCTTGCGATTCAAAGGCAGACAAAATGGCATCCATCAGTGGATCGGGCCTAACTGTGAGAATGTCTTTGTCGGTTGGGTCGAGAGCCATCGCAACATCTAAACCAGTCTCTAGCCAGACTTTGGCATCACCAATAGTGACTGGTGTATTCCAAGGTACATCAAGTTTTACTTCAAAAGTACGCTCTTCACTTGGGTGTAGGGTAAAAGCATAAGGTAAGCTCCAACTCGCTAGCACATGGGTTTGCGGAAGACGGCGTAAGCTATGGCCTTCACGAGCACCACGATCATCAGGGACTTCTGCGATGTATCGACAGCATAACTTCAAATCAATGTTATCAATCGCCTGATCACTGGATCCACCATAGACATGAATTGATACATCAACACTTTGACCGGGATAAAGGACATCCTGATTAAGAACTGAATCTACCTTGGCGCTGCCGATTCCAAAACTCGCCAATGTCTTTTTCAAAAATGACATACGCACCTCCTTTGTCGAGATCTCATACTACTGTTGATCATGATGGTAAAACAAACTTTTCACCCCAGTTCTTCGAAAGAAAATAGCAAAATTGAACAATTTCAATTGCTCAAGTATCGACCAATTATAGCAGGAGTGCTAACCTATACATGATATGCATGCATATCATTATTCCTGGTTCATTATTTGGATTGGCGAGAGCCAAAAGAGCCACCCTTCAAGCAGTTGAAGCTCAACTCATAATGCATCAGGCCATTACATTGGCAATGGATATGCCTGGCAGTTAGGTAATTAAATGCGCCCAACAACAGTCAGGTTCGCACACACTAATCGTAGTGCAATGCGCCGTCGCAGTGGTTTCACTACTGCGCTTAAGGCAAAACAAGTTGCGCCAGCAATGACTCTGGTTGAGAAAACAGCGATTATGCCGAGTGTTCCAAACAAAGTTATTAAAGCAGCTTAATTAAAAAGCGCGGCACTCACCGCGCTTTTTTCTTTCTTTCCAGCCTTTTCCTATTTGGTGTTCGACATGCAATTTGATACCTTTAGAAGCAAATAACACCTATAAATTCTGTGGAGAAAGAAATGAAGTGTCATCGTATTGAAGAGTTGCTTGAGCTATTAGAGCCTGAGTGGCACAAAGACCAAGAAATGAACTTGCTACAGTTCATCATGAAGCTAGCAAATGAAGCAGGCTATGAAGGTAAACTGGAAGATCTAACCGACGATGTACTGATCTACCACCTTAAAATGCGTAACAGCGGCAAAGACGAAATGATCCCAGGTCTAAAGAAAGACCAAGAAGATGATTTTAAAACCGCAATCCTACGCGCACGTGGCATCATCAAGTAAACGAATCAGCACCCTAGTATTCCTAAGCGACTCCTTTGAGTCGCTTTTTTTATAACTAAACCAAACAGTTCAAAAGCTAGTTATAACTGTTCAGTCATTTATTAGGTTAACTGTACTGACTTTTGTTGTTAAACGTTGACTACGTTAAAGAAACGGAATTGTTATTGATTGTATAATCGCCGTTCATCAGTATTTACTAAAATAATTATGTTCCGTCATAACATATGACATGAACAAAGCAGCAATGTCATCGAGCGACATCGATAGAAGTGTCGCCGTACATTATAAAAGCCTAAAGAAGGATGTATACATGAGTCAGGACAAGATCGATATCAAAGATGTGACTCCAAAAACCTTTAACCCAAAGACCCATAAAGGAAAAGGGGATCGTTTCAACCCCAATAATCGAATTTACGTACGAGAAAGCAAAGGCACCTTCCAAAAGTTGCGCCGTTATGGTGGTTGGTTTTTGTTGCTGTTGTTTGCACTGGTTCCGTGGATTCCGTACGGAGAGCGCCAAGCAATACTCTTAGATATTGGCCACCAACAGTTTAACTTTTTTGGAACGACTCTTTATCCACAAGACCTGACCCTACTTGCGCTGCTGTTTATGATTGCCGCGTTTGGATTATTCTTTATTACTACCTTCTTAGGTCGAGTTTGGTGTGGTTACTTATGCCCCCAGACAGTTTGGACCTTCATGTATATTTGGTTTGAAGAAAAACTTGAAGGAAGTGCGAATAAGCGCCGCAAACAAGATTCGAATAAGATCACTGCGAATCTGGCGATGCGAAAAACCATCAAGCACATAGCTTGGTTTGCTATTGCGCTTGCCACTGGCTTTACTTTTGTTGGCTATTTCGTTCCAGTCAAACACCTAGTGGTAGACTTTTTCACCTTTAACGCCAGCTTCTGGCCGGTTTTTTGGGTTCTTTTCTTTGCGGTTTGTACCTATGCAAATGCTGGTTGGATGCGTTCTATTGTCTGCCTTCACATGTGTCCGTACGCACGCTTTCAATCCGCTATGTTTGATAAGGATACTTTCATCGTTGGCTACGACACTAAACGCGGTGAGAAACGAGGTCCACGTTCACGTAAGGCCGACCCAAAGCAATTAGGTTTAGGTGACTGTATCGACTGTGATTTGTGTGTTCAAGTATGCCCAACAGGAATCGATATTCGTGATGGATTACAGTACGAATGCATCAACTGTGGCGCTTGTATTGACGCATGCAACCAAACGATGGATCGCATGGGTTATGAAAAAGGTTTGATCAACTACACCACGGAGCATCGTCTATCAGGTAAACACACCAAAGTGATGCGACCTAAACTGCTTGGTTATGGGGCAGTGTTGTTGATGATGATTGGTTTGTTCTTCGCCCAGATAGCGGCTGTTGACCCAGCTGGGTTGAGCGTCATTCGTGACCGCAACCAACTGTTCCGAGTGAATAGCTCAGGTGAAGTGGAAAACACCTATACTCTCAAAGTCATCAACAAGACCCAACAAGTTAAAGAATACAACTTGGAGGTAGAAGGGTTAAGTGACGTTAGTTGGTATGGCAAACAAACCATCCAAGTTGAACCAGGTGAGGTATTGAACTTACCAATGAGTCTCGGCGCAGATCCTGACAAGCTAGACTCTGCGATCACAACAATTCAGTTTATACTCACCGATAAGAGCAACGAATTCACCATTGAAGTAGAAAGCCGATTTATCAAGAAGCTATAACTTCGATGACCAATGGAAAAAGGCTCAGCAATGAGCCTTTTTATTTATATGTCCCAAGGTACTTTTAACTTTGATGCCCTCACGCCCGACTTTATGTGGTACGCGTTAGAGAGCATCGGCATTCGAGCAGAATCGGGCTTTCTTGCTCTAAACAGCTATGAAAACCGCGTTTACCAGTTCACTGACGAAGAACGCCAGCGATACGTGGTAAAGTTCTATCGCCCAGAGCGTTGGAGCGACGAGCAAATTCAAGAAGAGCACGACTTTACGCTCGAGTTGATTGATAACGAAATCCCAGTTGCACCACCTGTACTCATCAACGGTGAAACGCTGCATCACTATCAAGGCTATAGCTTTGCTTTATTTGAGAGTGTCGGCGGCCGTCAATATGAAGTCGACAACTTAGATCAACTCGAAGGTGTCGGTCGTTTTCTAGGACGTATCCACAAAGTGGGTAGCCGCCAAGCATTCCAACATCGCCCAACCATTGGCTTGCAAGAGTATCTCTATCAGCCAAGAGAGATACTACAAAACGCCAACATGATTCCGATGCATTTGGAGAACAGCTTCTTTAATGATTTGGATATGCTGATCAAGTCCATTGAAAGTCACTGGCAAGAAGGCTTCAACACGATTCGTCTGCATGGAGATTGCCATCCGGGCAATATCTTATGGCGCGATGGCCCAATGTTTGTCGATTTGGATGACTCACGTAATGGCCCTGCGGTACAAGATTTATGGATGCTGCTCAATGGCGAGCGCCAAGACAAGCTAATGCAGTTGGATATTGTTCTAGAAGCTTACCAAGAGTTTTGTGATTTTAACTCAGCAGAATTGAAACTAATCGAACCACTTCGCGGTCTACGAATGGTGCACTATATGGCATGGTTAGCAAAACGTTGGCATGACCCGGCATTTCCGCTCGCTTTTCCATGGTTCAATGAGCCAAAATACTGGGAAGGTCAGGTCCTCGCATTTAAAGAGCAGATTGCCAACTTAGAAGAAGCACCACTGTCTTTAATGCCTCAATGGTAAGTCAGGCCGAACAATTAAAAATGGAGATATTTAAATGAAAAAGCTGTTCGCACTGTTTTCTATGCTGATGCTAAGCCTGTCGGCACATGCAGCGCAATTCAAAGAAGGTGAGTATTACAAAGTACTGGATCTAGAGGCATCAAAAAAACCTGTAGTAACCGAGTTCTTCTCTTTCTACTGTCCACACTGTAATACGTTTGAGCCAATCATCCAGCAGCTTAAGAAGCAGCTACCTGAAGGCGTGAAGCTACAAAAAAACCACGTGTCATTTATGGGGGGCAACATGGGGCCTTCTATGAGTAAAGCCTACGCAACGATGGTAGCACTTAAAGTTGAAGACAAAATGGTGCCAGTGATGTTTAACCGCATCCACAATATGCGTAAGGCACCACGTGATGATGCAGAAATTCGTCAGATCTTCTTAGATGAAGGTGTAGACGCGAAGAAGTTCGACGCAGCATTCAAAGGTTTCGCGGTAGATTCAATGGTTCGTCGTATGGACAAGCAATTTGAAAGCAGCGGCCTAACAGGCGTTCCAGCGGTTATCGTCAACAATAAGTACTTAGTTCAAGCACAAGGCATCAAATCGATGGACGAGTACTTCGAACTAGTAAACTACTTGCTAACACTGAAGTAATTCAGGTCACTATTAAAAAGGGGAGCGTATTGCTCCCCTTTTTATTTGTGAATGTCTTGTAGAAGTTGGTCTTTCTCTTGCCACACATCACCAAGCCATTGTTGGAATTGACGCTTATATGGTTTGTCGTTGAAGTAATCACCCAATACACGCTCATCAACAGGTAAGACATTCACGCGCACTACTATTTTAGTCATGCGCCCCATTAGTATGTCTTTGAATGGCTGACTTGTGTTGTCAGGGTAAGCAAGTGTCACATCAATAATATTCTCAAACTGCTCACCCATCGCCGCTAATGTATAAGCGATGCCGCCAGACTTAGGCTGCAATAAATATTGGTAACCAGCTCGACTCTTGCGTTGCTTTTCTACAGTAAAGCGAGTGCCTTCGACATAGTTCACTACGGTTGTTGGCGTATGTTTGAATTTAGCGCACGAGCGGCGCGTGGTTTGCAGATCTTGACCACGTTTATGTGGGTTACGAATCAAATACTCTCGAGAGTAGCGACGCATAAACGGCATATCTAATGCCCAGCAAGCCATTCCTATAAAAGGCACATAGAGTAATTGCTGCTTCAGAAAAAATTTTGGCATCGGAATGCGATCTTTAAACACACAACACAGTACAACAATATCAGTCCAACTAAGATGATTACTGATCAGCAGGTACCAGCCATCTTTCTTTAGGTTTTCACCGCCTTGAACATCCCATTCAACACGATTGGAAAGCGCGAGGATGCCAGCATTGACGGTTGCCCACACCCACATCATGTTGTTGGCAGCTTCGGTGCCTTTGGCTTTGAGCTTCGCGGTTGGAAGCAACAGCTTAAAAATCGCGATGATACAAATTGCAATGGAACAAACCGCAGAATTTATAATCACAAAAGAAGCGTTAAAAATGAGTAACAAATATGCCAACATGGTAACCAATCAGTAACTAGTGCGCGTGAATAATAAAACAGCGTGTAATTATACGAATCCGTTGCCACATTGAAACATTTGTAAGAATGGTCAGATTTGTTTCACTGTAAAACTGGACCAACGCTCAAATAACATCTTTCATTCGACAGATAAGGAGAAAGCGAATGAATCCAAGGCTAGCCATACTGCCTTTGGCTTTTATCGTCAGTTCAGCTCAAGCTCAACTTGCAGAGACTACAGGTTTTAGTGGTGAAATTTCGCTCAATGCCGGCTTCGTTTCATCAGAATCTCATTCTAATACTGATAACAGCAGTACCATCAACTCTCTCAATGAAAGTGCAGAGAGTGACAGTTCCTTTATTGCCGCACCACTGGGCAATATTGCTTATACCTTTGGTAGCAAGCTTAACCAGCAAGCATACATTGGTACTACCCGTGCCGATATTGCAGTGGGTACTTTAGCGTTCCAATTAGGTTATCAGTACCAGTTGCCATCTGGCACGATATTAGACGTCTCTTACCTTCCCACCGTTTTAAAAGGAGAAACGTGGCGTAACCCATATAAAACAGGCTCTGCAAGACAAACCACCGATGAAGGTGGCAACGCGTACCGCTTCCAAATCAAGCGCCTCTTAGATGACAACTTTAACCTTGATTTGGCGTACGCAGACAAAGATGTGGAAAAAGATGAAGTCACAGACCGCACTTTAGCTCGTGACGCAAAAGTCTACTACGTGAAAGGTGATTACCGCATTCCACTCAATCGTACGTCGATGCTGCAACCTGCTTTTACCTACATTTATCAAGATGCGGTTGGTGATGCCGAATCATATGATTCTTATGGTTTAGACTTAAGCTGGTTCCAATTTATGAATCGTCATCGCTTTGCCTTAACCGCAGGCTACACCATGAAAGACTACCAATCGTCGAGCGATACCTTTGGTAAAACACGTAACGACGACACATTGAGTCTGTTTGCGGCATACGAATACGAAAACGTATTTGATTGGCAAAACTGGTCGTTCATTTCTCTGGCTGGCTACAGCAATACCGATTCGAATATCACTTTCTACGATGAGAAAGAATATTTAGTTTCAGTTGGTATGAACTACAACTTCTAAGCGTTGGAATCGTAGTAAGTCGCTCTGCTCTCTGCAGTTCTAGTATCCCTTAAACAGCTTGCGCAGTTAACTGCTTAAGTAACCTATCCATTGCTCGATAGCCCAAAGCTTCTGCTAGGTGCGTTCGCTCAATTTGCGGCGAGCCCTCCAGATCGGCAATAGTACGCGCAACTTTAATGATGCGGTGATAAGCACGAATCGATAATCCAAGGCGATGCAGCGCATTTTCCAAAAACTCCGCATCGCTTTTTTGCAGCGGGCAGAAGGCTTCAATTTCACGACTGCCCAATAACGCATTCACCTTACCACTGCGAGTCAGCATACTGTTACGCGCTTGATTCACCCGCTCTTTGACGACAGCCGTTGGTTCTCCTCTATCGCCGCCTTCAGAGAGGGTTCCTTTCGGCAATGCGGGAATTTCTAATGACATATCAAAGCGGTCGAGAAGTGGGCCTGATAATCGGCCGAGGTAACGCAGGATGGCTTGCGGATTCGTTCTAGCTTGGTTGCCTTCGTAATACCCTGTCGGACTCGGGTTAAGCGCCCCTACAATTTGGAACCGAGCAGGAAAACGCGTCTTACCTTGCGCCCGAGAGATAATAATTTCACCGGACTCCAATGGCTCACGCAAAGAGTCGAGCACCTTACGATCAAACTCCGGCATCTCGTCCAAAAACAATAACCCGTTGTGCGCTAGAGAGATTTCACCCGGTCTCGGCACAGACCCACCACCAACTAAAGCCGCCATTGAGCTGGAATGATGCGGGGCGCGAAACGGCCGCGTCTTCCAGTTGTGTTCATTGATTTCACTTTGAGTCAGTGACGCCACAGAAGCCGTTTCCATCGCTTCTTCATCACTCATCTCAGGTAACAAATCGCATAATCGAGAAGCCAACATGGTTTTGCCAGTACCTGGAGGGCCAAGGAAAAGCAGGTTGTGATTGCCAGCTGCCGCAATTTCTAAAGCGCGCTTTCCTTGCTGTTGACCAATGATATCCTGCAAGTCACGACCGTGTGCTTTGAGTTCTTTCTTCTTGGGCGTTTGGTACAAATTCAATTGATGTTGACCACAAAGCTCTGCACAAACTTCCAATAGTGATTGGGCAGATTTATGCAACTCTTTACCGACAAGTGCGGCCTGATCACCATTGGCATGAGGCACCACTAAACAACGCTGTTTTTTATTCGCGGCCAACGCTGCTGGCAGCACGCCTTTTACTGTTCTCAATCCACCAGAAAGAGCTAATTCACCAACAAATTCGTAGTTTTTGAGCTTATCTGTCGCGATTTGTTCTGAAGCGGCCAAAATTCCTAATGCAATCGGCAAATCGAAGCGTCCGCCTTCTTTGGGCAAATCCGCAGGAGCCAAATTGACCGTGATTCGTTTCGCCGGAAACTGAAAGTTGGAATTGACGATCGCACTTCGTACGCGATCTTTGGATTCTTTTACTGTGGTCTCAGGTAACCCCACCAAGGTAAAGCCCGGCATCCCATTACTGATGTGGACTTCCACGCTTACCGACGGCGCTTGTACACCCACACTTGCTCGACTATGAATGATTGCCAGCCCCATAATTCCCTCAAATTCTTGTACGTTATCTAACCAGACGTTTTTTATATGGATATGTTATATAGCCTGTCCAGAATGGTACTTAATGTGAAAAAAGAATGACTTTTTGCTTGTCATGCAGCAGATTTGTGTGTTACCACTAGTGACGCAAACATTTTCGTAGAACATTACACAATACTTATTAACGAAAAAAGAACGACAGACAGATGAACTTATTCGCTCACATCAACTCACTGCTAGCCCTGATTATCGTGGTCATTATTGGCACCGCGCGGGGTATTGTGGGCGAAAGATAACCACAAATTACAAAAAACCCCCGCACTGAAAAGTCCGGGGGTTTTTTTACAACTACAAGTTGTCATCTGTCTAACCCTTAGACAGCTTAACGGGAAGAATGGGAGTGCACATGAAGTGCAAAACACATGGCGATAGCTACGAGCCACAACGTAGCAAAGGAGGTTTACGATGACCGGTGCACAACTAGTCGTAGCCGCTTTAAGACAGCAAGGCATCGAGACGGTGTTTGGGTATCCTGGTGGAGCCATCATGCCAATCTACGATGCGTTGTATGACGGAGGTGTAGAACACATCTTATGCCGTCATGAGCAAGGGGCTGCAATGGCCGCCATCGGGATGGCCCGCGCGACGCAAGATGTTGCGGTTTGTATGGCCACTTCCGGCCCAGGTGCCACCAACCTTGTTACTGGCCTTGCCGATGCCTTCCTCGATTCCGTTCCTCTAGTGGCCATTACAGGTCAGGTTGCTAGCTCTCATATCGGTACCGACGCGTTCCAAGAAATGGATGTGATCGGAATGTCTCTAGCCTGTACCAAACACAGTTATCTAGTGACTGAAATTGAAGACCTTGCCCCAACGCTTGCCGAAGCGTTCGAAGTGGCCAAAACAGGTCGACCTGGTCCGGTGATTGTTGATATCGCCAAAGATGTTCAGCTTGATCAAGCACCGACAGAGCTTCTACCTCCTTTTGTTCCACCAACCGCTCCACAAGTCAGTGATGCCGATATCCAGCGTGCTCAAGAAGTACTAGCCGCTTCAACTCGCCCAGTTTTATACGTCGGCGGTGGCGTGCAAATTGCCAAAGCGACAGACTCAGTACGCGAGTTCCTACGTTTAAACCCTATGCCCGCAGTAAGCACACTAAAAGGTTTGGGCACCATTGAACGCCACGACCCGCACTACTTAGGCATGCTGGGCATGCATGGCACCAAAGCCGCAAACCTAGTGGTTCAAGAATGTGACCTTTTGATTGTAGTTGGGGCTCGTTTTGATGACCGCGTGACAGGCAAGCTCGACACGTTTGCACCGCATGCGAAAGTAATCCATATCGACATCGATGCGGCTGAAATCCATAAGCTTCGCCACGCCAATGCACCACTGCGTGGCGAAATCAGCAAGATTCTTCCTCAATTAGAGCTGACTCAAGACATCACCCCTTGGGTACATCACAGTGAGAGCCTGCGTAGCGGATTCAAATGGCGTTACGACCATCCAGGCGAATTGATCTACGCACCGCTATTACTTAAGCAACTGTCTGACATGATGCCGGATAGCTCAATTGTGTCGACTGACGTCGGCCAGCACCAGATGTGGGCAGCGCAACACATCCAGCCGCGTGATCCACAAAACTTCATCACCTCTGCTGGTCTTGGCACCATGGGCTTCGGCTTGCCAGCAGCAATGGGTGCCGCTGTCGCACGTCCTGATGATCAGTCTATCCTTATTACAGGTGACGGTTCATTTATGATGAACGTGCAGGAATTGGGCACGCTGAAGCGTCGTCAGATTCCAGTAAAGATTGTCCTTCTTAACAACCAACGTCTTGGCATGGTTCGCCAATGGCAGTCATTGTTCTTTGACGGCCGCCACAGCGAAACCATTCTTGATGACAACCCAGACTTCGTGATGCTGGCAAAAGCGTTCGATATCCCGGGTAAAACCATCACCAAGAAAGAAGAAGTCGAACCGGCTCTCAAAGAGATGCTAGAAAGTAAGACTTCTTACATGCTTCACGTTTTAATCGATGAAGAAGAAAACGTGTGGCCACTTGTACCACCTGGTGCATCAAACAGTGATATGTTGGAAAACACTTAGGAGACAATCGCATGGACAGATATTTACTCGACATCAAAGCCGACGATAAACCGGTATTGTTGGAGCGCGTTCTTCGTGTGATTCGTCACCGAGGCTTTGTGATCAAACAAGTCGCTGCTACCCAAAACCACGAAAGCAAAGTAGCCAGCGTAGAGATCATCGTCGACAGCGATCGACCTATCTCGTTTTTGGTCAATCAAATTGAGAAGTTGTGGGATATTCGCACCGTTGAGGTACTCAAAATCCGCAGCGATGAGCTCCCAAATCACAACTTACAACAACATGTGAGTGCATAAGGAAGGCAATAAATGGCAACGAAAACTGCAGATTTCATTTGGTTTAATGGTGAGATGGTTCCATGGGCAGAGGCGAACGTTCACGTTTTGACTCACGCGATGCACTACGGTACCTCTGTATTTGAAGGCGTACGCTGCTACAACACGCCGAAAGGACCAATTGTCTTCCGTCACCGTGAACATGCACAACGTTTAAAAGACTCTGCCAAGATTTACCGCTTCCCGATCCCGTTTTCTGTAGAAGAAATCATGGAAGCGACGCGTGAAACCCTGCGCCAGAACAAACTCGATAGTGCTTACATTCGTCCATTAGGTTTTGTCGGTAATGTTGGCTTGGGCGTATGTCCTCCCGTTAGCACAGAGATGGACCTAATCATTGCCGCTTTTCCTTGGGGATCTTACTTGGGTGAAGAAGCGCTAGAAGCTGGCGTTGATGCAATGATTTCAAGCTGGAACCGTGCAGCACCAAACACTATCCCAACTGCGGCTAAAGCAGGCGGTAACTACCTATCTTCGCTACTAGTCGGTGGTGAAGCTCGTCGTCACGGTTACGACGAAGGTATCGCACTGAGCGTAGACGGTTATCTATCGGAAGGTGCTGGTGAAAACATCTTTGTTATCAAAGACGGCGTGATTACCACACCACCAGCAACCAGTGCAATTTTGCCGGGCATCACTCGTGATTCAATCATGACCATCGCACGCGATAAAGGTTATGAAGTGCGCGAAGCGAATATTGCGCGTGAAGCACTTTACCTTGCCGATGAAGTCTTTATGACAGGTACCGCAGCCGAAGTTGTGCCAGTAGCAACCATCGACAAAATTGAAGTGGGCACCGGTAAACGCGGCCCAATCACTAAAGAATTACAAGCGGCCTACTTTGGCCTATTTAACGGCACCACGGAAGATAAGTGGGGCTGGTTAGACTATGTGTACCCAGAACAGAAGTAAGAAGGATTAGGAAATGCCAAAATATAGATCAGCTACCACCACACATGGTCGTAACATGGCGGGTGCTCGCGCACTGTGGCGTGCAACAGGCGTAAAAGACGAAGACTTCGGTAAGCCAATCATCGCTGTCGTAAACTCGTTTACTCAATTTGTTCCGGGTCACGTACACCTAAAAGACATGGGTCAGCTTGTAGCACGTGAAATCGAAAAATCCGGCGGCATCGCTAAAGAATTCAATACCATCGCGGTTGATGATGGTATCGCAATGGGTCACGGCGGTATGCTGTACTCACTACCTTCACGTGAATTGATCGCAGACTCTGTGGAGTACATGGTCAACGCACACTGTGCCGATGCCATGGTGTGTATCTCTAACTGTGACAAAATCACTCCGGGAATGTTGATGGCATCTATGCGTCTTAACATCCCTGTTATCTTTGTCTCTGGTGGTCCAATGGAAGCGGGTAAAACCAAGCTTTCTGATCAGATCATCAAGCTAGACCTTGTTGATGCAATGATCCAAGGCGCGGATCCAAAAGTGTCTGATGAGCAAAGCGAGCAGATCGAACGCAGCGCATGTCCAACGTGTGGATCGTGTTCAGGCATGTTCACTGCAAACTCAATGAACTGTCTAACGGAAGCACTAGGTCTTTCTCAACCAGGTAACGGTTCTATGCTGGCAACGCACGCTGACCGTGAACAACTGTTCCTTAATGCAGGTCGTCGTATCGTTGAACTGACTCGTCGTTACTACGAGCAAGATGACGAATCAGCACTGCCACGCAACATCGCTACGTTTGATGCGTTCGAAAACGCGATGGCACTGGATATTGCAATGGGTGGTTCAACCAACACCATTTTGCACCTGTTAGCTGCAGCGCAAGAAGGCGAAGTGGATTTCGATATGGAAGATATCGATCGCCTATCTCGCCAAGTACCACACCTATGTAAAGTGGCACCATCTACCCAGAAATATCACATGGAAGACGTACACCGCGCTGGTGGCGTAATGGCGATTCTTGGTGAGCTAGACCGTGCAGGTCTACTGCACAACCAAGCTCGCACCGTTCTTGGCCTTTCAATGAAAGAGCAGCTAGCGAAATACGACATCATTCAAACAGAAGACGAAGACGTACTTAAGTTCTACCGAGCTGGCCCTGCAGGCATTCGTACCACTCAAGCTTTCTCACAAGACTGCCGTTGGGATCGACTTGATGACGACCGTGCAGAAGGTTGTATTCGAACTAAAGAAAATGCCTTTAGCCAAGAAGGTGGCCTAGCGGTTCTATCAGGCAACATCGCACTGGATGGCTGTATCGTTAAGACAGCAGGCGTTGATGAGAGTATTCACAAGTTCACAGGCCCTGCCGTAGTATTTGAAAGCCAAGAAGACGCCGTAGATGGCATCCTGGGTGGCAAAGTCAAAGCAGGCGATGTGGTTGTTATCCGTTACGAGGGCCCTAAAGGTGGTCCGGGCATGCAAGAAATGCTTTACCCAACCACTTACCTAAAATCGATGGGGCTTGGTAAAGAGTGTGCACTTCTGACTGACGGCCGTTTCTCTGGTGGTACATCTGGCCTGTCTATCGGTCACGCCTCTCCTGAAGCAGCAAACGGTGGTGCCATTGGTCTGGTTAAACAAGGCGATATGATCGCGATTGATATTCCAAACCGTTCAATTTCACTCCAAGTGTCTGAACAAGAACTTGCTGAGCGCCGTGCAAAACAAGACGAATTAGGCTGGAAACCAGTAGACCGCCAACGTGAAGTTTCATTTGCACTCAAAGCGTACGCAAGTATGGCGACCAGTGCTGACAAAGGTGCAGTACGAGACAAATCTAAGCTAGAGGGCTAGCTTATGACTCTGACATCACAAACTGGCGCAGACTATCTGCGCCAAATTCTCCGCGCTCCAGTTTACGAAGTGGCAACGGTAACACCACTGCAAGAGATGCCTCGCCTTGCTGCGCGTATTGGTAACAATGTGCAAATCAAGCGCGAAGATCGCCAGCCCGTGCACTCGTTCAAATTACGTGGTGCATACAACATGGTAGCAAGCCTATCTGAAGCGCAAAAAGCTGCAGGTGTGATTGCCGCCTCTGCGGGTAATCATGCTCAAGGTATGGCGCTTTCTGGTACTAAGCTAGGTATTAAGACCACTATCGTGATGCCAAAAACTACGCCAGACATCAAAGTCGATGCAGTACGTGGTTTCGGTGGCAACGTGGTGCTGCACGGCAGTAACTTTGATGAGGCCAAAGCCGAGGCAGAACGCCTTTCAGAGTTGCACGGTTATACTTTTGTCCCACCGTTCGATCATCCACTGGTGATTGCAGGTCAAGGCACCATCGGCATGGAAATGCTGCAGCAAAATGGTCACCTTGATTACATCTTCGTCCCTGTCGGTGGTGGCGGTTTGGCTGCCGGTGTTGCGGTGCTTGTGAAGCAATTAATGCCAGAAATCAAAGTGATCGCGGTCGAGCCAGAAGATTCGTCATGCCTCAAAGCCGCTTTGGATGCTGGTGAGCCAGTGGTACTAGACCAAGTCAGCATGTTTGCCGATGGCGTCGCTGTAAAACGCATTGGCGAAGAGACTTTCCGTCTATGCCAAAAGTACATTGATGGCCATATTGCAGTCTCTAGCGATGAAATCTGCGCAGCAGTAAAAGACATCTTTGAAGACACTCGCGCTATTGCTGAGCCTTCGGGCGCACTTGCTCTGGCGGGTTTGAAGAAGTTTGCTGAGCAAAACAAACTCGAAGGCAAAAATCTAGGCACCGTGCTGTCTGGTGCCAACACTAACTTCCATGGTTTGCGTTATGTTTCTGAGCGTTGCGAGCTTGGTGAGAAACGTGAAGGTTTGCTTGCCGTTACCATCCCTGAGCGTCAAGGTGCATTCTTTGAGTTCTGTAACTTGATTGGCGGCCGTGCCGTAACGGAGTTTAACTACCGCTACAACGATGATGCACTGGCAAATATCTTTGTCGGTGTGCGTTTGCAAGGCGGTCAGGAAGAGCTAGAAAACATCATTCATGATTTACGTGATGGTGGCTACCCTGTGGTTGACCTGTCTGACGATGAAATGGCGAAGCTGCACGTGCGCTACATGATTGGTGGTAAGCCGTCTAAGCCGCTTAAAGAACGCCTCTACAGCTTTGAGTTTCCAGAGTATCCGGGAGCGCTACTTAAGTTCTTAAGCACACTCGGCACTCATTGGAATATCAGCTTGTTCAACTACCGTAACCACGGTGCGGACTACGGACGCGTTTTATGTGGTTTCGAGTTAGATGAAAGCGATTTAGCTCAGTTTTCTGCACATTTACGTGAACTTGGCTATCAATGCAAAGACGAGACAGACAACCCATCGTATAAGTTTTTCTTGTCCTAGAACCAACAAAGCCACTTTCCTTGAAAGTGGCTTTGTTATCAATATTGAAGCCAGTCTTGGTGCAGTTTATTCGATGCACCTAAGTAATCTACCATCCACTGGATCAACTTGTGGTTGTCATCTTTGCGCCATACCAAGCAGCACTGACTGATTGGCATGTCATCTTGCAGTACTTTTTCCACTAGTGTTCCTTCATGAATCAACGGCATTGCAATATGACGAGGCATAT
>Ga0209272_10000805_pt1 | contig 22325 bp, 21 predicted proteins | sample tdDd002_FD_187125 | JGI IMG/M metagenome (GOLD analysis project Ga0209272, IMG submission 187125) | Marine sediment microbial communities from the Atlantic coast under amendment with organic carbon and nitrate - tdDd00.2 (SPAdes)... | ecosystem: Environmental > Aquatic > Marine > Coastal >... | reverse complement strand
CATAAATGTGTTCATCTATTTTAAACTCATCAAAACGCTCATAAGCTGTTCCAATATCTTGAGTCATATATACTGATGTACCATCATCACGAAGCAATAGTTTGTGATCTAAACCATCTGACTCTAGATTAGCCCAAACAGATCCAGTTTCTTTCTGATAAAGAACCCCTTCTTCAAGACCTCTCATTACGATAGCCTTTCCCTGCTTATATGTATCAGATTCAAAGTACACCTTATCGAAATCAACCCCCATTGTCTTATAGGTAATTTCGAACCCAGCTAGTACCCAATCATTCATTTTACGCCAAAGAGCAACGGTTTCTTCATCGCCAGCTTCCCACTTCACAAGCATTTCCTGCGCTTCAAGCAAGAGAGGTGCTTTTTTCTTAGCCTCATCGACTTCCATCCCACCAGCAACTAAAACTTCAATCTCCTTCTTATATTCTTGATCGAATCTCACATAATATTTTCCTACCAGATGATCTCCCTTAATACCTGTTGTTTCAGGAGTTTCTCCTTCACCAAAACGCAACCAAGCCAACATCGATTTACAGATGTGAATACCTCTATCGTTCACAAGGTTCACCTTGATCACTTCAAGACCATTCGCTTTAAGTATTTGAGCAACAGAATAACCTAATAAGTTATTTCTGATATGCCCCAAGTGAAGCGGTTTATTGGTATTAGGGGATGAATACTCAATCATCACTTTTTTAGCACCTTCGACCAAAGGAATAAAACCATAATCATCAGTTTTCACAGCATCATTAAGAACGGAAAGCCAATATGAATTATCGATAACTAGGTTCAAGAATCCTTTTACAATATTAAATGAAGGAATAGACTCAATATTTTCTTGCAGAAAATTTCCAAGATCGTTAGCAGTTTGTTCAGGTGATTTTTTAGAGAAGCGTAAAAACGGAAAAACAACAACTGTTAAATCTCCTTCAAACTCGCGTCTGGTCTTTTGAATCTGAACACTATCCTCTTCAACTTTCTGACCATAGCATGCACTTATGGCCTCTACTACTTTACCTTTAATAATACTTTCAATACTCATTGGAAAATTCTTTGTTCGGGAAATAAAATGGACAACTTATTAGCTGTATATTTTATCTCCTCGTGAAATTAAAATAATTCAAAATTAGTTTCGCCAACCTATTCGATCAGTAGATAAATACTAATATTCGAATTTGCAAAGATAACATGAATTCCAAAAAAACATATTTTCAGTGTCCAGAAATATTGTAAAAATCACTTATTTCGACTATATTAATTCAAGATATTCATTCTATTTACTAATAACATCAAGAAACAAGCCTATCAAAGAAGTGTTTCTGATATAAAAAAACTACCATATGAACATAAATTTAAACGGACGCTGGCGCAACCAGTACAATTCTGAGATGAATTTAACGATTAATGGTCAGGACATTACTGGTACTTTCCAAACTGGAATAGGGTTACCAAACTTTGAAGAGAAGTTTGAAATCATTGGACGTCTTAAGGATAATGTCATTGCTTTCATGGTCGATTTTGGGGAATATGGATCCCTCGCCTGTTGGACAGGACGAGTTGAAGTTGATGATATTGGTCTTGTCATTCATTCAATGTATCACCTTTCTCAATCAGAAGGAAGTGATGAGGAGAAAATGGCTAAAGCTATTATTACTGGAGTTGGTACATTCCGAAAACCTTAAATCAGTTCTCTTACTTTTAAATCTAGATCTTAAATCACAGACATCATTTATCTATGATTCACAGTTTTAACCTTATTTAACTTAGTTTGTTTTACATCAATTCAATAAAGCTGTATGTTTGTAATAGTAAAACTCAATTGATTTCCACAATCAATACTAGACTCTGAATCACACGAGTTTGGTCGTTTTCATAGGTTAGATTTAGGTTAGTAAGAAAAACTCAGGTGGGGACCTGAGTTTTTTCATTTATATAGATTCCGAATATTACACTCAAAAAAACAGCAACTTCCCCACCCACTAGTTTGCAATTCAAAACATTTATTATTTCAAGAACTAATAAATTCAGGTAACTCTATTTATTAAGCAGAATAGCCTTTTGGCTTTGCTTACTATACTTTAATCGCATTGCCTGCGAATGGTAATATCTATATAATAATCCATAAACAACCATTTCCTGCATGCGCTGTTTCGACCGGAACAAACGATTTAAAAGCATATGAGAAAAACTGCTAAGCAGATCTACAGGATTTGGAATCGTTTTATCATATTCTCTCATCTTGCTTATTTCTTCATACAGCTCTTTACACCTTATCGATTTTTCACTTACAATCTCATATAGAGAAACAAAATCATCATTGGCTTGCCTTTCCAAAACCGAAGCAATCTCTTTTTTAAATCGGCGATATTTAGCGTCTATCTGCACACGCAAGGCTTTATTCATTCCGAATTCTTTTCCAAAACCTTCATGCAAATGTTTAAACACCTCAGTCTTTTGATTCAGATCTAAACCATTATCGTTTAAAATTTCATCAACAGCAAGCATGGCAATCAGCCATCTTTGTTGTTCTGCATTATTGGGATTTTGATCGACCAAATTTACTAAACCCGAAACCATCTCGCTATCGTGACAAAAAATCTCTTCACAAACTACCATCGAAGAATTACCATACCTCTCTAATTCACGTTTATAAGTATCAATCTGAACTTTCCATATCAATTTAGAATCGGTATATGGTGCTAAAGCCTGGTTAATTTGAGCAAGAATAACTGGCATAGCTTCGAGGCTTACCATTTCGCATCTAAAACGAAGATGCTCTTTAGGATCAGCATATCGAATGAAAAACCATTTTTTAATCTGGTTTTTAACCATCAATTGTTTCATTAGAGGCTGCAAAACCTCCACAAGCAGCTTATCTGCAGTTTTAGGTCCTAAATAAAACTTATAATAAAGCCAGCTGTCTCCTGGTATAAATAATCTTTTTATCTGATTCATCTTATTCTTATATAGGGATAAACACTTTAATTGGCTAAAACCTCTTTTTCAAAACAAACAACGATCTGATTGCGATGCTTCCCATCTACCCCTTTCACAATACTATTTTCAGTGGTGAAATAGAATTCTTTCAAAATAAAAGAAGGACGCTTTTTCACTAAAGCAAACCATGCCTTTATAGAAAGGAGATTTTCAAAATTCACATAAAGTTCATTATCTCCATCTACAAAAAGCACCTCAAGCGGCAAATTCAACTTCTTACGCCACTCAGTACAAGCCAGCAATATTTCATTATCAATAGCTTTCTTTTCAATGGTGAATAAATCTTTTTTTCTTATAATCCATTTGGCATAAGCTAAAATGACATTTTTATATCGTACTCTCGGAAAATAAGAATGAAACTGCTCCAAAGGCCCCCAACCAAAACCAACTCCAGATTGTTTATTCTCCGACTGAAGACTACAAAGAAACTCATATACAGGCAATGCATTATTTGAAAAATTGTGAGCTGTGGCCATACGCGGCAAGATTTTCTGCCCTGTTATTTTAGAACGTAAGGTAACGTTACTACCTCTTGGCACTGAAATAAGTATGTCTGAGGGCATAAACTGGTACTCTTTTTTAACCGTTGAGCGTCCCAAATAAGGTATTTCGTATTTTCTTAAATTTGGCCTTTGCAGAATATTACCCATACGAGCTTCTGGAACATGAACAATCTCAGCCAAAACTGCAGATGTATCATGCCTTTCCTCATTTAAGGTGATTTCCGATACATAAGTCTTCATAAGCTCATCACTTTGACAAAATCGTCCCAGCAAATTTGCAGCACTAGTACCACCTGCCGAATCCATATAAATCTTGTACTTATCATCCTGCTTATAAATCTCAAGCATGCTTGAAAAAGAGCTTGGTAAATCATCATCGGGCGCATTCAAATCCTTAAGATCTTTATCATCTATTACTATTTCATGGGATGCATGAGCAACACTCTCATTTAACTTCTTTTGCAATATAGAATAAACTGGGTGCCAATTTAATTTTGACTGCCCTGACTCTGCCGCATTACCTGAAAAAAACAAATCGTCAACCAAAGGCGCAATATCATTTGAAAATGAATTGCGATCCTGCTTAAAACCGATACCCATTTCGGTATCTAAAACCTCCAGCAAAGGCAATTCAGCTTCTTCATATCGTTCATAAAAAGCCTCCTTAAACTGTTTTAGCAAATTTTCATTAGATCGCGGAGTCAATCTATTTAAAACTACTAATGCCTCCACGATTTCATCCTTTAATTTTGAGTCAAGCCTACAAGATTCAGCATTTATCTTTAAATCGGTCTGAAACAACTGATTAGGCTTATAGGTAGTTCCCATACTTTTAACATCAGCTTCTATCTCTCCATAAGAACTAAGCGTAACACCAATGGGCTCAGCATCAATGCTATTTAATTTTTCTTTTAAGGAAATCAAATCACTTTTTACCTTTATACACGACTCATCATCAGGTAACTCACCTATCAACTGATCCAAAAACTCATCACCTGTTACTGAAGATTCCAAATTACTCACTAAGAGTTGCGAATCAATCAATTCATGAATAAAATCAGTAGCCTCTTCAACACTAATATCATCATCGACGAGAAGAGAAATTAAGCCCTTGAAAGAAATGCCATTTTTAGCAGCATCAAGTAATTTCTCTATGTATTCATTATTCTCAACTTCCATTATAAAATACTGACGGCCTCCATTTACATAGCGATACTCAGTATATCTTAAATCGGAATAAACCTGATAAATACTTGTATTCTGTGAATAAGTCAGATAATTTCGAATCTCATGATTCTTATCTAAGTCTGCAGCCAATGCACCAAGAAAATGCATATCCAAACGCGTATGTCTAAAAAAATATTCAGGCTGACTCAACTTAATATCAGTACTACTTGAAAAATCCCCCAAAGCGCATCCTGCAAATAGTCCAAAAGGAGTGCATCGGGAACTCATTCGAGCCAGATATTTATAAACACTTTCAGCTACCCGATTCTCATCCTTCCGATTTTTAATTTGACCTGCTGTCCATTTCCGAAGCTCTTCACATAAATCAGGCGAAGCCAACAGCAAGGCTTCTCTCACAAGAGGTGTAGATAAATACTTAAGAAAGGTTTCTTTATCTGTTTTATTTTGGACTCGTAACTTTTGAGTTGTTTTGAAAGGGATTAAGTGTGTTCGAAACACAAATTGATCTTTTAACTTATAATTCATAGGGTTGCGCTTATTTCTTTTTCAAATACATCTAAATTTGCCTTAGCTCATTAGTAAACTTTCATCCCAAACAGGTTCAACATCTGAAACAAATGATATTAAGGCCAAACCGATTCCTGATATTCCTTCCAAAAACCCATATGAATTTTCCCACCGCACCTTTTCATTCTCAAACCTGAATTGCTTAAATCCGGCATACCCATCCTCAAAATAAGCAAACTCGAGAGCTTGATCAAACCAATATTCTGCTGCCTCTTTAAAAACTTCTTCTCCAGTTTCCAAATACATGCGATTATACATATGAGCATTTCCAGCGGCACCATGACACAGCCCGGCATCTACAACACCATTTTCTTTTAAATCTCTCCGTTGGCACGATTTTCTGAATACTCCAATACTATAATCTTTCAGGCTATCGTCCTCGAGCACCTTTGATGCCTGATACAAAGCAATAGCAACACCTAAATCTCCATAACACCAAGCCAGTCGACTTGAATTAGGTTTCTCTCCTTCAACAATTGAATAAGGAAATTCTGACAGCTCAGTGGAACCTAAACCATTCTTAACAATATAATTCACAGCACCTCGCAAAAGCTTTATGGATAAATCCCTATCAATATCACTCTTTGCAAGTTTTGTTAATAAGCCAATAATACTTGGAATTCCATGTGACAAACCAAAATTGTAACCTAACTTCTTGGTATCAATACCAATCTCAGACTGCCATTTAACCTCTGTAAAATCAGAATTTATATCAGCATTGGCTCGTAATAACTTAGGCACATCTTTCAAGTACGCCTCTCCAGACTTGCCTCTGGCAAGAAAATACATACTGGCTCCAAGACCATTGTGCAAATAGTCAAAGTCTTTATTCTTAAGATTTTCATTTTGCCAATCTGAGAGATAACTATCCATCGGCTCTAAAACATCATCCGTATCAAGTTCAATAAAGTTGTTTTTCACCAAATGCTCAAGTGTCCAACCTAAACCACCCAAACCTGCAGAATATGATGGATACAAACTCCCATTATTGACATCTTCAAAAGATTGCTCTAATAAAGATTGAGATCTCTCTAGATATTTTTCAGACTTACTATACTTGGCATAATAGGCCAAAAAAAGGGCGATCCCGCACTTGCCAACTAACAATCCATATTGTTCATCAAAATCTGCATTAAGTAGTATTGACGCAATTTCATCTAACTTATTCTTATGTTTAATATTTATCGTCATTAAAATGGGATTTGGTTATCTTAAAAATTTTAAAGTTCACATTAGCCATAAGGATACGAACACGAAACCCTATTAAACATAATGCGCAGTGCGGCAATTACTTTTCCAAAATAATCTGCACCTGTTAGTTTATTAAAACTCTAGCAATTGATGTATATACCACCTCATAAATTCAACTTCCTGAGGCGGTAATTACAAACACATCTCTATAAATGATTATCAAAGTGCACAACCTGTTGGAGCTCCACTCGGACCAGGACCACCACAAGTCTTTTCCGTATATCCATAATCACAATTCATAGTTCCACATGGCCAGGTTAAACAGTCTTGTCCACTTATACAATTCACATCCGAATAGGTAGCACCATCAGTAAGCCCACAAGGAGGTAAGCGCGAATCAGTAAATCCACCTTTAATTTTCAATAAATTATCTTTACTTAAGCTCGCAATCGTTTTTTTGTTTAATTGTAATTTTTTCATTTTACTAAAAAATTAAACTCCACCTACTCTATTAAAGCTTTTCGGTTAACGCTTATATCCCATCATAAAACTGATTTAAATCCCAATAATGATTATTGAAAACCAATCTTTAACACCAGTAATGCGCCTAATTAGAGATATGACACAGTATTACTAAATTCGAAAACAATCGACACACCATAATTCACCACCTCAACTCCATACCTCGCTGAGATAATGAAACAACAAGCACACCAACCACTCTATTGTAGATACTAACTCAAAATCATGTCATTACAAACCTCTACAATAATGAGTATTTCCTGGACCATTACCATCAGTTGGATGACAATCATAAATACAAGTAGGACATCCACATTCGACACCATATGAATATTCTGGACAGCGTGGATCGAATGATTGCTGTCCTGAACACCTCGGATCAAATGATTCATGACCAGGCCCTCCACCTTTAACATTCGACAAACTATCTTTACTTAAACTCGCAATAGTCTTTTTATTCAACTGTAATTTTTTCATGATAATAAAACAATAAAATATCACCTACTCTTTTAAAGCTTTTCGGTTAACGCTTATACCTCATTGAAAAATAATTCCAAAACAATGAATCAACAAATACATTACCTAACACATCCAGCTGGGCCTTGTGGTCGTGTCCAGTCACAGAAAGTCGGAGCTTGTGAAAGTGGTTCGGACGGACAGCCATAAGTCTCCGGCTTTTCACAAACATCTGTACAATTACATGGACATCCCCCTTTAACATTCGACAAACTATCTTTACTTAAACTCGCAATGGTCTTCTTATTCAACTGTAATTTTTTCATGATAATAAAACAATAAAATACCACCTACTCTATTAAAGCTTTTCGGCTAACGCTTATATTTCATCAAAAGATGTATTGATTTCCAATAATAAATATTGGAAATCAATCCTACAACTCCAATCTATCGAGGCTCACAAAGAACAGTAAAGCCTGCACAATAGTCAGTATACTTATGACAATCGAGAGTATACAAATCACATCTTCTGGTATCATCACACCCATATGTTGCACATTCTCCACCGCCGGTTGGCCCACCACCTTTAACATTCGACAAACTGTCTTTACTCAAGCTCGCAATAGTCTTTTTGTTTAACTGTAACTTTTTCATTATTATAAATCACTAAAATATCACCTACTCTATTAAAGCTTTTCGGTTAACGCTTACATTTCATCAAAAAAAAGTATTGATTCCCAATAATAAATACTGAAAATCAATCTATAGGATATTCACATTTTCTAGTAAAGCAAGGGCCTTCTACAGTATAGATATAACATCCGCCTCCTCCTGACGTATCTTGGTTACCCCCACCCTTAACGCTTTTCATACTACTTTTTTTTAAACTTGTAATCGTTTTTTTATTCAACTGTAATTTTTTCATAATAATAAAACAATAAAATACCACCTACTCTATCAAAGCTTTTCGGTCAACGCTCAATATTCCATTAAAACAATATTGATTCCCAATAATAAATGTTGGAAATCAATCATAAATCTAAATTGTTCGGGGATCGTAGGTACAAGGAGCCGTTCGTGTATATTCACCACAGTAGTCAGTATACTCTTGACATGCCTCTCTCGTATCACTACATCTATAGGATTGGCATTCTCCACCACCAGTAGGCCCTCCACCTTTAACATTCAATAAACTATCTTTACTCAAGCTCGCAATGGTCTTCTTATTCAACTGTAATTTTTTCATGATAATAAAACAATAAAATATCACCTACTCTATTAAAGCTTTTCGGTTAACGCTATTTACACATCTCGAATATAATCAACATAACTTAGTAATCAATAAGTTGATTTGCAAATGTGCTGAAAAACATAATTACCGCCATGCCTCATAAAAACCACCATATCTAATCAAATATCTCTATCTTTTAATTATTTTAAACACAACTTATGGCAGTATACACTCTCGAATCACAGAAAAATCCCCTTAAATCAAAACACAGACACAATAACCTCACTAGGAGGTGATTAAAGAAAAACATTAAGACAAACTCGCAAGAATCAAACTATCCATTTGCGAAAAGAAGCAAACTCTCCCTAACAATTTCAAACTTCTTTTTTGAAAATAACTCATTACAATAGCATCTGGTAAACGAAGGACAAACTCACCCAACAAACAACACATAATAATGCGTTGCGAACAGAGCCTAACTATCAGAAGAATGAAAAATCAGATACATGAATCAGGGATTCCACATGTTTGATCCTAACAGACCATTAGGTGTAAAAATCTGAAATACTTCCTACAATTATGAGAATATTGACATTCTCTCAATCAAATCTGACTAAGAAATATGATGCCTATCAATGAACAATTGTTGGCGTAACTATATTTAAATTATAACCTCACCGAAAACTGTTCAATTATAAACATTCTGTTAGTTTTATTTTTTATTGTGAAATTTAATGGGCTTTTGTTTTTTTAATTCATTTTTTTACTCATATTTGCACCCATAAAATAAAGAACAGATGAATACAACATTAATTAGAGCAAATAAACAGATGAAGCACAATAAACACTATTGAGTTACTACCTGTATGGAACAATGTGATACTAAATATCAAAAAAGCCTACAGAAATCCTGTAGGCTTTTTTTGTACTCATTTTCAGTTTGGATTTAAGTCAACCACATAAAAAATAAGCATAAACCCAAACGATCTAACTATTACAAAGAATAATACCATGAAAATCCTAAAATTTGGTGGCACCTCCGTTGGTTCAGAAGAACGTATACAGAATTTGGCCCAGATTGTACAGAATGAAAAACCATGCATTGTCGTTCTTTCAGCTATGGCTGGTACGACAAATGCTTTGGTTGAAATTACAGAGCTTCTTTATACAGGTGATAATAAAAATGCTCTTGAAAAAATTGAACTTTTAGAAAAAAAATATGAGGACAGAATTGAAAAGCTATATGCCAGCAAGGAATATCTTAATAAGGGATATGAACTAATACAGTCACATTTTGTATTTATTAAAGGGTTTGTACACAAATCATTTACTCAACTTCAAGAAAAAGCGATTCTGGCACAAGGGGAATTAATTTCAACAGCTATGTTTCACTATCATCTTGCTGAAAACAATATTGACTCTACCCTTCTTCCTGCTCTTAATTTTATGAGAATAGATAAGGATGGTGAACCTGATAACTATTATATACAGGAGAATCTGAAAAGAGAAATCAGTCAATACCCTGAATCAAACTTGTTTATTACTCAAGGTTATATTTGCAGAAATGCCTATGGTGAGGTTGATAATTTGCATCGTGGTGGTAGTGATTATTCTGCTTCTCTTATAGGAGTCGCTATAGATGCCGAAGAAGTGCAAGTTTGGACTGACATTGATGGTTTCCACAATAACGATCCTCGTTTTGTTAACGAGACACATGCTATTAGCGAATTATCGTTTGATGAAGCTGCAGAGCTAGCCTATTTTGGTGCTAAAATTATGCACCCAGCAAGTGTTTTGCCTTGTAAAGAAAGTAATATTCCTGTTCGCTTGAAGAATACTTTGAGTCCAGTAGATGCGGGCACACTTATTTCTAACAAGCTTGAGCTAAAAGGTGTAAAAGCAATAGCAGCAAAAGATGGCATTACTGCGGTTAAAATAAAATCAGGCAGAATGTTATTGGCATATGGGTTTCTGAGAAAAATATTTGAAGTGTTTGAAATTTACAAAACACCTATTGATATGATTACGACATCAGAAGTTGCTGTATCACTTACCATAGATGATACAAGTAATCTAATTGAAATAGAGAAGGAACTCAACAAGTTTGGCATCGTTGAAATAGATCAGAACCAATCTATTATATGTATCGTAGGTGATTTTATTTCTGAGAACTCGGGTTCAGCTAAAATAGTACTCGAAGCACTTGAACAGATTCCATTGAGAATGATCTCATATGGCGGAAGTAATCACAACATAACAGTGTTGGTTAATCAGGAATATAAAGTTGAAGCCTTAAAAGCACTTAACCAACTTTTCAATTAAAAAAATCTATTTTAATACTGTTTTAGTATGAAAAATGAATCAACATACAACTTTCTGGCTTCTCAAGAGACTCCATTTTACTATTACGATTTAAATCTCTTGGAAGACAGTTTAAGTCTAATAAAAAAAGAAGCTTCGAAATATAACTATCATATTCATTACGCCATTAAAGCGAATGCCAATTCACGAATACTATCTCTTATCCAGAGCTATGGGTTTGGAGCTGATTGCGTCAGTGGTAATGAGATTAAACGGTCGTTGGAAAATAACTTTCCTGCCAATAAAATTGTTTACGCCGGAGTTGGCAAATCGGATAAGGAAATTGAAACTGCTCTTGATAGCAACATTTTCTGTTTCAATTGTGAGTCTATTCCCGAAATAGAGATCATCAACGAGATTGCAAAATCGAAAAATAAAGTTGCAAATATTGCACTAAGAATCAACCCAAACGTGAATGCGAACACCCATCATTATATAACCACTGGGATTTCGGAAAATAAATTTGGTATTAATCCATGGGAATTTGAACAAATTCTTGAACTTTTAAAGAAGCTTGAAAATATAAACTTAATTGGTTTACACTTTCATATTGGTTCACAAATAGTAGACTTAAGCGTGTTTAAAAGTCTTTGTTTACGCATAAATGAAATTCAAGATTGGTTTTTAGATCATCAAATTATTGTCGATCATATTAATGTTGGCGGTGGTTTAGGAATAAACTACCATGAACCAGACGAAGAACCAATACCTGATTTTAGAAGCTATTTTGCAATTTTCAATGAATTCCTGAATCTTAAAGCGAATCAAGAAGTTCATTTCGAATTAGGACGCTCGATAGTTGGACAATGCGGAAGTCTAATTTCAAGAGTACTGTATGTTAAAAATGGGATCAATACAAATTTTGCAATTCTTGATGCAGGCATGACGGAACTTCTTCGCCCTGCCTTATATCAGGCTTTTCATAAAATTGAAAACCTAAGTTCTAGCGAGCCTAAGGAAAATTATGATGTCGTTGGCCCAATTTGCGAATCGTCAGATTGCTTTGGAAAGACTGTTGCCCTAGCCAAATCAAAACGAAATGACCTAATTGCCATTCGTTCAACAGGAGCATATGGGGAAGTTATGGCATCAAACTACAACCTTCGACAGGTTGCTAAATCATTTTTTTCACAAAACAACAAACAACCACGACGCTGATTATCTGACCAATACCATCTTTAATAGATTTTACTATTTAACTATTAACCAAAACATTTGGATTTTAATTTTAAAATTCAATACTTTGTGAAGTCTAAAAAAAGAAAACATGAACGCTTCAGTTTGCAAATTTTGGTGGTGGCACAATTCTAATCTCTCATATACCCTGAGCAGAAACGTCCGCCCTATATGCAAATCTTAAGCCTTTAAAAAAGATAAAAACAGCATCAAGCGACCTACTGATTTCAGTAGGTCGCTTTTTTTTTAACTCAATTTTCCCAGTTATGATCAAATTCAAACATTATAAAAAAGAAATGCTAGCTGATGTTATAACGCCAGTAAGTATGTACCTTAAACTTCGTGATCGTTTCCCACAAAGTATTCTCCTTGAAAGCTCAGATTATCACAGCCCAGAAAATGCAAGTTCTTTCATAGCGCTTGAACCTATAGCTAATATTTGTTTAAAAGATAATTTACTAATTGAAAGCTTTGGGTCTGAAAGAAAAGAAACAAATATTAAAGGCCAACCTATCGGCTTTTTAGCCAATCAGCTTGAATCCTTTGTAAAACAATTTGATCTTGAAGATAAGGATGAGATAAATAAAGCTAATGCTTTATTTGGTTACACTTCTTTTGATGCAGTTCCTGGATTTGAAAGTTTAAATTTCATAGAGAAACCTGGTGAGAAAATACCTCAACTATCCTACTCGCTTTATCGTTTTATTATTGAAGTCAACCATTTTAATAACACCCTGACTATTGTAGAGTTGACTCAGGACTCAGAAGAGTCAAGAATAGGAGAAATAGAAGGCCTTCTTAGAAATCACAATATTCCTAGCTTTAATTTCCGCTTGAAAGACGAGAAAGAGAAAAGTAATATGAGTGATCAGGACTACTTGGATATTGTTCAAAAAGGCATTAAGCATTGTCAACGCGGTGATGTTTTTCAAATTGTTCTTTCACGATCATTTTCACAAGGCTACCAAGGTGACGATTTCAATCTTTATAGGGCTTTACGATCGGTGAACCCTTCTCCTTATTTATTCTATTTCGATTGTGGTTCGTTTCGAATTATGGGATCTTCACCAGAAGCACAAATTGAGATAAAAGACAATAAAGCTTACATACATCCAATTGCAGGTACATTCCGCCGATCTGGCGATGCTGTTCAAGATATTGAGTTGGCAAAGAAGCTTGAAGCTGATGAAAAAGAACAAAGCGAACACGTTATGCTTGTCGATTTAGCAAGAAATGACCTGAGTCGAAATGCAAGTAATATAAAAATTGAAACATTCCGTGAAGTCCAATTTTACTCTCATGTCATTCATTTAGTATCTAAAGTTTCTGGAGAATTACCAAAAAACTACAATGCTTTCGATTTAATTGGTAACACGTTCCCTGCAGGAACTTTATCAGGGGCACCAAAGTATAAAGCAATGGAGCTAATCGACAAATATGAACCTACAAGTCGTGGATTTTACGGAGGTTGTATTGGATCTATCGGATTTAATGGAGAAGTAAATCAAGCCATAATGATTCGAACCTTCCTTAGTAAGGACAATAACTTATACTACCAAGCGGGTGCTGGTGTTGTAGAAAAATCAGTTCCCGAGAGTGAATTAGACGAAGTAGATAACAAGCTTGCAGCACTAAGAAAAGCATTAAGAATAGCAGAAAAAATTGGCAAATAACACTCACATCATGAAAATACTTGTTCTAGATAATTACGATTCTTTCACTTACAATTTAGTTGAATATTTACGCCAACTAAACCCAGGTGAAATCGAAATCCATCGAAATAGAGAAATTGAATTAAGCGAAATTGAAAAATTCGATAAAATCCTTCTTTCTCCAGGCCCAGGAATACCAGACGAAGCTGGAATCCTTAAAGACGTCATTAAAAAATATGCTCCTACAAAATCAATTCTGGGCATCTGCTTAGGACATCAAGCCATAGCTGAAGTTTTTGGTGCTAAACTGGAAAACCCTGCAAAAGTATACCATGGTATAGCTACAGATATAACTCGATGTAACGACAAGTCGAGGCTTCTAAAAGGTATCCCCAGTGAGTTTAAAGCAGGACGCTATCACTCATGGAATGTTTCAAACAATGGTCTTCCTGATTGCCTAGAAGTAACATGCAAAGATGAAGACAATATGATAATGGGATTAAGACACAAAGAATATGATGTTGAAGGCATTCAGTTTCACCCAGAATCAATACTAACGCCTCAGGGTTTACAAATGATAAAGAATTGGTTGATGGAATCTTAATGGATCACAACTAATTCAAACATCAATTTCAACACAAAATAACATGAAAAATATACTACATCATTTATTCGAATATAAGGCTCTGACCAAACAAGAAGCCGAGAGTGTTTTGATTCAAATTACTAAAGGTGAATTTAACGAGGCTCAAATTATTGCGTTTTTAACCGTTTTTCAGATGCGAACTATAACGGTTGATGAGTTGAGTGGTTTTAGAAGTGCCTTATTAAAAATGGGAATACCCGTTGACCTTTCTGACTACAATTGTATTGATCTTTGTGGAACTGGAGGCGATTCAAAAAACACATTTAATATATCAACACTATCTTCTTTCATAGTAGCTGGTGCTGGAGAAATGGTAAGTAAACATGGCAACTATAGCGTTTCATCGTTCTGTGGTTCTTCAAACGTAATAGAATACCTTGGATACGAATTTAAAGACAAAGAAAGTGACCTGAAAGACGACTTAGAACGCTCTGGAATTTGTTTTTTACATGCTCCTCGTTTTAATCCAGCGATGAAAAATATTGCATCGGTTCGAAAAAATCTAGGTATCAGAACTTTCTTCAATATGCTAGGACCACTCGTTAACCCTTCTCAGCCTAAAAATCAAATTGTAGGCGTTTATAGTTTGGAGTTAGCTCGCCTTTATCAATATGTATTGCAAGAAACTGAGACTCGCTTCTCAATCTTGCATAATATTGATGGTTACGACGAAATAGCTTTAACAGATAAAGTTAAAATCATTTCAAATGACCGAGAAGAAATTCTGAGCCCACATGATTTAGGATTTCGAACTTTAGCTCCAGAAGAGCTTTATGGCGGAGAAACTGTAAAAGAAGCAGCTGATCTTTTTGTAAACATTTTGAAAGGTAAGGGAACCGAAGCTCAAAATTCAGTTTGTATTGCCAATGCGGGGACTGCAATTCACTGCATTCATCCTGAGATTTCAAGAGAAGATGCTTTCGATAGAGCAAAGGTTTCATTGGAGTCAGGCAAAGCTCTTTTATCGCTGAACAAACTGGTTAATGGATTTATTTAAAAGAAAATCATGCACGACATATTACGTACCATTGTAGAACAAAAACATAAGGAAGTTGAACAACTTCAGAATGAAGTTACTATTGAAGAGTTAAAGCAAAGTAAGAATTTTAACAGAACTTGCTATTCTGCAAAAGCTGCAATAATAGGTGAAAATTGTTCAGGTATTATTTCTGAATTTAAGAGACAATCACCTAAAAAAGGCCCAATCAATGCAGATGCTGATATTAAATCTGTGGTTCAATCCTATGAAAAGGCTAAAGTATCAGTCGTATCAGTCTTAACTGATCATATTTTTTTTGGTGCCCATAACACAGATTTCGAGATTGCAAGAGATAGTTTAAACATTCCTATTCTACGAAAAGACTTTATCATTCATCCTTATCAGGTATATCAGACTAAAGCAATGGGGGCTGATTTAATGCTTTTAATAGCAGCCATTTTAACTCCTGAAGAGGTTGAAAACATGAGTCAACTTGCTAAAAGTTTGGGAATGGAGGTTCTTCTGGAGATTCATGGCGAAACAGAATTGAATCATATTAATCCTTCTGTCGATTTGGTCGGTATAAATAATCGAAACTTAAAAGATTTCTCAGTAGACTTAAAGCATTCAATCGAGTTATCGGAACAAATCCCAGATCATTTCGTAAAAGTGGCTGAAAGTGGAATCAAAGGAATAGATGATATCAACTATCTAAAATCGAATGGATTTCAAGCCTTCCTCATTGGTGAATACTTCATGAAGAATGATGAACCAGGTGAAGCCTGTTCCGAATTAATTCAAAACTTAAGTCTTAAAAAAAAATAAGATGCAACTGAAAGTATGCGGACTTAAAAGTCCTGAAAACATAAAGCAAATTGCTGAACTAAACCTTGATTATATGGGTTTCATCTTCGTTAAAAAATCCAAACGTTTTGTTGGCAAGGACTTAACAAAGAAAATGCTGACTGATATACCAAAACAGATTTCGAAAGTTGCTGTTTTTGTAAATGAAAGATCAGAAGACATTTTATGGACGTTAAAAGATTATGAATCTGAGTTCAATTTTATTCAATGCCATGGTGACGAAACTCCTGAGTATTGTCGTGATTTAAAAAAGCTAGGTTTTGGTATTATAAAAGCCTTCCAAATGGATGAAGAGTTTGATTTTAGTCAACTAAAATCGTACGAAGACATGGTAGATTACTACTTATTCGATACATCATCTAAAAACTATGGAGGAAGTGGCAAGAAATTCGATTGGGAACTTCTTAATAAATATCAAGGATCGAAACCCTTTTTCTTAAGCGGGGGTATTACAGTTAATGATGCAAAAAGCATTCAAGATTTAAATCACCCACAACTTTCTGCAGTTGATATTAACTCAGGATTCGAAGATGAACCTGGTTTAAAAAATGTAGAATTAGTCAAAAATTTTAGTAAAGATCTAAACTTAGCAAATCGCACTTAAACAACAGCTTCAAATGAAATATCAAGTAGATAACAAGGGTTTTTATGGCAATTTTGGTGGAGCTTATATCCCTGAACTTTTAAGAAAAAATGTGGATGAGTTAGAACGAACTTATCTTGATATATTAGAATCAGAAGATTTCAAATCTGAATATGCGCACCTTCTCGATAATTACGTAGGGCGTCCTACCCCGCTTACATACGCAACTAATTTATCGGCAAAATATAACACTCAGGTTTACCTTAAAAGAGAAGATTTGAACCATACGGGGGCCCATAAAATAAATAATACAATTGGGCAGATTCTTTTAGCTAAACACTTAGGTAAAAAAAGAATTATAGCCGAAACAGGGGCCGGACAACATGGTGTTGCAACGGCTACTGTTTGCGCTCTTTTCGGTCTTGAATGTGTCGTTCACATGGGAGCTCTTGATGTGGAAAGACAAGCTCCCAATGTGGCTCGCATGAAAATGCTTGGTGCCACAGTAGTTCCTGCAGAATCGGGAAATAAAACCCTAAAAGATGCAACCAATGAGGCCATTCGTGACTGGATTGCCAACCCTCATTCTTTCTATTTGATTGGTTCTGTTGTTGGACCTCACCCTTATCCAGATATGGTGAGCCGCTTGCAGTCTATAATATCCGAAGAGGTTAGAATGCAATTAGAGAAAGAACAAGGAAACCCTAATCCTGACTATGTAATTGCCTGCGTTGGTGGAGGAAGTAATGCTGCTGGTGCATTTTATCATTTCCTAGATGAAAAGGACGTCAACTTAATTGCTGTGGAAGCATCAGGTAAAGGCGTTGATACTGATGAAACTGCTGCTACAATTACCATCGGCACAACAGGTTTTATTCACGGGAGTAAAACTTTACTAATGCAAGATGATGATGGTCAAATTATTGAACCTTATTCTATTTCAGCGGGTTTAGATTACCCTGGAGTTGGTCCAATACATGCACATTTAGCAGAAACTGGTCGTGTGAAGTACATTAGTGCAACAGATGATGATGCTCTTAAGGCAGCAAAAACTTTAGCTCAAAATGAAGGCATTATTCCAGCTTTGGAATCTGCCCATGCATTGGCTGCTCTCGACAAATTAAAATTTGAAAAAGATGACGTGGTCGTCATGATTGTATCTGGACGTGGAGACAAGGATATGGAAACTTATATGAATCGTTTATAGGTTTAAAGTTCTGAGTTTAGAGTTATAAGTTAAAACTAAAATTCACGATAACAGACTTCGAATGTGTTAGCAACTAAGATATCAGTTCATCACATTTCAACTCCGCTCTATGCAAGTCAAATAAACAAATCGCCACATTAATAAAACATCTCATGAATAGAATAGACAACTTATTCCAGAATAAAAAACAACATATATTATCCATCTATTTTCCTGCTGGATATCCAAACTTAAACGACACAGTTCCTAACTTAGAAATGCTTCAAGAGTCTGGTGTCGACATTGTTGAAATAGGTATTCCTTTTTCCGATCCTTTAGCAGATGGATCTGCCATACAAATGGCGGCAAAACAAGCCCTGGATAATGGCATGAGTCTCCGTTTACTTTTCGACCAGCTTAAAGATGTGCGTCAAACAGTAAGCATGCCTCTTATACTAATGGGATACTGGAATTCAATTTATCGTTATGGTGTCGAAAAATTCCTTATTGATTGCCAAAAAGTTGGCATCGATGGACTTATTGTTCCAGATCTTCCGTTGGAGGAATTCGAATTACATTATAAAACTGATTTCGAAAAATACGGCGTCCATAATGTTCTTCTAGCTTGTCCTGAAACAGAAGAAGAGCGTTTAGAAAAATTGATTAAATCAAGCCAAGGTTTTCTTTATATGGTTTCCTCATCAGCTACAACAGGAGGAGACATGAAAGTTAATGACAAACAAAAGAACTATTTTAATCGAATTAAACAAATTAATACGCCGCGACTTATCGGATTCGGCATCAGTAATAAAGAGAATTTCGCTTATGCCTGTGAATTTGCCAATGGTGCCATTGTTGGTACGGCTTTTATTAAAGCATTGAAGAAAAATCAAGCTGAGAATTTTATTAAAAACTTAAAATAATCCAATATTTAGTATCGAGACATGGTAATAGCTAATCATTAGCACTTCAAGTAGCTTAACCATGTCTCATGACAACTAAAATCGATTATCATTTAAGTACTTCATCAATGCTTCGCGATAGCTCAAACCTACAGGGATTTGATGTTTATCAATCAGTATATACCTACCAGTGAATTGCAAGACTTTATCAAGAGGGACAATGAATGATTTGTGAACTCTTATAAAATTATAAGCTTGTAGAATTTCTTCAATTGATTTAAGTGTTTTCAGCGCCATATAATAATTCTTTCCACAGATAATTTTGGCGTAATCTCTCATACCCTCGATATAATCAATATCGTCAACAAATATTTTCACATATTCATCCCCTTCTTTTATAAAAAAAGAAGGTCTGATTTGTGGCAAGCTGTTGTTTGAAACGGCTGACATCTGACTTTCAAAACGCTCAATACCCTTGGCAAAACGTTCAAAGGGAACCGGTTTCAAAAGGTAATCGACGACATCCAGATCAAAACTTTCTATGGCGTATTCAGAATAAGATGTCACCAGAATAAACTTATTCTTAGATTTAACCAACTTTACTAAATCTGTACCTGAAATATGAGGCATAGCTATATCTGTAAAGATTAGATCTACCTGATGTTGCTTTAGAAATGACAAAGCTTCTACAGGGTCGGTAAAGGTGTCCAACAATTCAAATTGGGCATATCTCTGAATGTAATTTTTCAACACGTCGATACCCAATTGCTCATCATCGATTATAATTACACTGTACTTGTTCATGCCTCTAATTTAAGTTCAAGTTCTGCCCCAAAGATATTACCCATCTCAGAAAGGGATAATTTTGATGTTTTAGGATATGTCAGTTGAAGTCGGTCTCTTAAATTATCTAAGCCCTTTCCTTCTCTGTTTTCGTATCTATTCGACTCCTTAGTCAATATACTATTTTGTGTTGAAAAGGTCAGTATATCCCCTTCCATTTTCAATTTTATATGTACAAATGAATCAGGGTGGTTGATATAAAAGCCATGTTTAAAAGTATTCTCAACTAAAGGAAGCAGTAATAAAGGCTCAATTAACTTCCCTTTTACGATGCCTTCCGTTTCAAATTGAATATTAGCTTTCTCACCAAATCGTATTTTCTCAATAGCAATGTATTCCTGTAAAAATTTCAATTCTCTTTCCAATGGTATTCTAGCAACACTCACTTCATCAGTTAAGTAACGCATCATACCCGATAATTTAAGTATGGTTCCGGAGATTTCAGGATGATTATTAAGAGACATGCTGTAAACCGAATTGAGGGCATTAAACAAAAAATGGGGGTGAAATTGCTGTCGAAGCAGTTGATTGCGGGTAGAATCAAGAGCCTCCTTCATTTTGTAATATCTGCTCGTAAAAATATAATCGACATTATCTACCAAAATAAAAAGAAGTAATAAAACGCTGCCAAAGCCAATGTATTGCATCACATCATCGAATACTTGTACAAAATAAGGACCAGCTAGATGAGCTTGTTGATTCTTGAAATAGGCTAGTGTAATCATGAATATAAGCATCAGAAAACTCAGGATTGCCAGCACGGGAATTTTTCTTTTCCAGTTTGCCTTTCCTTTCATAAAATAAAGAATATAAACGAAAACACTAGTCAAGCCATACTCAAATACATCACGGAAAAAGAAAAAAGGGAATTCCAATGGCCATTTGATATCGTAAGAGGGAACATAGATAAAAGAGAAGGCTAATATATATAAAATATGAAAACCGACTCTTATGCGATACTTCACTTTGGGATTCTTTAAAAATTCGTGGTGACTAATCATTATTTCATGTTTTAATTCGAATATAAAATTAAATAAATTGATTCGAAACATGTCGATATATTCATTCTGTTAATCGGATATGAAAGCTCTTTCGTCGATTTGGCTTTTCTACCTACCTTAAGTCCGATATATTCGTTTCAAATTCAAACAAAAAAATTGAAACCGCCAAAACGTATCAAGTTAAAGGCACAATAAAAAAATAGATGAAAAAGATGATTTGTATTCTGTTCATTCTAACACTGGGATTGAGCATAACAAAAGCTGACACAAAAAGAGATAAACGAACACCATTTTCCAAAGTAGAGTTTCGGGAGAATAAGCCCTATGTGGAATTTAAGGAGAATTGGGTAAAGCTAATAAGTATCGAAGGTAAAGCTGTAGACACATACATACAAGCTGCAAAAACCATGGATCCCTCCGATTGGAAATTTCGTTTTATCCGTCACTTACACTATATAATGGATGACATGAAAATGGAAAGAGGTAAAAGTGTGAAAGTATCATTTGAACAAAATGGCAAGCTCCAAACTCACAATTACACACTGAAGATAGAGAACCGAAATCTTGCAACCGATTACTATGAGAAGTGCATAGGAAGAAACAAAATTCACAGAGAGCATAACAAAGTAATCCCTGCTGAATATGAATACCTCACAATGCGAATGGACTCTTATGAAAAAAAAGATAAAAATTGGATCAACAGAAAAGAAGCTATTCATGATTTAGAGCATTTAGAATGGCAAATTGTAAACAACTACTCATATGCGGAACTTACAGACTTCAATTATCCTTCGGCTTTAGATGCTATTCGTGCCGCTCTAAAAAATGGAATTACTCGTCGCGATTTTGCCTTACAGCTTAAAATGTTTATGGCCAATTTTGGTGACGGTCATAGCCGCGTAAGTATGAGATATCTATTTGCTGACAGATCTGAATTCTTATTCCTTCCTTTTAAAATTATAAAAGTCGACAATCATTTTTTAGCCATAAATACAGAAAAACAAGAAGCCTGGAATCTGAATTTCCCTCGATTGGAGGCCATTAATGGAATCGATATTCAAAAGTTATATCAACTGGCTGGCCGCATGGTAGCTAAAACAACATTTAAGTTTGTTGAGCGAAACAGCATCGATTATCTATTATATACAGCATGGATGCTGAAATTAGCTGGGGTTGATGTAAAAGAAAAAGTAACTGTTCGATTCAGTAATGGTACAAAATCAATACAGCAAGAATTCAAATTAAAAAATGAAGCACCTAAATCTTGTATCAAAAGAGAATATTTAAAGAATGAGATACTGAATGGCAAACTAGCCTATTTAGCATTTCAAGAACACATGGATCGTGATGATAAATTCATAAGTTCTTTGCATAAAGCCATGACAGAATTTAAAGGAACGCATGGTTTGATTATCGATATACGAGGAAATGGAGGGGGAAACCGAGCTCCCTTAAAAGC
>Ga0209272_10000804_pt1 | contig 22328 bp, 28 predicted proteins | sample tdDd002_FD_187125 | JGI IMG/M metagenome (GOLD analysis project Ga0209272, IMG submission 187125) | Marine sediment microbial communities from the Atlantic coast under amendment with organic carbon and nitrate - tdDd00.2 (SPAdes)... | ecosystem: Environmental > Aquatic > Marine > Coastal >... | reverse complement strand
ATTGTAAAATAATATTTTAATGCTTTGTAATAATCTGAGCGGTCCTCAATCTTACTGAGTAGAATCTCATCAAAACTATAATGCGAACCAAAACTATCACATGTAATCAATAACTTGTCTTCTCTTAGATAGGTATACATTGAATCTGGCCAATGCAAAAATGGAGCTGATATGAATTCTAATGTTTTGCCACCTAAATCTAAAGTATCACCTGTATTAACTTTCATCGATTCAAATGATCGATTGGTAATTTCCTTTAAAAAGCCAATAGCAGATGCTGATCCAACAATTGTAATATTGGGATTAAGTTCAAGAAGTTTTTCCACTGAGCCCACATGATCAGGTTCTGTATGATCTACAACTAGATAGTCAATGTCTTCAATGGCAGTCATTGATTTTAATTTTTCTAGATAGTGATCCCAAAACTTTATTTTAACCGTTTCAAACAATACAGTCTTATTTTCACCTTTTACAAAATATGAATTATAAGATGTTCCAAATTCAGTTTCCATGATGATATCAAAGACTCTAAGATTAGGATCTAATGCTCCAATCCACGTTACACCCTGCTTTAAAATTAATTTCTCCATATTTACCTCCCGTCTACTCATACCCTAATGGTACCATGTTATTCTAAATAATGGTGTTATTCTCCATGTATTACCTATTTTTTTAAGAATTTTTCTGAATAACTATTGACAGATAATAAAATACTATGTATTATTAATTTGTAATCATTACAAATTTGAAAAAACAACTAAACAATAAATTAAAAATGGAGGTATTATTATGAAGAATTACGAATGTGAACCATGTGGTTATGTTTATGATCCAGTTGTAGGTGATCCAGATGGCGGTATTGCACCAGGAACTGCTTTTGCAGATATCCCTGAAGATTGGGTTTGCCCAATTTGTGGAGTAGGTAAAGAGTTTTTTACAGTAGCTGAATAATCAGCTGCTGTCACTATATTTTGGCGTAGGAGGAAGAAATTAATGAAATATGTATGTACTGTCTGTGGACATATCCACGAAGGTGATCAAGCACCAGAGAAATGCCCAATCTGTAACGCACCAGCTGAGAAATTTAATGTTTTAAATACAGATGTAGACTTCGCAGATGAGCATGTATTAGGTGTCGCTCAAGGCGTTGACGAAAGAGTTTTAGAAGGTTTAAGACAAAACTTCCAAGGCGAATGTATGGAAGTTGGTATGTACTTAGCTATGGCAAGAGTTGCTGATAGAGAAGGATACCCTGAAGTATCTGAAGCATTTAAAAGATACGCATTTGAAGAAGCTGATCACGCATCAAGATTTGCAGAACTTCTTGGAGAAGTGTTAACAGACTCTACAAAGAAAAACCTTGAGTTAAGAGCTGATGCTGAGCATGGCGCATGTGCTGGTAAAAAAGATTTAGCTACTTTAGCTAAGCAATTAAACCTAGATGCAATCCATGATACAGTTCATGAAATGGCAAAAGACGAAGCTCGTCATGGTGCTGGTTTCAGAGGTTTACTTAAGAGATATTTCGGATAATAAGAAAGGAAAGGTGCTACAATGAACCGTATGTCAATTGATGAGATCAAAGCCCATCTGTCTGAACATGGTGTAAAAGCGTCCTTACCTAGAGTAAAAATCTATGAATATTTAAATACTTTTAGATCTCATCCCACTGTGGATGAGATCTACAATGCTTTATCTGACGAACTAATTACTCTATCGAAGACCACTGTTTACAACACGTTAGACTTATTTGTGAAACACAAATTAGCAGTGCAAGTCTTAATTGAAGATAATGAGGCTAGGTATGATGCCGATACGTCAAACCACGGGCATTTTAAATGTATAAGATGTCAAACAGTTTACGATTTTAATTATGATTTATCAACTGCTGATATCCCTACCTTAGAAGGATTTACATTAGAAGAATATCATACTTATATTAAAGGCGTATGTAAAGAATGTGCTGGCGATGTACACTAATCCCTTAGGGGATTTTTTTTACTCTTTTTACTTCAAAAAATAAAAAACCTCTTACCTAAGTAAGAGGTGATATGACTAAGCTAATTCTAAAGCAATTTCCATCATTTTAGTAAAAGCAGTTTGTCTTTCTTCTGGTGAAGTTTCTTCATGAGTGATTAAACTATCACTAACTGTTAAGATACAAAGTGCATTTACACCAAATTTAGCTGCATTCATATAAAGAGCTGCTGCTTCCATCTCTACAGCTAAAACACCCATATCCATCCATGATTTCATAGCGTTAGGATCAGCGTTGTAGAAGATATCTGAAGATAAAATGTTACCTACTGTAACAGGAATCTCTTTTGAATTTGCTACTGTAACAGCTTTATTCAATAAGTCCCAAGATGCTATTGCTGAATATGTACCTTGGAAGTTATATTGTGATGCATAGTTAGAATTTGTTGAAGCGCCCATTCCAATAATAACATCATAAAGGTTTAATTCTTTTTGCATTGCGCCACATGAACCAATTCTGATAAGGTTTTTACAACCGAATACATTGATTAATTCCCATGAGTAAATACCAATACTTGGCATTCCCATACCAGAACCCATTACAGAAATTCTTTTACCATTATAAGTACCTGTAAAACCGAACATATTTCTTACTGTATTAAACTGAACAACATCAGTTAAAAATGTATCAGCAATGAATTTTGCTCTTAACGGATCTCCAGGAAGTAGTACGGTTTCGGCTATTTCTATGCCTTCTGGCTTAATATGTGCTGTATTTTTCATAATTTTCTCTCCTTTTTCTAATAGCTGTAATGATTGTATCATTAAACGAATCTCAAACAAAAGGCTTTATCTAATGATACTTTAAGTTTGTATAGATTTTACAACAATCACAGTCTAGATACCCGTTTTTTTTCATTAAAAACTTATTTTAAATAAGAATCCAATTGGAGAGTTTTCAATACTATATTCTAGGCTGTGTAGATCTAGTGTTTTCTTTACAATTGCCAGCCCTAGACCATTACCACCAAAGTCTCTTGAACGTGACTTTTCAAGACGATAAAATCGATCCCATATTTTTTTTAGTTCAAAATCATTAATCGTTTCATAAGAGTTTTCGATTATCAACTCACGATTCTGAAGAGTGATATTAATGATCTTTTCATCATTTACATACCTAAAGGCATTTGAAAGTAGATTGTTTATAACAAGTTCCATCTTATAGATATCCACATCAATCATGGTATCCTCTAAATCAATATGAACTGTCATATCAGTCATAATTTGATCAAAGCTACGAAGAAGATTATTGATCATACGTTTCATATTTATATGAGTTTTCTCAAGTCTTTGTTCACCCGATTCCAGATTAGAAAGTTCTAACATATCCAGAACCAAACCATTCATCTTATCCACTTCTTCTAAGATAACTTCCAAGTAATAATCTGCTTTATTTTTTGAGATGCCATCCATAATGCCCTCTGAATAACTTTTTATCACCCCTAAAGGTGTTTTTAATTCATGAGAGACATCCGCTACAAATTCACGTCTTATTTTTTCTTGTCTTCTTTCAAATTCAATTTCATCTTCTAATGTATCAATCTTCTCTTTTAATGATCTAGAAAGCATGTTAATGCCTTTTCCTAAAGTACCAATTTCATCTGATCTGGATTCATCACATACAACATCAAAGTTTAAATTGGCGATTTCCCCAGTGGAGCTTGAGATTGCAACAATAGGTTTCGAGATGATTCTAGAGAAGAAAAATGAAATAATCAAAATGAGTATCACCATAAATAATGTCAGATACAGCTGAAATTGCCCTTGTACTTCCAACACTTCGTTGATTGGTTGTAAAGACATCATGGTCATAGCATAATATACTTCTCCAGCCACCCTGACTTTTTTCATGGTAAAGTCATATTGATCTAAATTCGTTTGATTTTCCTCAAAAACCGTCTGATAGTAGTAATCGGTCAGTATATTGGTTTTTTCGATAATCTCATCACTCAGTAGTTTTTCTTCTATATCAACAATCGTACCTTCCAAAAATACTTCTTCATCATAATCATAGAAAAATGTTGAGTCGGTGTCTTCATCTAAAGAAGCATATCCAGAATAGCTGTCAAAATAGTATCCATCATAAACAAAACTGTAAGGTATGAAATCATCGTCGTTTTCATAACCAATCAGTTCTACTTCTTCACCTATAAACTGACTCGAGAAGTCTTCAAGTTCAGCATTTCCATAATCATCGTATTCTTCAAACTCACCAATATCTCCTACTGGTAACACATATATTTCATTGTCAGCTTCAATATAAACACTTGTTTCAAATGATGTCTGATAAGATGCTGGATGATAATCTTGGTATGAGGTGAAAATCAATAATGGTTCATTTGTTTCTGCCATATATTCATATAGAATATCAGACTGTTTTTTTAAATCATCGGTTTCAAAAAACTCTTCAACTGCTAATTCAAATGTTTCATTAGCTATTTCTGATTTTTGTAACTGATAATAATCTGCTAAAAAAAACTTCTGAAAACCAAATTGTATACCGATTTGTAATATAAATAGTATTAAAACAAAAACAAATAATTTCGCAGTTATACTTTTTTTTATCATCATTTAATCCAATCTATAGCCTACTTTTACAACTGTTTTTATTCCATCATTATGTGGTGCTATTTTTTTTCTTACTTTTTTTATATGTGAATCAACCACACGAAGTTCACCATAAAAATCATAGCCCCATACTTTGTTTAGAATGAGTTCTCTTGATAATACAATGCCTTTGTTTTCAATTAAATACTTTAGTAAGTCATATTCTTTAGGAGTCATTTCAATTAATACATCATCAACAGTCACTTGATGTGCATCCAATTGTATCGTCACCCCTTTCCATTTTAAAGAACCTAACTCTATGGATATATCTTTGATTCGTGAAATCAATCTTGAGACTCTTGCAACTAACACTTTCGGACTAAAAGGTTTGGTTACATACTCATCAGCACCCAGTTCAAATCCCATCAACTTATCATCTTCTTCACTTCTTGCCGTCAACATCACAATCGGAATTCCTGATGTTTGTCTTATTTTTCTACAAACTGACCAACCATCAATTTTAGGTATCATAATATCCAAAATTACAGCATCAATATTTTCTGATTCAAATAAGTTTAATGCCATTTCACCATCAAATGCAGAGACTGTTTTATATCCTTCACCTTTCAGGTAATCGCATATTATCTCATTTAACTTCATTTCATCTTCTATAACAAGAATTGTTTTCATAATATCTCCTTGTAACTGGTTTTAGAGCCGAATAATTATTCAGCTCTAAACATTAAATTCTATTCTTATTCTACATCATCATCATTATCATTATCATTATCTTCTTCATCATCGCCATAATCATAGTCATCGGTGTCATCATAATCACATTCATAATCATAATCGGCTTCGTAATCTTCTGATCCGTTTGATTCTAGTAACTTCTCAAATGACTCCCAAACAGATTCTGCTTCTGCATCATTCCCTGCTTCTTCTAATATCATTGCTTCATTAAACAACTTCTCCAAAGCAGCCATGTCTTCTTCAGTAAGATCTAATTCTTCTAAAAATTCCTTTTCATCTTCAAAGGTATATGCCTCATCATAATCTTCTGGTAATTTTTTATCTATTATAGTATAAATAGCATCCCATTTTTTATCAGCTTCTTCAAATTTATCTGCTTCTTCAAGGGCTATCGCTTCATTAAACAGCTTCTCGATCGTAATCATCTCTTCATCAGTTAGACCTAACTCTTTCAAGAATTCTTTCTCATCTTCAAATGTGTAGTCTTGTTCAAAGTCTTCATCAAAGTCTTCTGGTAAGTTTGATTCAAATAAGTTATCGATTGATTCCCAAACTTTTTCGGCTTCTGCATCTTTTCCTGCTTCTTCTAATGCAATTGCCTTGTTAAATAATTCGTCTAATTCAGCCATGACTGCTGAATCAAAACCTAACTCTTCTAAAAATTCTTTTTCATTTTCGAATGTATACTCTTCATAATCCATTTCTGGTGATTTTTCTTCTACTAAGTTATAAATAGCATCCCATTTTTTTTCTGCTTCTTCAAACTTATCTGCTTCTTCAAGAGCTATAGCTTCATTAAACAACTTTTCTATAGTAGCCATTTCTTTTGCATCAAAGCCCAACTCTTCTAAGAATTCCTTCTCATCTTCAAAAGTATAATCCTCATAAGCTGTTTCAGGTAATTTTTCATCCAATAAGTTAAAATAAGCATCCCATTTTTGTTCCGCTGCTTCAGATTTATTTGTTTTTTCTAAAGCAATGGCTTCATTGAATAATTTTTCTAATGTCACCAAATCGGTTTGGCTGATATCATACTCTTTTAAGAATTCCTTTTCTTCTTCAAAAGTGTATTGCCACTCTATGGTGCTTTCTTCCTTCGTAGTGCCTGTTCCCGTTTCATTGTTTCCTGCATAAGCTACTCCTGATACAAATATCGAAAATGCCAATGCAATAATACTCGCTTTTTTAATCATTGTAAAACTCCTTTCATATCTTGTCTACACCTTTATACTAACGTTAAGATGTGCCGAAGATGTGCCCGGGGTATGTTTTATAAATAATTTAATACAAATACTAAAAATAACAGTATAGAAACAATTGCATCTTGAAACTTCATTCTAAAATGACGGATAGTAAACCAAAACTTGGAATCCGATTTTACAAGCAATTTTAACATCACCCATGCTGTGCCCATATAAGCTAAATATTCTAGAACATACTGATTGTCATAACTCACTTTTTCTATGTAGTAGATACTTTCTTTTAGAGAATTACTGTACATACCATTTATACTTAAAAATGATGGTAAAATATCCAACTGAACAATAAAGGTTACAATACATAAAACAGCCAACATCACAACACCTGTCAATTGACCTTTATTAATTTTTTTGTTTTTCAAAGGCTCACCAAAAAAGATCCTTGAAAACTTAATAAATGAAATCATCGTCCCTAAACTCACAATTCTAAATAAATTCAAATGTAGTTCTGAAGTCATACTCAGTTTTATCATACTCTTACTTAAGAATCCTACAAAAAGTGGCGCTCCTGTGATGGAAAAGATACCTATTAACATACAGAGAGTCAACACGGGATGTGCTCTACCTATACCTTTTATTTGAGACACCCTTCTAACACCATATTCATTGATAATGATACCAGCTCCCAAGAATAATAAACTTTTAAATAAGAAATGATTGAATATATGCATATAAGCACCAATTGTACCGATATCACTGTGACTTGCCAGACTCATAATAATCAAGCCGATTTGCGAAATGGTATGAAAAGCTAGAATTCCTTTTAGATCCTTTTGACTGATTGCAAATAAGATTCCTGAAATGGCTGTAAAAAATCCTAAGTAAAACATCATTTGATAGACACTGTCTATTTGATATATTTCCAGTATTCTTATCAGTCCGTAAATACCTGATTTAACCAACAATCCAGATAACAATGCAGAAATATGTGACGGTGCGGCGGTGTGTGCTCTTGGTAGCCATTCATATACTGGTAACAAAGCAGCTTTTATACACATCGATACAAAGAAACATGCAAAACTGACTTGTATCACAGAGTAATCAACTAACATATAATTCTGTTGCATTAAATAAACTTTTACAAGCGACATATTCAAAGTACCAGCTTTTAAATACAAAAGAGCCAAACCAAACAAGTAAATCATCATACCAAAACTATTAAACAATAAATAATATAGACCCGCCTTTAACGAAATACCATCTTTCTTATACAGAATTAAGATTGATGAAATAATTGTAATGATTTCAATCAAAACAAATAGAGTAAAGAAATCATTAACTTGAGCAAATCCAAAAAAACATCCCTCTAGAAACATTAAGAAGAATAAGAACTTAAAATCGGACTTTTTCTGATGCCAAGCATAAATAATAACAATCCACCAAATCATGACTGCCATGGTCATAAACATCAAACTTAAGTTATCAATCTTAAATTCTATTCCGATTTGATTTGACCAACCACCTAGAGTAAATCTAATAATACCTTCTTGAATGCATGCTTTCCATAACCACGCGACTCCAACGGTGACTAACGTTTGAATCAGATAAACACTATAATTAAAAAACTTCTTATTCAAGATGTAAATGAAGACAGAAACAACTATTGGAATAAAAATTAAAAGTTGTGATATCAATATTGTGTAATTCATTTTTTCACATCCTTTTCACCAAGTTCTGTCCAACTTAACGTACCATAATAATGAAATATCTTAACACTAAACATCAAAGCGAGCGCTGTAATAGACGCACTAATAACAATGGCTGTGATCATAAGTGCCTGGGGTAATGGATCAACCATGTCTTTAACGGTTTCTGTAATAATCGGAATTTCATTACCTGAGTACCCTGCTAATAGAATAAACAGTAAGATAATGGCAGCTTGAACAATATTGAAACAGATGATTGACTTAATAATATTGTCACTGATACAAATGCCGTATATAGCAACACCTATGATTGCTATTGCTAATATAATATCAAAAATCAAGTGTTGCCCTCCTAAATAAAATTAATAAGTAATGATACAAAACCAGTGACAACTCTTGTACAAGGAATAAATTTAGTATCAATAAATAATTGTCAATTCAAAGTGTTCTATTGATATTATTTGTGGTATCCACCTTATTAAAAATCATCTCTTAAAATAGTAGCTAATATGGCTACAACTTGGATACCATCAAATAATTTAATACATAGACTTGAGTATATTTTATAAGGTAGTTAATATTAGAAACAAGAAGAATAACAAAGAAACAATGGCATTTTGAAATTTCATTTTAAAATGTCTTATCCTATACCAAAATTTATGATCCAACTTAACGAAAATCTTTAATATACACCAGGCAATCAACATATAAAGCAGATATTCTAGAACATACTGATTGCCATAAACCACTTTATTTATATAGTAGATACTGTCTTTAAGAGAGTCGCTATACTTTCCATTTATACTTAAAAATAATGGTATGAAATCCAACTGGCTAATAAACGTTACAACACATAAAACAGCCATCGTCACAACACCTGTCAATTGACCCTTATTAATTTTTTTATGCTTTAGTGGTTCACCAAAGAAAATTGCAGAAAATTTTATGAAATAGATCATGGTCCCAATACTCACTATTCTATATAAATTCAAATGTAATTCTGAAGTCATACTCAGCTTTATCATGTTTTTACTTAAGAACCCTACAAAAAGAGGCGCACCTGTAATAGAAAAAATACCTATTAACATACAGATAGTCAGAAGTGGATGCGCTCTACCTATCCCTTTTATTTGAGATACCCTTCTAACACCATATTCATTGATGATGATACCAGCACCCAAAAACAACAAACTTTTAAACAAGAAATGATTAAATATATGCATATAAGCACCAATTGTACCAATATCGCTATGACTTGCTAGACTCATTATAATTAATCCAATTTGAGAAATAGTACTAAAGGCTAGTATTCCTTTAATATCCTTTTGACTGATAGCAAAGAATATACCTGATATAGCTGTTAAGAATCCTAAGTAAAACATTAATTGGTACACACTGTCTACTTGATATACTTCTAGTACTCTTATTAATCCGTAAAGACCTGACTTAACCAACAAACCAGAAAGTAGCGCAGAAATGTGTGACGGTGCAGCTGTGTGTGCTCTAGGTAACCAATCATAAACGGGAAATATAGCTGACTTAACACACATTGCTACAAAGAAACAAGCAAAACTGACTTGTATCACAGAATAATCGACTGACATATAATCCTGTTGCATAAAAAAGACTTTCACAAGTGAAATATTCAAAGTACCCGCTTTTAAATACAGAAGAGCCACACCGAACAAATAAATCATCATACCAAAACCGTTAAACAATAAATAATACAGTCCAGCCTTTAAAGAAATACCATCTTTTTTATACAGAATTAAGATTGATGAAATGATTGTAACTATTTCAATTAAAACAAACAGAGTAAAGAAATCATTGACTTGAACATATCCTAAAAAACAGCCCTCTAGAAACATTAGGAAGAATAAAAATTTAAAATCTGACTTTTTCTGATGCCAAGCATAAATAATAACAACCCACCAAATGATGACTGCCATCGTCATAAACATCAAACTTAAGTTATCAATTCTAAATTCTATCCCAATCTGTTTTGACCAACCACCAAGAGTAAATTTTATGATACCCATCTCAAAACTAATTTTCCATAACCACACAACTCCAATTGTGATAAATGCTTGAATCGGATAAACACAATAATTAAAGAGTTTCTTATTTAGGATGTAAATGAAGATGGAAATAACAATAGGAATAAAAATCAAAAGTTTTGATATCATTATTGCATTATTCATTTTTTCACATCCTTTTCACCAAGTTCTGTCCAACTTAAGGTACCATAATAGTGAAATATTTTAACACTAAACATCAGAGCAAGCGCTGTAATTGACGCACTAATAACAATGGCTGTAATCATAAGTGCTTGGGGTAATGGATCAACCATGCTTTTAGTCGATTCTGTAATTATCGGAATTTCATTACCCGAGTACCCAGCTAATAGAATAAACAGTAAGATAATGGCAGCTTGAACTATATTAAAGCAGATGATTGACTTAATTATATTGTCACTGACGCAAATGCCATAGATAGCAACACCGATGATTGCCAACGCTAATATGATATCAAAAATCAACTGTTACCCTCCTCAATAAAAATAATAAACAATGAAACAAATCCAATGGCTACTTTTGCACCAATGATTAAATTTAATATCAACAAGTAAATTCTTCTGATATAGTATGGATAATCCATAGGAAACATATTGGTAAAAAAATGTCCAGTTGTGATAAATCCAATTAAGATTACAAGAGGTAACGATATAAATAAGTACTTGTCTATTTTAAGCATTTTAGTTATGTTAAAGGGATGTGCACCTTTAATAAAAAAATACATCAAATAACTGGTCGCCAATATGACACCACCTTGGAAACCACCACCAACAGAAGTATCTCCATTGACTATAATGTAAATACCAAACAGAAGCAGAAACGGTAACAATATTCGACTAATTGTAATTAAAATTCTAGAATATGTCATAATAAGTCCTCATCTTTTATTGCCATAAATGCAATACCGGTCACCACCACTAATAAAATACTCGCTTCAAAGAAAGAGTCAAATAATCTATAATCCAGATATATTGCCGTTACTAGATTAAAAGAACTCGTTTCTTCTAAACCTTTATTTATGTAATAAGATTGACTTAAATTATTATAAGTCAGATTGTCGCCGTTAATATGCCCTAATATTTGAACCATAATGATGATAATTAAAAGAGCAATTGCAAATTTTTTTAGTTTATTCATAACCTCACCTAGTCAATGGTCTCTTCATCTATCAGCCTAACAATTCTAATCCCATGATATTTCTGAGCTAGTGTTTCAAATTTATCAATCATAACATTAGATTTTTTACATGTCATATCATATCGTTTCTTTTTGGAATTGTAATCGATAATTACATCAATATCCTGTCTTCTAAAAGCACCATGAATACTTTTTGCTTCATCATCAAACACTTCTTCTGAATCAATTAACTTCAACTTCAGATTTTCATTTTTACAAAATTCTACAAGTAAATCTTGATAAATAAACTGCCTTTCAGATCTTCTCATCACGGTAAACGTTCTTTGTTTTGAAATAGTAATTAGAAATATTAAAGGTATAAATGCACTACCAACTGCAATTTCTGCTAATGCTACATCTGGTGCGTGATTATAAAAGTATAAGCTTGCTGCTATCAGAGAAAAAACTGAAAAGAAAATGATAATACGTTTATTGTTCTTTTCAAATACAATGGCTAAAGTAACGCTTAATAATAAAATCATCAAAGAATATTTAATCATTTTTATGCTCCTCATGTGCAGCTTGTGTAATAACATGATTGATAACGGGATTGGTTAACAATATAAATAACATTACTATACCTAGTTTTATAGACATACTATTCCACCCTGCTTTAATCATCAAAGCTAAAATTAGGGTTAACATAGCCATGGTATCAATCAAACTGCTGGTTAACAGTTTTGGAAAAACGCCTTCTAATCGATTAATGCCTATTGCACCGATGATTAGAAACGACATCGCAATAACAAGTAAAATATTAGCAATCATTTTTCACCTCCAGCAATAAACTTGGTTAACAATATCAGTGATAAGAACCCAATGATAGAATAAGCAATTGCTATATCCATGACAAGCTGCAATTGATTGTCAACAGCATAAGTGATAATTAACATAACAGTTAAAATAGCGATCAAATTCAGTGACAATAATTTCTCCCATATAGATTTACCACGTATCAATCTAATAAATACTATACCTAAAGTTATTAAGATAACAATCATTGTTGTTTTTAACATTATCTTCTCCTATATATGAATGGTTTTTGATAACCGATAATCTCTGCTTTCATCTCTTCAACATCATCAGGATGTTTTGAAAAACCAACAACGAATAACGTTTGATCCGATACATTTATCGTTATAGTTCCTGGTGTTAATGTAATCGCATTGGCTATTAAGGTGATAATTACAATGTTTTTTGTAGTCAACTCGACTTCAAAAGTTGTGTAACTATTTTCTTTTTTTATTATTCTTAAAACATGTAGTATAGAAGCCTTTATAATCGATACCACGACAATCAGTCCAAACCAGATAAATCGCCATGCTGGGGGTAATTTCAAAATATCATCATCTAATTCAAACATGACATGATAAGTCATCTTAATAATAAGCACACTAAAAACAGTACCATAAACCAATACTTTAAAGTCCGTGTTACCATTTAAGATCATCCAAAAGAACATCAATAAGATGTATAATTGAAATTGTTTGAGCAGTCTTTTCATATGAAATCTCCTTGATTCATTATACCCTAATAAAACACAAAAAAATCAGCTCAAAAATTAAGCTGATTACAGTGAACTATTTTTTTTACAGTTTTCCCTACAGAATTTTTCCTTGTTTAGACACTCGGTATTTTCAGCACCACAAGCAGGGCATATTGCTTCCCCTTCAAAATTCATTGAAAATTCTACTCCACATGCCTGGCAAGTATATGTACAAATATTGTAAGTATATTTACCACCGGTTATATGAATGCCTTTTCCGTTTGTTAAAGCAAGTGCAACTTTCTTTCTAGCACTTTCGATAATATTCTGGAAAGTCTGCCTGGAAACAGACATAAGTTCTGCACATTCTGCTTGATTTAAACCTTCTATGTCCTTTAAGCGCATTGCTTCAAGTTCTTCTAATTTCAATGTCACCGTTTCTAATTTGCTCTTCGGTACGCCACAGGGTTTAAATAAAGTGTGTTCCGGTACAAAAGAAATTTTCCGCCACTTTGTTGGTCTTGGCATATTTCCTCCCAATCTCTACTGATTAGATATATTATACCATAGTATAGGTTTTATTGTCTTTATAAACATACAATTTGTGGTATTTAGTTTATCTAATTGCACCGACTGGACATACATTTTTTATTTCTTCAGAAGCTTCCTTATCATCACGTATTGTAAAGCCTAACTCTGTTTTAACAATGACATCTGGATACTCATTTAAACATTTCCCACATAGAATACAAACAGAATGATCAATCATCATTTTTTCTTCTGTCATTTTTATATCTGATGGTTTTAGTAATCGACCAACAATTACGGCCATAACCATAATAGCTACAACAGTCAACACCCATCTAACCACCATGTACTCAATTCCCATGAATTTTGCTTCATTGATAAGCATTGGTACCTTTACAACCGCCCAAGTTGACAAAATAATCATGATATTTTTTATCCCAGCACCTTTTTTGAACAATGTCTTGCAAACTGGAAAAGCTGCGTAAATCGGTCCCGCTGATAACGATCCTATTAGAAAAGACAACCCATATCCCTTTATACCTGATCCATCACCAAAGTATTTCATAATAACAGGAGTTGGTACCCATGTTTGAATTAATGATGTTAAAATAAAAACCGCTGGCAGAATCTGTAGCATTTCTATGAAATAGTATTTACTTTGTTTAAGACCTTCTACAAAATAAGCTGGTTTAATAAACAAAACCAGAATATACGCAACAATCGCTACAAATAGTATTTTATTTTTCTTAATCAGTTTCATAGAATCACCCCCATCGATAATGCAATTAATATGGCAAATACAAAACTTACACCATTTCTTATGATGGTAAACTTCTTACCGAAGGTTTTAATTTCAAGAGGCATCGTTAAAAAACCTACCATAGTTAAAGTTGTTAAAAATGCAGTTAATGTTACTAATCCCGCACCACTTGATTTGAGTGATCCAATCAATGGAAATGCTACGAAAGCAGGTATTAATGTAATGGTCCCTAGTACTGCTGATAAAACAACAGCTAAGAAACCTGATTCACTACCTATAAGTGATTCTATTGTTTCTGATGGAATCAGTGTTAATACCAAACCAATCAATAGTAAAATACCAACAATATCTGAAAGCATGCCTTTCATCATATTCCTAGCTTGTTTGACGGTTTTTATCGTTTTATCTTTGTCTTTCCTAAGTGATACTCCTAATGCAATAACTGCCAATGCAATCAAAATTACTGTACTCATAGTTAATCCTTTCTCTTTTATGTATCTATAGTGTATAATACTAAACAAAGAAATAAAGTTACCTCGGTAACTAATTGGAGGATTAATGAAAAATATTTTAGAGACTATCCCAATGTTTCAAACTGTTGATTTAAGTAAACTTCACTATTTCAAAAAAACATATCTTGAAAAGAGTATCATAAAATTTTCAGGTGATACCAGTGAAAGCTTTGGTGTTATTCTTTATGGTGAAGCTGTTATCGAACACATCGACAGTGAGGGTAATCTGATGACAGTGGCTTCATTTAAAGCAGGCGCTACCATTGGAGGTAATAGGATGTTTGCAAGTGATAATGCATTTCCTATGACAATCAGTGCCAAACAAAAAACAGAAATGCTTTACATCGATAAAGAAACCATCATCGAACTCTGCCAAAGTAATAGAGTTTTTTTAGAATGTTTTTTAAGAGATGTCGCCAATAAAAGTGATTTATTATCTCATCGTATTCGAAGTTTAAAATTCGTTAGTATAGAAGATCAAATCATCAATTTCCTAAAGAAAGAAAAGTTATCTAATAACAGCAACATTTTTGATCTTAAGATAAGCAAAAAAGAATGGGCTGAACGAATGGGAATACAAAGAACCTCATTATCTAGAGCACTTCAAAAAATGAAAAAAAAAGGATGGCTTTCATATAAAAACCATCACTTTGAATTAATCAATTCTGAAATATTCAATTAGATATTATAAGATTAAATATCTTTTATCACTGTAATAACAAGAGCAACCAAGATAAGTCCTGCTCCGAACAAACCACCTATTAGAATGGATTCTTTTAGAATAGCTGCAGCCATAATCAATGTGAATAACGGCTCTCCTAGAAGAATTAATCCCACACTTTCAGGAGTGGCATGTTTTTGTGCTTTTGTTTGAGCAAAATTAGTTGCTGCTGTACCAAAAATTCCAATGGTTATCATAGGCAATAGACCAACCTTAAATGCATTCAAATCAATTCCTTCAAATACAATCATACCAATAAGAGATAGGACCGTTACCACACAGAACTGTATGAACACCAAGATAGACTCATTAATGTGTTTAGCATGTTTATCCATAACTAAAATGTAAACGGTATAAGAAGCTGCGCATAATAATGCTAGTAAATCTCCAAAATTAAAGGCACCACCATTCATCCCAGAAATGAAGTATAGACCAATTAGGGATAAAAATACACTAAAAATTACCCATCTGTTTGGAAGTTTCTTTTTCATTAGTGTTGTTACTATTGGCACAAACAATACCGACATAGCAACAAGGAATCCCGATTTTGAAGCACTGGTATAATAAAGAGACATTATCGCCAGAGTAAATGCTAGGAATGTGAAAACACCTAAAATAATACCTGGTTTCAATTCTTCTTTCTTTATTTTTTTTATTTCGTTTTTCTTAAATAATATAATGACCATTAATGCCACTAAATATCTACCAAACATGATATGAAATACTGGAATACTCTCAACAAACATCTTTATAATAATGGTACTTAACGCCCATCCTGATGCTGTAATGAATAAAAGCACATCTGCTTTTCTATGTTCTGATTTAATCATTTTTTTCACCTCACGCCACTCATTATAACATAAGGTTTATGAATTTATAACATAATTTTTTTAATTGCTTTTGCCATATTTATAGATGCTTCAATTTCAGATTTTCTAATAGAAATACTCTCAACATTACACCCAATCGGGATATTTTTTTTCTTGGCATATTGCCAAAGAATTTCAAAGTTTTCTATACAAACCTCAACCGATTTTTCAAGAGTATTCTCAGCTTTTAAAATATCATTTTCTAGCCATTTAGAAACATTAATGCCTAACCACTTCATAAAATCCAATGTTTTCTTAGAACCGCATGGTGAGATTGTAAATATAATTGGAACCATTTCAATGTCGTTTTCTGTACAATAAAAATAATAATCTGATAAAAAGTTTTTAGCAGCTTCTACATTATATACAGCCTGTGAAATAAAGTACTTACAGCCATGTTCCTGTTTCCTTATCATTCTCAAATGTTCATTTTCCTTGATTGTATGTCGTTCTGGAATACAGACACCACCTAAAGACAATGGATTTTTGGGTGTCTTATAAAGTGCGTAAGCTTCATTTAATCTCAATTTAACGTTTTGTGATTTGGAAGCAGCCCCTACAAATACAGTATGATGATCTTGACGGGTGTCATCATCCATCCACTTAGTAAGTTCTTCCTCAGAATATTTACCGACACATCTGTACACAATTCTTGGAACTTCAAGTTCTTTCATATACTCTGTAGAATAAACCACAGGATCTATGGTCTCTAAGAAAGGAAAAGGCCTTTCTTCAGAAATTCTATCTTTTTCATCATGAATATCATAAAGGATTAAACCATCAACGCCGATGCTATTGACAGCAGCCATCTGTCTCTTTGAAATCTCAACTACTTTTTCTTCTGAGGTTTTCTTTTTAGGTGGCGTTAAACCATATAATAAAATACCACTCTCTTTTTTATCTAACTTTTCACTTAATCTCATAATCACTCCTAAATAATTTTAACCGCACATTCTAGTACAAAGCTACTGTGATGAATCTATCAATTAACTCACCACTTGTCCCAAATGAAATTTTATAAAAAAAATAACTCTTCCGAAGAAGAGTTTTATCCTACATCATCTCATCTATCGGTTTACACCGCTGGATTTAGCACCATACATTACTGCTGGTTGCCGGATATCATAGGGCCAGTCCCTCCATCTCTCTTGATAAGTTATATTAAATTGTTCTTAGTATAGTATGATTTTAAAGTGTTGTCAATAAATATTCTGACAAATGCATGATTATGCTTCTGGATCAAAGCCTTCAAAACATGCTGGTATATTTAAAGCCATTGCATAATCATAATCCAACTTCGATTTAGCTGTATATGAAAACAAAGGCATACCTCTTCTTTTCAGTTTATGAATAATATGAGTATCAAGTGCTTTGATACTATAAATAACATAGTCTGGCTTAGTAAATAAATTTGTTAAGACATTTCTAAATGCCCATTTTGTAATAAAGGACATTTTCTTATTCTCATATCTACTTGATAATTGCCCTCTTATAACTTGAGGTGCATGTTTTCTAAACCAATTAACAGATAGTGGATTAAATGATTGCATCACATATTCACCGGTATAAATCTTTAAAAGTTCATAACCTAAAGCTTCTAATTTAGTCTTCGATGATACATTTTTAAATTCCACCATCAAAGGAACTTGTCCATTAACACACTCTAACACCTCTTGGAATGTTGGAATCTTTTCATCTGTGTTCAGTAATCTCAAACCTTTTATATCATCATATGTACAATCGAGTATAGAACCTTCTACGCCAGTCATTCTCTTTAACTGTTCATCATGAAAAACAACTAGTGTATCATCTTTCAAAACTTGTACATCCAATTCTATAGCGAACCCTTTATCAATGGCCTGTTGGAAAGATTTCAAGGAATTTTCCGGTGCTAAAACATCAAAATAACCTCTATGAGCAATTGGTACTTTATACATCCACTCGGGAATTTTCTTCATCATACACCTCCATTGTTAGTATACATTAACAACAAAAAAGTAAAAAGACTTTCATACTGAAAGTCTAAGCTAATAACCCCTGTTTTGTTTCATCTACTGTGATCTCAACAGTTGACGTTAATAAATCTGAATATGTATATGATACATGTCTTTCTGATTCTTTGCCACAGTCAATATTCACTACAAATATACTTGGATAAGTTGCGATAACCCTACCCTGTTTGGTGTAATACTTCTTCCGACCACTATGTGTTCTCAATGTTACGTCTTGACCAATGTTTGCCTCTACACGTTTCCTGATACTGCCTAAAGTTGCCCTTGTTGCCAATATAATCACCCCTTTAATATATCTAGAGTTATTATACCATTAATTATCTGAAAATTCAATAATTATACAGGTTTAATTATATATTGTCAATAGTTTTTATTTACGATTAGTGAACCTATTATTTACCATTTGTTAAGTGGGAAATTCTTTTCTCAGAAGCTTCTTCCTCAGTGTATTTTGTATAGATGAACCAATTGGTAATACTCATGTTCAGCATATCATCAGATAAGATATCTTCCATCAAAAATTGAGTGTCTATCATGAACATATCATCTATCATTTCGTTTTTTCTGTTTTCATTTATAGGTTTTTCACAATAAAATTGTTCACAATATTCAATTTTATGCAAAACAACTTCTTCCTTTAAGTGTACGCCATAATTTTCAAAAAAATAGTTATCAGCAGCTTTATTCTGTTCTAAAATATTTTCATAATTTGCTTCATGTACTTCTTTGGTTGCGTGACCAAATAATCTACAGACTAAAGGTCTTACTTGATAGATCAAACACGTCTTATCTTCTTTCAAGAAAGGACATGGCTTCACTTCAACCAACTCATTGAAGTAATGATCCTCTATCTTTTCCATAACATGATCCAATAGGTTATGTTTGATGACATAATCATAGATGTTTAAAAATTCAATGTAAAATGCATGTACCGATTCCATACAACATTTCGCACAACCATTACACTGACCACTTGGAATTTTTGAATAGATTGTCTCAAGGTTTGATATTAAATTGTTGGTTTCTTCTAATTTAAATGATTCTTTTAATGTTTTTTTTGTAATTTCCATAAGCACCTCAAAAAAATTATACCATATTTGAAAAAAAAATAATAAAAATTGATTTTAACTCATATGCTTGGGTAATATAAAAGTAATAGCTGAAAATTCATTTTGAATTTCTCTTTTACTCCTAAAAATCTCATTAGAAAAAACACCGCATGGGCGGTGCTTTTTCTTTTTTGAAAAAAAAATCTCGAAGTTCATCACTTCGAGATACTTGTTTGTTTATTAATGTAATCCCATTTCATTTACAGATGCTCTGGTGCCTTTCGACGCCTTTCTACCTGAAACTTCTAAATAAACAAATACAGCAATTAATACTACCATTAACATCTAATCGTCACCATCCTTTCATGTAAGAACAGTATACCATCAAAAAATATTGAATTATGGTTTGTAACAGCCTTGTCAACAATCCTTAACAAAGTAAAACTTCTGTAATATTAATAGATAAAGCCAATGGTAGTCATAATAGCCATGATCACAGAAAACAACATCAGAAATAATGCAACATTACCTTGCTTCTCTTCTAAGTGATATTGGAATCCCAATAAAAATACAAACACACTAAATAATAATGTAATGACTAAATCCTGTGGTGGTAAGGTGTATATATCGCCAACTAAAAGATAAAATACTATAGTAATAATGATTAAGATTGAAATCATCAATCGACTTACTTTTAAAATATTAATTGTACGTTTCATAAATGCCTCTTTTATTATTTTTGGTCTATCCATTCAGTTTAACTTCAAGTATCATTATATCATAGGGGGAAATGAAATGGACTTAATACTATATAATGCACAAATTTATACAATGAGAGTTGAGGGCGATGTTTACTCAGCGATTGCAATAAAAGATGATAAAATACTTCAGATTGGAAACGATGATGACATTTTAGAGTTAAAAACGGATGAAACCAAACTCATTGATCTGAATCAAAAGATAGTTTTACCTGGATTTAACGATAGCCATATGCATCTCTTAGGTTTAGGTGCCTCACTCAGTCAAGTAGACTTATCTTCTGCAAGATCAAAACAAGATATAATTGAAATGACAAAAACATATATCACTGAAAATAAAATTTCTAACAATGAATGGGTTGTCGGTAGAGGCTGGAATCAAGATCTTTTTGAGATAAAAGACATTCCCACAGCATCAGATTTGGATGACATTTCTACTGAACACTTTATCTTCTTAAGAAGAGCTTGTGGTCACGTTGCAACATGTAACAGTCACTTACTCAATACGTATGATTTATCTTTAGAGAAAACGACAATTGATGGTGGAGCTTATGAAAATGGTGTCTTTAAAGAGAATGCTTTAGAACTCATCACAGAAAAAATGCCTGCACCTACAACTGACAATCTAAAGAAATGGATTCAAACAGGCGCAAGCTATCTCAATAGTTTAGGGATTACTTCTGTTCAAAGTGATGATTTATGTGTTTTTTCAGAAGCACTTAATAAGGTGGTCTTTGGCAGTTTTATAGAACTTGATATTAAAAATTCACTTAGTGTTAGGGTCTATGAACAATCTTTATTTAGAACCAAGCAGAATCTTATAAAAGAATTAGAAATGGGTTATAAACAAAATAAAGGAAGTGACTTCTTCAAATGTGGTCCACTCAAAATACTTGGAGATGGTTCATTAGGTGGCAGAACAGCATGGCTTAATCAGCCTTATGTTGATGCAACAGATGAAACTGGTATACATATGTATAGTCAAGAAGAGTTAAATGATTATGTTTATGAAGCACATAAAAATGATTTGGCATCTGCAGTACATTGTATTGGAGACAAGATGTTGGATTCTGCAATAGAAGCCATCGATAAAGCTCAGAAACTTACTCCTAAACCAGAATTACGACATGGTATTGTTCATTGTCAGATAACATCAAAAGAACAATTGGAACGTTTAAAGACTTTAAATATTATGGCTTATGTACAACCAATATTCTTGGATTATGATGCTCATATCGTTAGAGAGCGCGTTGGGGATTTAGCAGATACCTCTTATAATTGGAAAACCATGCAAGATTTAGATCTTAGAATGTCATTTGGATCCGATGCACCAGTCGATTCAGCTGATCCAATAAAAGGGATTCACTGTGCCGTTTCTAGAAAAGGCATCAATAACACACCTGTTGATGGTTACCTTCCAGAACAAGCTATCACAGTTTATGAGGCCATTTATAATTATACCGTAGAAAGTGCTTATGCATCCCATGAAGAACATATTAAAGGTCGACTTCTGCCAGGATACTTTGCTGATCTGGTTGTTTTAGAAGGAGATATTTTTAATAACATCCTAGAAACCTCAATCGATACAACGATTGTAGCTGGTAAAATAGTTTATCAAAAGTAAAAGAAAGGGCATTCAATTTTAATTGAATGCCCTTCATTGTTTATGCTTTTGTTGTCTGAGCTATTTCTGTGATTGAAGCTACCAATGCACCTACATTTTGCATTTCTGATGGAATAATAAGCTTAGTTGCTTGACCATCTGCAACTTTAACCATTGCTTCGAAACTCTTAAGCGCAATAACCGCTTGAGTTGGATCTGACTCTTTGATGAAATTAATACCATCAGCAGTCGCCTTTTGAATTTGTCTAACTGCCTCAGCATGACCTTCAGCTTCTCTAATCTCAGCTTCTTTTTTTGCTTCTGCATCTAATATTTTTGCTCTTTTTTGTGCTTCTGCATCAAGAATTGCTGCTTCTTTACGACCCTCAGCATCAAGGATTTGAGATTGCTTTCTACCTTCAGCTTCTAAGATTTCACGTCTTTTTTCACGTTCAGCTCTCATTTGTTTTTCCATTGCTTCTTGAATATCTTTTGGTGGTAAAATGTTTTTAACTTCTACACGGTTTACTTTAATAC
>Ga0209272_10000799_pt1 | contig 22522 bp, 23 predicted proteins | sample tdDd002_FD_187125 | JGI IMG/M metagenome (GOLD analysis project Ga0209272, IMG submission 187125) | Marine sediment microbial communities from the Atlantic coast under amendment with organic carbon and nitrate - tdDd00.2 (SPAdes)... | ecosystem: Environmental > Aquatic > Marine > Coastal >... | reverse complement strand
GTGGCAGGTAGATTTAATTCTTGATAACGAATCGCCAGACAACTCGGTTTTACTTAAAAACCTGACAGATATCGATAAGTTGACTCTAAAACAAATTGGAACAGAAATCTCAAAATTACAAGATGAACTTCAGAGAACATTTAAAACCTCTGAGTATCATCAATAATATTTGAACCAAGAACAAAATAACAATCTCTGCTTACTTTGATAGGCAGAGATTTATTTTTTACACTTGTTCAGGAAGTTTTAAATACACCACATTTCATTCTTACGTACTACTTTGCACGGATTCCCAAAGGCTACTGAGTTGGCTGGTATGTCTTTTGTAACAACGCTTCCCATACCAATAAATGTATTGTCTCCAATGGTGACATTATTATTCACAATTGCACCAGTACCAATCTCGCAGCCCTTCCCTATTATCACATTTCCAGATGTAATCACTCCTGGATTGATATCTGAAAAATCACCGATAATATTGTGATGTGCAATTTTTGCTCCTCGCTTAATGCTTACACCAAAACCAACAGATGTTTGCGCACTTATCACGCATTGATGATCAATAAACACAGCTTTTCCAACACAACTACTCGCGCTAATAATAGAGGATTTAGCAATCACATTGTTGTAATCCTCTTCCCTTAAAAATTTAGAATAATCTTTATAAATGGGAAATTTATTGCGCGGACTCACCACTCCAAATATCACTGGTTGATTCCGACAGATTTCCTGCATTTCTCTGACTTCAAATGGCACTGCCTTCAATCGATCTGCGGCTTTAAATTCCAAATCTATATTCGGAAAAACCTGCAATGAGAAAGGTCCTTCTGAATTATAAATCAGCATATCCTGTACTACGCAAATCCAATTTGGATCAAACCCAAGAAGTTGAAAGTTGCTCTTTGATTCCCTCATTTTTAAATCCCAATTTACCAAATTCCTTTGGTGTGAAAAACTCTTTATTATTGATTTGAATTAATGAATGAATCCTTTGTACCAGTTCTGTATTGGTACATTTTCTGCTTCGCTGAGCATCCCACCAAATATTATCTTCCAGACCAACTCTCACACCATAGCCCATTCCTATTGCAGCAGCATTTACGGCTAATTGGTCTCCCGCCAAACCTGCTAATCCTACAAAATGGTCTTTAGGGATTTCAGATAAAGCTGTTCCCATTTGATGAAAATTCGCCTGAAAACCTGCAATGTTGCCAAACAAAAGATTCCAGTAAAATGGTCCCTCTATAATACCCTTTTTTATCAGATATTTCCCATAATTAATCATCCCTAAATCGAAACATTCCAATTCCACCGAAACACCGTAAGATTTCATTTTCTCTGCCAGGCGTTGCACCATATCTGGAGCATTAACCGAAGCTTGCTTTACAAAATTTAAACTGCTTAATGTAAGTGAACACATATCTGGTTTTAACTCAATCACACCCGATCGTTTTTCAAATTCAGGAAAATTTCTTCCCGATGTACTACCACAAATTATCAAATCGGGACAATACTTACGAACACCTTCAAAAATTTCCTGATATACATTCTTTTTATAAGTTGGCACTCCATCATTTTCTCGTGCATGAAGATGTGCTATTGTAATTCCTAATTCGTATGCTTCATGAGTTTGCTCTATAACCTCCTGAGGTGAAACCGGTACATGTGGTGTGATTTCTTTGGTTGGTATCATGCCTGTTGGGCAAAAATTTATAATTACTTTATTTTTTTCCATATTTAACGTTTATCATTAGTGAACTCCTATTCAATATACAACATTTTTCCTTTTTATAGTAATCTGATAATCAAACATTTTGAAACATAAATATGTAGTTTATTAATTCTTAAATTTTTTAAATGATACGACTATAATTACCCTGAAAAATTAAAAATTCATTTACCGAGTAAGTGTTCATCGTTTTTTAAGTGTCATACTAACAAATCAACACTTTTGAACTATGAAAACACGCATATACATTTTACTACTTCTTCTGAGTGCATTTGGAATACAATCTTGTAGCAAATCAGCTTTAAGCGATATTGAATTAACAGATCCTTCATTAGTAAAGGTTTCCGTTCACATTGCTCAAGATTACGACAACAATAAAGAAGTTCAGATTTTTATAAGAGATAAAAACAGTAGACCTGTACAATTGGAAAATGGATGGGTTGAAGTAAATGGAGCTGCAGCTCATTGGGATCGTGCAGAAATTAATTCCATGAGCGAGAGAGGGTATATTTATCATCCAGATGAGTATGAGCACGATTTTCGTGTTGTCATTCACCTAAACCCTTATGACGAATATTGGTTCGATTTGAATCCTTACTACGGTTTCCCAGGATTTATTAGAAACTATCCTCTATTTACCGACGAGTTTCATCCAGAGTATGATCCATACATCTACGACAGTTATCGTTTAGATGATATGCCATTTAGAAATGGAGTTGTAAAAGTTAGCTATCACATTTTAAAAAGAGAATAATAACTTGTTACAAATAAAAAATCCTCCTTCAGTTCGAAGGAGGATTTTTTTATATGTATAATAAATAATTATTCTGCACCTATTGATTTTCTGAATTTAGCCGCTTTAATTCTAAATTCCTCAAACTCTCCATATTCAATAAAACGACTCACATTTCCACTACATTTCTTACATCTTCCCTTTATTAAGATGTCATTCATATCGTTTAGGAAATTCTCTTTAACATCTACCCCTTTCGTACACATGTCTTTGCAGTGAACACAAAAGGTTCCTTCTTGTACAATGTAATTATAGGCTGCTTTCTCTTCTTCGTCCAACAATACATTCAATTGGAATTGATTCAGCTCTATTTCTTTCATTTTTTCCATTCTTTGAGTTCGTCTTTATTTATTAAGTTCAGATTATAAGAACATTAATAAAATATGCCCTCTTATTTAAAAGCAGAACGAAAATAGTTATATTTTGTTTTATGACAAATTTTAAGAGATAAAATTCTTAAAAAGGTGATAACTTTCACATGAATATTTTCAACATTACACATAAATAAGACTTAAAACTCTTTTTCTTTTAATATTCCTATTATATTTGCATAAAATTATACAAAAATGAGTTTATACCGATTACTAATTCGCCCTCTTTTAATACAGTTCCAACCTGAAACGATTCATAAATTCACCTTTGCATGGTTTAAATTTTTTCAACGGTTTGCCTTGGTGCGTTGGATTGTTTCTGTTCAATTTAGGGTAAAGCATCCTTCTTTAGAACGCCATCTCTTTGGATTAAATTTTCCCAATCCTGTAGGTTTGGCTGCCGGTTTAGATAAAAATGCAGAAGCCTTTGATTTTTTGGGAAGTATGGGATTTGGATTTATCGAAATAGGTACACTTACTCCTAAATCTCAAGCCGGAAATCCAAAACCACGCTTATTTCGCTTTGTGGAGGATAAAGCTCTTGTAAATCGAATGGGATTCAATAACGAAGGTGTTGAAGAAGCGGTTGAGCGTTTAAAAAGGAAACGAACAAATATTCTGATTGGTGGAAATATTGGAAAAAATAAAATTACTCCAAACGACGAAGCCAGTAAGGATTACATCACCTGCTTTAATTCATTATATTCTCATGTTGATTATTTTGTTGTAAATGTTAGTTCTCCCAATACACCTAACCTGAGAGAGCTGCAAGGCAAAGAACCTTTAAAGAAACTACTCAATCAACTGGTTGTTCTAAATCAAAGCAAAGAGAAAGCAAAACCTATTCTTCTGAAAATTGCTCCTGATGTAAACACATCCCAATTGGATGATATAATTGAGATTGTACAGGAAACAAAAATTGATGGTATAGTGGCTACTAACACGACCATTTCAAGAGATGGTTTAAGTGCTTCACAAAATAAAATTGAGGCAGTTGGTGCAGGAGGATTAAGTGGTCAACCACTAAAAGATAGATCTACAGAAGTGATCCGCTATATTCACCAAAAATCGAAGGGCAATATTCCTGTAATAGGTGTTGGTGGAATTATGAACAAAGAAGATGCATTGGAAAAACTAAACGCAGGAGCTTCTCTGATTCAGATTTATACAGGCTTTATATATGAAGGTCCGGCTTTAGTTAAAGCAATTAATAAGGAGCTAATTAAAAAAACCATTTAAGTTCATCTTCAATATTCCTGACAGATATTTTGTCAGGTTTTCTCTTTATCACAACTAACAACATCTTCGATACTTAAGTTTGCCATTCTTTCCATTTTGCTCACCTCAATACTCAAAAAACCGTACTCCTCCACTACTCTACCCTCTATGCAGTAGCATCCGGGACCTCTAAAGGGATAATCTTTTGCGCTAGGTGGAAAATGAACGGTATCCAGCCAATGTCCGTCCAGATCGATCCAGGTACCAAAATACATGATTTTGCCATTGCTAGCCTTGGTGGGTTTGCGATGAATTAGAAAACCTACTATGCGAATGTATCGATTGATTAATCTGGGCAGGTGACAGGCTTTTAAATCAGAAGACAATTCATTTTTCAACAAATCAAAAGGTGATTGTACCGATAAACCCAGCAATTCCATTTCATCAAAAGCATTTTCAAGCTTGTGCTGCCACAATTTGGGTAGCTTAAATTCTTTTACCTCCATCTGAAAAAGAGTCTTTTCGGGCTTGGCTTTCTTGTTATGACCCAATAAAAAGTGAGCATCCCAAAGCAATTCCTTTTTTTCTTTTCCTGTAAACCGAAAGGCTCCAATTCGAATTAGAATAATTAACTGTTCCAAACCTATTGGATTGCGCTTTACAAAATCTCGTAAGCTCAAAAAATCACCCTTTTCTGTTCTCTCTTTTATCAGGGCTTTAACCATTCCTTTTTCCAAATCCCTTAACAAATAAAATCCCAGGAAAATGGTCTTCCCTTTTATGGTGTTTTTCCATGAACTACTGTTTACACAAGGAGTTACCACCTCTGCTCCATTCATAACCGCTTCGTGCAGATATAGCTGAGCAGAATAAAAGCCTCCACCATTATTCAAGGTAGCAACCATATACTCCAATGGGTAGTAAGCTTTTAAATAGAGCGCCTGAAAGCTTTCTACGGCATAACTTGCCGAATGTCCTTTGGCAAAAGCATAATTGGCAAAACTTTCGATTTGTCGCCAAATATCACTTACAGTATGTTCGGAATAGCCTTTTGTTTTACAATTGGAGAAAAACTTATTCCGCACCTTACTAAACTCGTTGCGTTGCTTGAATTTCCAGGACATTCCCCTGCGAAGAACATCAGCCTCATCGAGTGATAAGCCAGCAAAATAGTGAGCTACCTTAATTACATCCTCCTGATACACCATTACACCATAAGTCTCCTCCAAGATCTCATACAGTGCGGGCAATTCCCGTTGTGCCTGCTCTCTCCTCTCTTTATTCTGAAAACGGATAATGTATTCACGCATCATACCGCTTTTAGCCACTCCTGGTCTGATAATAGAACTAGCAGCAACCAAACGCTTGTAGTCTTCAGCTTTTAGCTTGGTTAAAAGCATACGCATTGCAGGCGATTCCACATAAAAACAGCCAATTGCCTGTCCTTTTTTTAGCATGCGTTTTACACGCAGATCTTCCATGAACAATTTGGTATTGTTAATATCGATATCAATCCCATGGTTTTGTTTGATAATGCCTAAGGTGTCCTTGATTTTTCCCAAACCACGCTGACTTAGAATATCGAACTTGTGCAAGCCCAAATCTTCGGCAATGTACATGTCGAACTGGGTAGAAGGAAAGCCTTTGGGCAGCAATTCTGTTGATGAATAGTTACTAATTGGCTCATCGGCTATTAAAATCCCACTGGCGTGGATACTACAATGACTTGGAAAGCCCGAAATGTATTTGCTGTAGCGTATCACCCACTTTCCATACTCATCGGCTTGTGCCGGATTGGGATTCTTTTGCAGGCGCACAATCTCCTCATCGGGCAAGCCAAATACTTTGCCAATTTCGCGAAAAGCAGACTTATGACTAAAGGTGATAAAGGTTCCCAGCAGAACTACTCGATCCCAACCATATTGATCAAACAAATATCGCGTTACATCGTCGCGATCGGTCCACGAAAAATCGATATCAAAATCGGGTGGTGAGGTTCGAAACGGATTAATGAAACGCTCAAAGTAAAGGTCTAAGTCAACCGGATCAACATTGGTAATTTTCAGTAAGTAAGCAACCAAACTATTGGCACCACTTCCCCGTCCTACATGATAGTAGCCCTGACTTTGAGCATAGCGAACCAAATCCCAATTGATCAGAAAATAGGAACAGAAATTCAACTGGCGAATCACCTTCAGTTCCTTATTCAAACGATCCAGAATTTCATCAGTTACATCATGGTATCGGTATTCTAAACCCTCACAAGCCAGCTTCACCAGCAATTTAAAATCCTCTTCTTCCGATTTGGTAAACAACTTCTTGTTTTTGTTGGTTCCAAACTCAAAATCCATGCTACAGGTTGCCAATAGCTGTTCTGTGTTTTCAATAATTTGCGGATATTCCCTATACAGCTCCAGTAAACCTGCTTTGCTTCTGTATTGATCTTCGAAAACAGCCTGCTCTTCTTTTGGTAATTTGCTCAAGAGCGTATTCTTATCAATGGCTCGCAACAATCGATGAATATTGTAATCCTTTTTGTTTCGAAAGCTGGAAGTTTGTAGTACAACTAACTTCTGCAAATGATTTTTCCATACCGAAAATGGCAGGTATTGCAAATCTTTCAAACTTATGCCTACATATTCGTGCTCTTCCAGATTTCTCAATTGATTTTGAAAGGGATATACCACAAAAGCATTTTCGAAAGAAGGAGCTTTTGCTTCAAATTCGGTATGTGCATGCAGATGTTTGGTCAGAAACTCGTTCAGCTCCCGAAAACCATCTGCATTTTTAGCAATGGCAACGTATTGCTGCTGGTTTCCATTCCTAAAATCAACACCTACAAGCGGACGAAGCGAAAATTCCTTCGCCTGCCTCACAAAATCGAGACTAGCCGCTGTATTGTTGATATCCGTTAAGGCAACAACAGCATGCTCTCCCGCCTGAGCTTCCTGCAAAAGCTCTTCTACCGAAAGAGTTCCGTATTTAAAACTGTAGTAGCTGTGACAATTCAATAACATGTATTAAAGTATAAAAGTCAAGAAATATAAAGTCCAATAATGATTACCCTCTCTATAAAAGGGAGAATTTCATAATTAGACTTACTGTCTTCGGTGAGCAGGAATAATTGGTGCTTGTCCATTAAAAGGGTTCATGCCACCAATGGTTTTTACATCCATGGCAATGGCTCGTTTCACTGCATTTTTTCCATACTGATTCCGTAAATGATCCATAGCCTGATACAATTTTATTAGCTTTTCAGAGTCTTCGAAAAGGCGAATTTGATAAGTTCCACCCACCAAATTGCTAAATCGAACGCCTATCAAACGAATCAATACACGACGCTCATACATCTTCTCAAAAAGATCAAGTACGATAGCGATTAGCGTATGATCTAATGATGTATAGGGGATTCGCTTCTGTTTTGTATAGGTCTGAAAATCGGAATACCTGATCTTAACCGTCACACAGGCAGTTAGTTTGTTTCCATTTCGGAGCTGATAAGCCAAATTTTCAGCCATGGCAACCAAAATACTGCGCAATTTTACAATATCGGTGGTATCTTTCTCGAAAGTCCGCTCCGAAGAAATCGATTTTCGCTCATTCCAGGCAATCACTGGTGTGTTATCAATTCCCTGTGCCTTTTTCCAAATTACCTGCCCGTTTTTTCCCAGTACACGCTCCATTAATTCCATGGGCATCTCCTGAACGGTTCGTACTTTTTCCACCCCCATGCTTCGCAACTTGTGATAGGTTTTTTCGCCAACCATGGGAATCTTTTTAATGGAAAGCGGAGCCAAAAAAGGAACTTCATTCCCACTTTCGATATTGATATGATTGTTGGGCTTTGCTTCCCCGGTTCCAACTTTCGAAACCGTTTTGCTACTTGAAAGACCAAAAGAGATGGGCAGGTGTGTCTCCCTAAGAATTCTTTCGCGCAACTCTCTCGACCACATGTAACTTTCCCGCACAAAGCGATCCATTCCTGTTATATCAATATAAAACTCATCGATAGATGATTTTTCGAAGATGGGCGACTGCTCCTTTATGATTTCGGTAACCATATCGGAAAACTTGCTGTAAGTTCCGCTATTGCCTCGAATTACCACCGCATCGGGACATAACATTCTTGCCATTTTCATTGGCATGGCAGAATGAATGCCATATACCCGCGCTTCGTAAGAACAAGCTGCTACAACTCCCCTGTCGGACGTTCCCCCGATTAATACCGGTCGGTTATTTAATTTACTGTCCAACAACCTCTCACACGACACAAAAAATGTGTCCAAATCCATATGTAATATTGTTCTTTTCACTAAATGTCGATATTTTCGTCAATATTCTGACTATAATTTAGTCTTTCTTTCTTATCTTTGAAAAAAAGAAGCTATGTTTTTTGCAGAAAATATCAAGTTCCTTCGCAAGCGAAGAAAGAGATCGCAAGCCGATTTATCTGATCAGTTGGAGATTACCAGAACAACTTTGGCTGGTTATGAAAAGAGCGTGCAGCCACCATTTAAGGTGCTGATTAAGTTTGCCGAGTACTTTAATGTATCTATCGACGCGCTGCTAAGGTATAATTTGCAGGAATTATCGGAATTTCAGCTTTCGCAGATCGAAGATGGATTCGATATTGATGTAACCGGTAAAAAATTGCGACTGCTTACCCTATCAGTCAACCAGGATGGAGAAGAAAACATAGAAATGGTGCCTTTAAAGGCGCAAGCTGGTTATACCAATAGCTATGGCGATTTGGAATTTATTGGTTCTTTGCCGAAATTCTCCCTACCCTTTTTGCCCAAAGATAAAAGCTACCGTACGTTTCAGATTCAAGGAGATTCTATGCTGCCCATTCCCGAAGGTGCATGGGTAACTGCTTCCTACATTCAAAATTGGGAAATGATAAAGGATGGTACGCCCTGCATTATCGTAACACAGGATGATGGTATTGTTTTTAAATTGGTATACAATCAACTGGAAAAGAATCAGACCCTTTTGCTGGTCTCTACCAACCGAAACTATACACCTTACGACCTGGAAATAGGAAAAGTAATTGAAATCTGGAAATTTGAGACGTATAATGGCTTTGAAGTAGGACTATAAACAAAGCTCTGAGCAATAAAAAAGACCTCCCAATAAATTAGGAGGTCTTTATTTTAAGCAAAACAATCAAACATTAAGTGCAACTCTATCTTTTTCTGCCTGCTTAGCAGATACAGCGACTTGTGTATTTACCATGAGCAATGAATTTTGAGCAGTTGTTTTTGCACTATTAAGTTTTACCTCTATTGTTTTATCTGCCAAAGTAATTGGAATAGTAGGCAGGGTAAATATCTTAATAGCAGGAATAGCCAGTAATGCAGCTTTTATTATTGGCTGTAAGGCTGTATTTAATGCAATTCCTAATCCAGCTCGTAATGGAGAAAATATTGTATTTAGCCAACCTGGAATACCTCCAAAATCAAAACTCATTTCTTTAATCTGCACATCTTTAACCTCGATATAGAAATCTGAATTTTTAACCAAAGGTTTAAGAGTTAATTTTACTGTAGATGTAGCCTTAGGTCCAAAAGAGAAATTTGGCAATGGCCATGGCGTATGAATGGTTAACTGAGCACGAGCCTCCAAAGGTAACTTTGCAGATATGCTGCCATCCTTATTTACCTCGAAATGATTCGGTGTCTGCAATTGAGCATTCACCTTTCCAGTAATTATCTTCCAATCGAAACCTGTTGATGGACCCAATGGGAATATATTTACTGCCGAAACAACTCCCTGCATTAAAGCAGCATCTACTCCTGCAAAAACACAATCAGCAGGCCATTTTTCAGAAGCTGGCACATCGGGCTGAATTGATCCTAAAGCTGAAAAGTTTAAGAAATAAGGATTTTGAGTAACTGTAGACGGAAGACTTACAAGTAAAGAGTTATATTCTAAAGTTGGTATTTCGATAGGTTTTAAAATATTATCATTAAAGTAAGGTGTAAAATGTGGAATAAATGCTTTGTTTAACAGATCTTCGAGAAGCGGATTGGCTGGAATACTTTTTAAGTTTGCAGAAATCAAATGTGCCGTTAAAAAATTCTTTCCTTCTTTTGTTATCGCCTGAATGTTAAGGTTTATGTGGATAATAGCCTCTGTATTCGTAGGGGCTTCTCCTCCCTCATAATTAATTGTTAGGCTAACATTAGCATCTAAACCAAATGAAGCCGCCGAAGCCATTTCAAGAACTTTAAGCTTATCGTCTTCTGATAAATTACTTAGTTCCTTAAGCTCATTATTCTTAATGATACCTTCAACCTGATTTTTAATCTCTTTGGCTCTTTCGAAACTAATTTGAGGCGCTTTAGTAATATCAAAGGCTACAGATTCGATTCCCAATTGATTTAATGTTATTGTATTCTTAAACAAACTTGGATATACCGCCTTGTATACATCCCCAATAATTCTATTTAGGGTACAACTATCTATACCGGCTACTATATTGTAATTCATATTCTTTTATTTTAAAACTATTTTTAATTCGTTATAATTAATATCTGTAATGCCAACTACACACCTACATGTGCTTCGTGTTCAGCATCTGCAGTTAAAGCAGGACCTGCAACTTTCCCTGTATAAGCCCCTACTCTTATCTGATTATGAACATTTGTTGTAAACAGATAGCAAGGCTCGGTACTTAAATTGTAGTTTACCCAGTACATCTGAATTGTACCTACAAACCTATCGCCACCATTTGTTTCACTCAATCGCTCGTGAGCAATTTTAAATGCTTCCTCAATATCTACTCTAATACTTCCAAATGGGATAGGTCGAATTCCTAATACTGGCTTAATTTCCATAGGTCCTCCTATAAGTCTGGTAATTGGTCCCGGCCAATTCCATTCCGTTGTAAACTGTAACCAGGTTTGATTCGTTGCTTGTGTCACCATTTCTTCTTTACAGATATCTTCAACTTTATCAAAAATACTGTTTCGAGAATAATAGGTTTCTGACATTGTAGGCACAGCTTGCCATGATAGTTTTGACATAACTTTTTGATTTTTAATTAAAAAAACATTTTCCCAGATCAAGATTACTTAGCATTTTAGTAAAATATCTATCCTAAATAACCTGTAATTCAGAGACTATATTTTTAAAATTCTTTAATCTCTATTCAAAATCAAAAAAAAGTAAGTGAAGAAGGTAAACCATTTAGTAAGGAGCCCTTTCTGTTGAGTTAAGTAAAATGATAAGAGGGGAATTATTCAAATGATATAAAATGGAAGAATCAATAGATAAAGTTCCTCCAGAAAGCAATCGCCCACTTAAATCTGCAGGGGTAATCTTTCAATTCTATTTACTTGTTATAAATTTGTCAGACATTCGTTTTCTGTTTTACAGTGAGCACAAATTGCAAACTCGAATTACAGGAGATGAAATAAAAATCAAAAAAAATGATTTTAATGTGTAACTATTCCTAAAATCCTCTACTAAATAAGTACGAACAAAAACTTATACATTGAAAAAAGAAGATCAATTCAATCAGATTCTATCGGAAAATAGCGAGCGGATACTTCGAATATGTCGCTACTATAATTCCAATGCCGAAGATCAAAAAGACATGTATCAGGAGGTATTGGTTAACATTTGGAAAAGCCTCGATAATTTTAGAGGCGATTCGGCTATTAGTACCTGGGTGTATCGCGTTGCCGTAAATACATCCTTAAGCTTTACCGGCAAAAGTTACAAGCAAATGAAGCTTATGGTACATTCCGATACTCAAAACCTAAGCTCTATTATCGATGATGAAAACTTAGAGGATAAGCTCAACGAGGAAAGCCTGTTCGACAACTTACAATGCGAGCTAAATTTGCTTTCGGTGATCGATAAGGCGCTAATATCGCTGATGCTTGAAGGACTAAGCATGAAAGAGATTGGGAATGTTATTGGACTTAGCGAAGCCAATACCAAGGTTAAAATCCACAGGATTAAAGCACAGTTAAAAACAAAACTTACGGGAGGTAATCATGAACTTAAATAAATCAGAAGGAGAAAAAGTAAAGCTGGATCAATTGCTTGTAAAATTAAAAAAGGAAGACAACAATTATTCCAATCTGTGTAAAAGATTAAAGCTTATGTATTGGATTCTAATTCCCATATACACACTCATGGCAATTGTTACCTACCTTGAAACAATGGAGATGAATAATCTTATATCAGGATTTAGTTTTGTTGGAGCTTTTTTAATTTTTGCTCTTGTTATGGGAAGCTATCAAAAAGAGTACAAAAGCGTCGATTATGCCCTACCAACCTTGCTCATGCTAAAAAAAGCCGCCGCAAGATATCATCCTTTCAGACCTAAAACCCTGTGGGCACTACTTGCCATTTTATTAATGTATGCAGGCATAAGCTCCAGGTCGGATATTGATTCTCACTCCTTCTTTCATCCGCTTGTTTTTAGCATTGTTATGATTGCTGCAGTAATAATAGGCTTAATCGTGTGGTATTTTAAATACAAGCCACTTAGAGATCATGCCCTGGCAAACATTGCCGATCTTGAAGGATAATCAATATTGTTTGTGAAATATGCCAAGCATCTCCAAGGTGCTTAGCATGTTTTCTTCCCCAGAGTTATAGTACTCAACAATACAATTGCACACCGTTAGGCAGCGGGAATTTATTCGACTACCATTATCTCTATTTCTTCCTCAATCTCATTGTAGTTAGGTATGAACCTACTGCACAAAATATTCGTTAATGAATCATTTGATATTTCTATAATCCCATTTTGCATAGAGTCTAAATTTCGATAGGCCTCACATTTTGTACCTTTTAATTTATTGTACCAGGTATAATGTTCTATCTGGTGATTTAGTTTAACTCCATGTATAGTATCTCCAATATAATATTGAATAGGTTCGCCAAGAATAAACTTATATCTGTTAATAGTTTCTACAAACTTATCTTCAGCCACCGAAATATGAAAATAAGTGATATGCCCTCCTACAGTTGACACTTCAAATAAAGAGTCTTTTGAGTATTTAGCTGAACTAAAATAAGGACCATAATTTTTCACAATTTCAAAATCAGCAGTAAGAGTATCTCCAATCGAATAACCATACAATTCAGAATAATTGAAATCATTTTTTTGTCTGCATGAAATTGCAAAAAAGAATATAAAACATAGTCCTATTGAAATTCTTATCTTCATAAATTTGTAACTATTTTATTCGCAACAACAATCGTATTTTTGTTTTGATATTTTATTCAGGCCTAATTCTAGCTATTGCACAGCTCTTTTTAATGACATTGTAAGATAAACTCTATTCTCCCTGAGTTATCATCATAGAAAACATATATTAATCCTACATCTCCCCACATTAAACCAGCATTGTCCTCCGAGTCTATCTGAAATAAGAGTTTCATGGAATTTCCTTCACTATCTTTAGGTGTTGATTCTCCCTGAACCCACCTTGGGTATCCTCCCAATTGACTTTGATAGCTCTGTTCTCCAATTAGCTTTGCAACTACCTGCGCATAACTGTCCCAAGGTTTATCTTCGTTAAGAACACAAGATAAATTTGAGGCATTATTGCAGTGTAAATCTATCCCCTCCCAATCGGGCAAGGATTGAATGGCTTGGCAAGAAATTTCACAATACTTCGATTTTCCCAACTCTTTTGGTTTCTCAATGTATTCAATGTTTTCTTTCTGCGTTTTTTGATAGATCTTTACTAACCAACCATCATTCTCAGTATCCCAGGGAAATTCATCCCAGTCATAATAGAACTGGATCAGTTCAATGTTTTCCGGCAACTCCAATTCTGCAGAATTAAACAGCTGAAAAATAAAATTCAAAGGTTTTCCTTTTTTAGTTCTTGGCCACTCTTCCCCTTTTTCAAAATATGCTTGTCCCCCAAAATGAGAATTTAATTGAGAGTTATTAGGTGGTCTCGAGGCTGCTAAAATCTCAAGTTTTGTTGTTGGTCTAATTAAAGGTTTTACCAGATTTTCCAAATCGGATAATGATTTTAAATCCAATTCATTTAATTCCTTTCTATATGCTTCAAAATGGGAATCAACTTTCTCGGTCTTACTTTTATCACCAAATATTTTCTTCCAAAAACTCATTTTACAATCTGTTTTTAATAAGGTATACAACTTGTTAGTAGGCATTATCATTATTTTCTACTATCCTTTTTCTTCTTAACACGAGCTACAAGCTCGCGCTATTTCAGATTACATCTTTTTCAAGACCATCATAACAAGTGTAACAACAAGCATGAATAGGAATAAGAATAAAAAAATGCCCAAAAATTTTAATAGTTTTTTCAGAGTTTTACCCAATGTATAGTTTCGGTATTTTTTATAGGCATACAAATACCATATCACAGTTAATAGAAAAGAGCCGCCAGTATATACATCATATTCTATCAACAAGGATAGAAAGAATATGGGCAAGCCAAAGAAAAAGAGCAAGCCCTGGATATAGGCATTTATCACCAGATGTTCTCCATAATTATCGGGTTTCCCAAACACGAAAAGAGCAACTAATGCAAAAAATGGCAATAAGAGAAATGACAAATAGTAGTAATATTTATATATAAATTCAATTGACTTTATTTTTGAAGCTTCCTGCTCTTTCATAAAATCTGCTTGTTTTTTGCTGATCTTAGAACTATTTCCATCTTCGGAATAGGTACTAACTGTAGTCTCAGAAGACTTTAGGTTGGTATTAGCAGATAACTGAATTAATTCCTCGGAATACAAATTTAAAACGAACACTGAGAGTGCTGTTCCAATGGCAAAGAAGGTAAAAGGGTTGGTATACTTTTTTCGAGTTCCATTCAAATATTTTCCAAATACGACTTGAGGTCTTACTATCAAATCTCTAAATGTTACAAAAAATCTATTGTCCCAACCAAATGAAACCAACAAACCTGATAGTAAACTTTTTATCGTTATTCTCTCTTTAACAACCTTTGCACCACATTCGTTACAGTATTTATCTTCCGAATTTAATTGGAAATCACAATTTTTACAGTTCATTTACATCTCTTTTTTGCAAGCATTTATTGGGAATCCCAACTTAAAAGTTCATCTCTTTTTTATTTCAAATTTCTTTCCTTTAAGAGTTTTGCCAACTCTTTAATTTTAAGCTTATTCTTTGCCGCTATAGGCAGATAAACCATGGGAAGAAAAGTTAACAAGCCCAAGCCATTTTTAACCGTGCTATAAATGGCAATTCCAATCAAAACACCAAAGATTACCGGATCGTAAAGCTTAGTGGCTTTCATTCTTTTTACTTCCTGTAACAACTCTTCATCGCTTAACTCTACTGTATTTTTTTGATTCATTGTTTTTCTACTAGTGGTTATTTTTTTCTAAAAATCTTTATTGTATTCGAAAAGCAAGGGCTATAAATTCGCACTAGCAGAGGAAATATGCTAAGCATGTTTTCTTAGCCATACCAATCAAATTCCTCATAGCTCACTTTATCTACCTCCTGCTACCGCACGAGTCCTCTCGTGTGGTTTTACATTATTACCACAACACCCTCCAAAATCCCTTTCTCTCCTCTATAGTCTCTTGCACTGCTGTAAATATAATCTTCCGGGAAGGAAACTAGATCATCCTCAACGGGATTATTATGAATGTAATTTATTTTTTCATCAAACACTTTATTACTCCATAACTCAATTGGTTTATTATCGTGTTGCCAAAACTGATACTGCTTTACATTAGACGATTTTGCCCCTGCTTTTAGAAATTGTTCTAACATGTATACGCTTCTACTTTCTATACTATTATCTTTTATTGCCTTAACTAAAGCCTTACTTGTAAATCTCTTAAAATCACCTAAAAGCAATTCTGGCTTTTGTCCATCTACACTTCTGAATATTAAATGAACATGATTTGTCATAATACACCAAGCAAAAATATCCATTCCCTTATGCTTTTGACAATAACGCAAACTGTCAATTACAATTTCTTTATATTCATTTTTGGTAAATACATTCAACCATTCTACCACTGCAAAACTTACAAAATAAACTCCTTCTGGATTTTTAAATTTATAATTTCTACTCATAACATGATTTAGATCGATAAAAATATTAACGTAACATAAATTTCACATACAAAAAGCCTTGTAATTCTGCCAAATTATAATTTTATAATTAGACTTTTACGATTACCACACGAAAGGATTCGTGCGGTAGCAATGGGTTAGCAGGAGTTATCCTTCTATTCCAATATCTTCAATATTTTTCTTCAAATCAGTTTCTACAGTAATAGCATGTCCCCAAAATATATCTCCATCATTAAAACTCATTTGAAACTCATCTGTATCATTAAGGTTAATTGATTCTAGGTAAATCCTGGAAATGAATTCATCAGCTGTTAACGGCTTTTCATCTTCATCTAACCAAGTCTCATTTTTTAAGCTTAAAAGTTCCTCGCAAATCTTTTCTTTTATATAAGTATCCCAATCTTGATGATTCTGTACAATTAAAACTGCCTTCTTCTCTATACTATCTAATTCGTCGTGTTCACCTATTAAACAGACATCTATCAATCTTCCATTCCAGTCCGTTTCACCTTCAAACCAATCAAGCCTCCTATCAAGTTCAAACTTACCTAAGGTTGAACTTTCATAAATTACCGGTTCTTTTCGTTTGGCTAGAATTTTTCCTAATCTCTCATTCTTAATATTTGATTTTAGCAATTTATTCAGCCTTATCCTATTTTGGTTGTATTGTGTATATTCCTTACCCGAAATTTGTACTATAGATAAAGGTTCAATCCCTTTTACTTTTGTGTCAATTGAACGTATTTTTTTAGTGACATAAATATTGTCTTCAATTATCTCGGAGTTATTTTTAATGTATGCAAAAAGTGTAAATGACATCGAAGTATCCTCCATAAAAGAACTCTTTACAACTCCATCTTCAGTAACAATACCCGTAAAAATATCTTCATTATCCTCTACCTTTGCTAATCGGAATATTTCTCTTAGTCTTTTCATTTGTGAGTTTTACAAACAGTTTCATTAATTAAGCACAACTAGTTTGTAACAGTAATGCTATTGTTGTTTTATACCAAAGACCTCCATTGCGTTCTCAAAGCACGAGCTACAAACTCACACTAGCGATCCGTATCTACAGTGCTTTTTTCAACGATATAGTTTCTCATTTTAATTGGTAATGCCTCAAGAACAACTGATTTGGTTTGATCGTACCAATCCACTATTACACAACTCATCCGAAGCCTTCTTATATCGTTCTCATCTTGCGAAGTGTAAATCACTTTAGAGTAGGTAGAACCCGATATTTCGTAAGTAAACTTTAGTCGATAGATTGGATTTGACTTCCCAACTGGTAAGCTTGGTGTTTTTAACTCCAATTGCAGCTTCGATGGTAATATCTTAAATCCACTACTTAGCATGTTAAACACTTTAGCTGTTTTATAGATTGAGATAATGATAAGAATCAATCCAATGGAAATAAAGCCAAATAAAAATTTCAAAGTATCAAAACCAAAAGCACCATTCCTGGTACCAACAATTCTTGATATTGAGGCGTCATTCTTGACATACTCCACTGCAAGCGTATCGCCAACAGCAATAGATTCTTCGAAGCCGTACGAATGTCCCTTACTTGTACCACCCTCCTTATAAAACTCATATTCGTATATTAAAGCCACTTTTCCGTTCACCGAGCTATTGGTTTCTATTACAGCCAACACAACTCCCTTCGTTTCAGATATCGATTCGGCATCATATTGTGAATCGTGGAAATCAGCATTTGGCAAAAAAGCCATGAGTATGATACCGGGAACAAAAAGGATGAACAATCCTATTGAAATCATTTTGCCTGAAAACAAATATTTAATTTTTAAACCAAATGGTATCTTATCCAATTGTTTCATTTTATACAGTTCTTCTTTAGTTTATCAATTCAATCAACAAATTCCTATTTCTTGCCTCTTCGGGTCGGTAGCTCCTAGGTTGTCATGCCCGAAATTAAATCTCTTTAAATGTTTCTTTTGCATTCGCAAAACACGAGCTACAAGCTCGCGCTAGCTGGGGGTTTCTTTACTCAAAAACTCTCGATAAGCCCGTGCTAGAGAGGGCTCTTCCTTTTCAGTAAATAATCCTTTTCATGCTTCATTTCATGACAGAAATATTTTTTTAACTTTTTTCGATCAGCTGGTAATTCACTATAGGTTGTTAATATAACTTGATATTGATTTCCTTTTAACTTTTCAAACAAATCAATACTTGCAATCAAAGATTTATTATCTAAGTTTTGTTGCTTAGGTTCATCAAGCAATAATAAATTTGGAAAACGAATTTTAGTTTTTTTCTTTAATTCTAAAGATGTTTGTAGTAGTGATATATAATAACTTAGAATTATCCTAACATTATCACTAGAACTACTTATATTGTAAATATCATAAGAGTCTAAAAACGGAGTGTAATTATCAGACTCATCCAATTTTATTTGATTTATCAAATATTCCTTCGCTTTGAACAATCCTAAATCTCTTACATTATTCTTTAAGTTATCAAGAATGCTTTTTAATATTTTAAGATCAGAAGATGATTCAAGATAATCATCTATTCTAGACTTTAAATCTGAACTCTTTTTTTCATCCTTTTTAATGTCAGTTCTTATTGAATTTAAATTATCCCAGCGTTCCTTAATTCTTACATACCGATCTATTTCTTTGTGTAACGAATCTACTTTAATAATTTTCTCTCGATACTTAGCGAGTGCTTTACCGGAATAAGTTTGAATTTGATGTTCTAATGTTTTTTCTACACTAGTTAATTTATCTTTAAGTCCAAAAGCTAACTCCTTTTCCTTCCGAAGTTCAAGTTTCTTACTTTTTAATACATTCTTAAAAGATTTTTCTTCATCCTCTAAAAAATCTAAATTCTGCACTGGCGTAGATATTCTTCTTTTAACATCTGAATTACACAATTGACATTTATCATCTTCACATCCATTAATCGGATTTTCACAAATTGGACAGGTCGAGACTTTCAATTCAATAGAAAATTCTTCAAGTTTTTTTAATTGTTTGTTTTTATACTTATTCTGTTTAATTCTTTCAATATAGCTTTCATAGCCTTTAATCTCAGCAATAAGTCTTTTAATTTTTTCTTCGCTCTTTCGATATTTATAATCGATTACTTTTAATTTATTACGTAAAGAATTTTCGTTTTCTTGAGTTTGTTCTCTATTTTCTGATAATTTTGAAATACTAGTTTTCTCCTTAGATAATAAAACCTTTAATTTTTCAATATAATTATCAATAGAATATTTACCTGTCTGATTATCATCTACAAATAATTCCCCCTCTTTTAATTCCCCATTACTAACAACAAATAAATTTTCCTCTTTAGAAGATAAATGCTCTTTAGATCTCTTAATTTTTTCATCTATTTCTTTTTTCTCTAGCTGAAGAAGGTGTAAATCAAACTTATCAAATCCCATAAGATACTCAAAAGCTACCCTTTTTACATCCCTAATATTATACCGAGTAATTTGCCTTGCTTGTATTTGCGACCAACCAGCTCTTTGCTCAACAAAGAACAAAGGGGCTATATTTTCAAAATATAGTTTTACATTTTTATTATCGTACGAAGGAATTTCAACAATTGGTATATCAAGAAAGTCAAATAGGTACTTTTGAAAACCAGAATTCGTAAAAACACCTTCACCTTCAACGATTAATTTTTTAAAATTATTTTCAGTTGAGTAACTATCTATAGAGCATTCTTTAACTGCCACAATATTCGTTTGCCCTCCGAAAAGATGACGGTATATTGTAATAGTTTTTTCACCATTAAAAATTTCCAGAAATAGATATGACTTCTTTATTTTTTTCTCTTCAATTTTGCTGTAAAACTCTGGTTTAAATGGATTCTGCTTTAACTTAAATACTCCTAGGCATTTCTCTAAGCCAAGTCCATAAATTATTCCTGTTACAATACTTGTTTTACCAAGTGAATTTGGTCCCCAAACTATATTTAATCCATGGCTAAAAGGGATATCTGCACCATATTCAACATTGTCATAAGTTTTAATGATGTATTTTAATCTATTAATTATCAGATTCTTCATTCTGTCTCCAATAAGATTTAGGTATAATTTCAGTAATTATTGTGATAGCAGTTTTTTCACTTATTCTAGATCCAAATAACTCTAAGAAGTTTATTTCCGAAGGAAAGATTTCCCTTATTTTATTATAGTATTCTTTGCCTTGCTCAGATAAATGAATTCTTAAATTTTTCTTTTCATTACTTCCAGTAATATCAATCAATGCTCTTACGTATAAAAACAAGAACATATCATTAAATCTAAGATCCCATGGTACACTCCTATATTGAACAACATTAAAATCAAATTCTTGATCAACATGTAAAGCGAAGCCATTAATTTTTTTTATTATATTTTTTTTTCCTTTGAAATATTCAAGTATAAATTTTTTCTGATATCCAACATTACGAAGTAAAAAATCTAGACAAGCAATTACATCCTTACTTAAGCCATTTTTCGTATTCAATATACCAAGTATAATAATTATTCTATGTGCTCGATAAAGTATTCTATCTTCAGGCTGTACATAATTAGGTCTATCTAAACTTATATTAGTAACTAATTCCTTAGAGCTTAATAAATCAACAAATCTCTTTAATCTCATGATAATTACTTTTTACTCCAATCTAAAGGACATTCAGCTGCCAACTCAAAAACTATCCCATTCAAAAGTTTTTCTTCATCATCTTTAAGGTCATTTTTATCATAGAAAGTTTTTAATTCTATCTCTGCGATATCAAAAAATTCAGAATAAAAATCTTTAGCACTAGAATTAGGATCAAAATTATATTTCTTAGTTAGACGTTTAGCCTTAATCCTCATATTATCTTGCCACTTTAAAATCTTCTGCCTTAACTCATTGTTAACATCTTGCAATTCTTCCAAGTATACTTTATAGTTCACTCTTAATTTATGATACTCCAACCTTTCCTCATCATCTTTATTGAAGACTGAATTTAATTTATGATCTAATCTAGTTACGAGAATATCATCTTCCTCTGGTGCTCTATTAGTATCCTCAATGCTAATACAATTAGATACCTTAAAACGATCTTTCTGTTCTAATATATTTTCTATTCTCAATTGAGTTTTGTAAATAACTTCAGATTCTGATATACTTAACTTACAAGGTTTATCATATACTTTTTCATATATCTCTATGTCCAATGCAAATATTTCTTCAAGGTTTGTATCAGGAGTCCAAAATTTAACCGGCACTTTAGACATTTTCTCAAATTCTATCTGTGCATTATCATTTATATTACTTAAAATCTGACGAGGGGATAATAAAATAAATCCATCAGGATGATAATTTGAGGCTTGCAATTCAATTTGCTTGGTAAAAATTTCAGCCCAATCTAGCTTAGCAGAAGTATAATATTTGCATTCAATAAAAAGACTTCTTTCTTTGAATGCCTTATCCACAAATATTATTTTAATATCGAATCCATTTTGAGTTCCTGAGTTTTGATTCCTTACTTCCAAAACACCATATCCCATTTTTTCAAACAAATCAGAAAAAAATGGTTTAGTCAAAGATTCAAATTCTGTTCCTGTTATAGACATTAATTACATCTATTTAAAATTCAATTATATATTTTTAAAATTAACAATAATTTTCATAAGTCAAAAACATATTATTCTTATGGTGAAATTTACCATTGCATTGGGAATTTTCACCATTGTATTGCAAAACAAACCGTAATGAGTAAAAAAGAATCTCACTTGTGTAGAATAGAGTTTATCATACAGCGAATGGAAAGTGATTTGAATGAAATACAGATTGTTTTGACTTAAATGGAAAGTGTTTTACAATCAGAATAAAGTGTTTTGAGCCGAATAGAATTTCTAAATAAGAGAAAATGAGCTAATTTTCTATTTATCACCTCATTACATTTTAGATAAAATCATAAATCCTATATTCTTTATTTTTAGTGCTTTACAGAAATATTTGGTGAGAATATTCTATTTACCTAATGTTTCTTATTCTTTGAAACGTCAATTTTCTCGTGCATTCCCTATTTTTTATGTTTTTAATTGACTACCTGTAACTTACACTTAAAGGGTCTGTGCCTATTTTATATAAATCTCTGATTATATAGGTGTTAACTATTTAACTAAATGATAATTTAGAGTTTATAAATTAAAATTTGGCTAAAAAACAGGATCAATCAGTAAAAATATTATTTCTGTATTGCCCAAAAACACTGAGCTTCTGAGGATTGATTTAAAAAATGTATTTTTTTTCGTGTTTTTTCTTGTCTTCTTTCATAGCTTTAATAGAGAAGACATACTTAATTTATTTATGAACCAAAAATCCATG
>Ga0209272_10000797_pt1 | contig 22579 bp, 19 predicted proteins | sample tdDd002_FD_187125 | JGI IMG/M metagenome (GOLD analysis project Ga0209272, IMG submission 187125) | Marine sediment microbial communities from the Atlantic coast under amendment with organic carbon and nitrate - tdDd00.2 (SPAdes)... | ecosystem: Environmental > Aquatic > Marine > Coastal >... | reverse complement strand
CTACTCATGTTATTTGTCCTCTTTGACTTCGCTAAAAATCAAGGGAGCATTTAACATGGGTAGAACTACAGGCAAAGCCTAACCGAATGATAACCACCTACTGAAGTAGGTGGTTTAGGGCTGAAAACAAAAAGCGAGCACTAGGCTCGCTTTCTATTGACTTAATCTGACTTAGATTACAGCAGTTCTACCGACTGCTGAGCAATCACAAATTCTTCGTTGGTTGGGATTACCATTGCCACAGCATCAAGTACGTTTGATTTTGCGATAATGCCAGCATTGCCGAAGCGAGCATCTTCATTACCTTTCTCGTCTTCAACGAAACCTAGTAATTTAAGGTTCTTCAGAATCTCACGACGAATAGGAAGGGAGTTTTCACCAATACCACCAGTAAAGATGATACCGTCAAATGAATCTAACGCTGCAAGGTAAGAAGCGATGTACTTAGATACGCGGTATGTAAATACTTGGAACGCTAGCGCAGCACCTTCGTGGCCTTCTTCCATCGCTTCCAAAATACCACGCGCGTCACTTGTAAGACCAGAAACACCCAAGAAGCCAGAAGCTTTGTTCAATGAGTTGAATACTTTCTCTTGAGACCAACCTTTCTTCAATAGGTACTCAATGATGCCTGGGTCAAGGTCACCACAACGTGTACCCATCATTAGGCCAGACAGTGGTGTGAAGCCCATTGACGTATCAATTGATTCGCCGTTGTTGATAGCACAAACAGAAGCACCATTACCTAGGTGAACAGAGATGAAGCTCGACTCTTCAACAGGCTTGTTTAGCATCTTCGCAGCTTCGCGGCTTACGAAGTAGTGGCTAGTACCATGGAAACCGTAGCGACGGATACCGAAATCTGTGTATAGCTCTTTAGCAATTGCACCAGTAAATGCACGTTGAGGCATAGTTTGGTGAAATGCTGTATCGAATACTGCGAACTGAGGGAGACTTGGGAAAGCTTGCATTGCAGCTTGAATACCCTTCGCACCTGCAGGGTTGTGAAGCGGAGCCAGATCAGACAGGCTTTCAATTTCTGCTAGCACTTCGTCATCAATACGAACAGTTGACGTAAACTTCTCTCCACCATGAACAATACGGTGACCTACAGCGACTAAGTCTTGAGTAAAACCTAAAGTTTCCATAAGCGCAACGATACGATTGATCGCATGTTGGTGGTGGTTGTCAGGTGCTGTAATTGCTTCTTCTGTTTTTTCGCCGTTGTATTTCCAGCTGATTACCGCTTCTGGTAGGCCAAAGCATTCGCCAAGACCAGAAACAATTGCGTCACCTGACTTAGAGTCGATAACGGCAAACTTCAGTGATGAGCTACCAGAGTTAATAACCAGCACAAACGAATTAGACATAAAGTATGTTTCCTGTTTCAGACCGAGTTGTAGAAAGCACTATGCGTGTATTGTTATGGATTACATTATTCAATATTTTTTGAATCTTTCAACTTTTCTTAGATGGATTAAACAAAACAAGTAACTTTTGTTGATCTAAAGCAACTGTTTAATTATTTCGCCCTCTAAATTTAATGTTAGTTTTATAAATAACCGTTTTGTACCTACACTTTAAGTACTGCAAGCAATTTCATTTGATTGATAATTTGATACACTACAATAACAATACGTTATACTATAAATGGTGTGAGAGTTGTTTACATTAGCGATTATCTTTATCTTATCGGGCATTTTGCTACTGATTTTTGGGTTGCTCCCAGCGAGAAAAATCTGTGCAAAAACCAAACACAAAGGCTGGAGAATGTTAAGCATTCTGATCGGTTGTTTTATCGTTGGTTACACCGGTGTGCTCGCATCTTTGCTATTATCAAACACCATAGATTCTATTTTGTTTGGCCTCTCGCTGATCCTTTTCTCCGGAGCGATCTTTGTGTACATGGTCACTTCGTTTAGCTTAAATACAATCAATAAGTTACATACACTAGCTGAAGAAGAGAAGTATAACGCGCTGCACGATCCCCTCACCTCTTTACCGAATCGGAAACACTGCATTGAGACAATTAACTTACTGATCGAAATGGAAACACCCTTTCAGTTAATGTTGATGGACGTGGTTAACTTTAAACAAGTGAATGATGGTATGGGACATTTCTGTGGGGACCAGCTCTTAATCCAAATCGGTCAACGTATCGCATCGCACCTTGATAAAGGCGACTTCATTGCACGAATCGGAGGAGATGAGTTCGTTATTATTTGTCCAAACAAAACCGATATAGAGACACAAGCGATAGCTAACATAATCAACTTTGAGCTTAAAAAGCCATTTTCTATTGATGGTTTTGAATTAACTAGCAGCTCAATAATCGGTATCAGCACATTCCCTGATAACGGTACGGATGCTGAACAGATGATAAATTCTGCTGACGTAGCTATGTATTGGGCTAAAAAAAGCGGTCGAGAACACGCTCGTTTTCGTTCATCCATGAGTCAAGGCGCTCGCAAAAAACTACAAATCTCACGACAAATAGATCAAGCGTTAGAAAACGAGCAGTTCAGAATTTTCTACCAGCCAATCATCTGCAGCAAACTCGATATTGTCTGCGGATATGAAGCCTTGATGCGTTGGGTTAGAGAGGATGGGACAACAATAAGCCCTATCGATTTCATTCCCATTGCGGAACAAAGCAATAAAATCAACTCAATCACTGAATGGCTGTTAGATAAAGTCGCAATGGATATTGATGCTTTTGATGACGCAGGTATTCACTGTCCGATTCATGTCAATCTCTCAGCCAAGGACCTAATGGGACGCAACCTTGAAAAGCAGTTAACTCGACTTGCTAACTCAGATCCAAGATTTGTAGCGACTGTGGTGTTAGAGATCACCGAAAGTACTGCTATAAATCGTCTACGTAGCCCTGAAAAGTTGCTTGAAAAACTAAAAGCGATTGGGTTCAAAATCAGCCTAGATGACTTCGGAACAGGCTACTCTTCTTTGTCATTATTGAGAGATCTGCCCGTTGACCAAATAAAGATCGATCGATCATTTCTTTATCAATTGGAAGACAATGATAGAAATCGCTCGATTGTATCTAACGCAATTTCATTGGCTCATGGTCTTGGGTATACGGTTGTTGCAGAAGGAGTCGAACAGTTAGAAATACTTAAAATTTTAAGAATGTATGGTTGCGATTACATCCAAGGCTTTTACTATAGTCCTGCCATTCCACTGCAGGAGGTAATCGCTTGGACTCATCATCACAATCCTCCGCAGATTAATGAGCTTGCCCATTATACGACCTAAGGTGCCATCACTCCTTTTATATGAAAACCTCTTGGCGTTCTGTCCATAAAAGTAGTAAAACCTATGAATGAACTTAAAACGTTACATTGAAGTCGTCCGACTGCGAAGTTGAGGTAAACATGAATATTGGCGTCGTTTCTAAACTCACTAGCCTATCTAGCAAGTCTATCCGCCTGTATGAAGAGAAAGGGCTTATAACACCACCCGCTCGTAGTGAATCCGGTTATCGTGAGTATTCAGACCAACACGTTCAAGAATTGAACCTGATCTCACGCGCTAAAAATGCTGGGTTTTCTCTCATAGAGTGCAAAGAGTTCGTTGAACTCGCCCATAACCCCAACCGAAAAAGCAGCGAAGTAAAAGCCAAAGCACAAGAAAAACTCCATGAAGTTGAGTTGAAGATCCGAGAGCTTAAAGAGATTGAAAAACAGTTGAAGCAGTGGGTTTCAACATGCCCGGGGGACGCTGGCAGTAAGTGCCCTATTATCGAAGAGCTCACTAAATAGGCCGCTGTAGCGAATACAATAATTGAATAAGAGGAAACACAATAGGTTGCGTTTCCTCAATAGCAAGTCTAATTGAGATATTCCTATCTACATGCAGTGACTTCTATTTCTACTTGAGCATCCATTGGTAAGCGCGCTACTTCCACACAAGAACGTGCAGGAAATGGTGCATTACTCTGTTCAAAAAATTCCTTATACGCCTCATTGATGACTGGAAAATCATTAAGGTCTTTGACAAATACCGTCGTTTTAACGATATCCCAAATATTAAGACCTGACTCTTCAATAATGGATAAAGCGTTCGATAACGATTGAGTGGTTTGGTTAGCGACGCCTTCAACCATCAGTTTTGTCGTTGGATCAATAGGCAATTGTCCAGACGTTATCACTATATCGTCAAATCGAATGCCTTGGACATAGGGACCAATGGCGAGCGGCGCTTTATCAGTACTAATAATTTGTTTCATGCTTTCTCCTTATCGAAGAGTAATTAACTAAATTCCGGCAATAGATTCATCATTGCCATAAAGTGGAAAAGTGCTGTAACAACCCCAAACGTCATCACTAACGCAATCATTGGCGTTCCTCCAGGAGCCATAAATCCATCTTGCCCGCCTTCTAGTTTGCGAGATCTGTAGACCAACATTGCAGGAATAAAACAAGTCCATACCGTTGCAGCAGCGCCGGCATATCCGATAGCGATTACAAACCCAAAAGGAAACAGAAGAGAAAAAACGAGAGGAGGGATAAAAGTAATCACTGCCGTTTTTGCTCGGCCGCGTTTAGAGTCATTGATTTTGAAACAGTCCGCTAAGAAATCAAATAAACCTAGGCCAACACCAATAAATGAAGAGAGAATCGCTGCCATCGAAAACGCATTAATAGCACCTTCCACCTTTTCAGAATCAATCACGGAACTTAGGGCGACTAATAGCGCTTCTACATTACCCCCTTGTTGTAAAACGGGACCAAAATTGTCACGAGGTAAATTACCATAGATACTTACAACCCAAAGAATATAGAGAATTAACGCAATGAAGGTTCCGCCAAGAATGGCGTATTTCGCGCGCTGCTCGTTCCCATAATATGAACGCATACTGGCAACAGAATGGTGATAACCAAAAGAAGTCAGTGCCACAGGCAGCATCGCCATTGCGTAGGGAGCGTAACTCATACCTTTGTTTTCATAGTCAAACAAAACACTGACATCAATATTCATTGCTAAACCAGAAACGCCAAATGTAAAACTTAGAACCATAAAGGCAATCAAGACGACCGAAATCTTATCGACAGCTCGAGTCGAATGCCAAACGAAAAGAGAGAAAATAGCTACAAAAGCAATGGACGCAAATTTGTTATTAAAACCCAACATACCTTCAAGAATTAATCCTGAAGTCGTAATATAGGCATATAACAAAATGCTACCAACGAAGTAAACCGCTATATTATTAATATAGTTTACGTTTACGCCATAGATATCCTTAGTTACTGTATTAAAAGAAACTTTTAAATCGTATCGTTTAAATGCTTCTAATAGCATCCAGCCAGACATCGTCATTACAATCATTGTAATAAATATTGCAATAATTGACCACGTTGTCCAAGCTCCAGCTCCAGAACTTGGAAGACCCAACATTCCAGCACCAACACAGACCCCAGCAATAATACAAGAGCCACCTATAATAGATGGTTGTTTTTCCATAATTTATATCCTTTTAAATTGTTTTATTCAAGCAGCATCAAGTCGCAGCGCATTATTAAATAATGCGCTGAAATAATAGATAGCTTGATATTTTTAGACTTAATTCACTTCTTTAAGTCGAGCTGTAAAATGACGAAGTACTTTAGGTTCATAAGTAAACTCAAGACCTTTAATGTTTTCGGCATTATTTTTAACTCGTTCAAATGCTTCGATTACGAAGTCCATGTGAGTCTGCGTGTAGGTCGCGCGTGGTATCGTCAGTCGAAGTAACTCAGCAGGACACGGGTGCTGTTTACCCGTTGCAGGGTCTCGTCCAAGCAACATTGAGCCAATTTCAACCGCGCGAATACCTGCGACTTTATAAAGCTCACAAGCAAGAGCATGAGCAGGAAACTGATCAGATGGGATATGAGGTAACAATTTACCTGCATCGACAAAAGCCGCGTGTCCACCAGCCTGCTGACATACAACACCAATGCTTTCTAAACCACTAACCAAGTATTCAATTTGACCGATTCTGTATTCAAGCCATTCTTGACGCATTGCCTCATACAGACCTACAGCCAAGCGCTCCATCGCACCGCCTTCTAGGCCGCCATACGTAGGAAAACCTTCTTGAACAACGCACAAGGTGCGACATTCGGTGTAGACTTCAAACATGCTTTCATTTTTAAAGCACATCAAACCACCCATCTGTACCATTGCGTCTTTCTTTGCTGACATGGCCAGCGCATCGGCATACTTATAGGTTTCTAACGTAATATCTTCAATTGACCAGTCTTGGTATCCAGGTTCACGTTGCTGAATAAAGTACGCATTTTCGGCGTAGCGCGCGGAGTCCATGATGACTGGAATATCGTATTTTTGTGCGATTTCATACACAGCTTTTAAGTTGGCAATCGACACAGGTTGGCCACCTGCAGAGTTACATGTAATCGTACTTACAATATATGGTACGTTTTGTGGCCCTACTTCTAAAATCCCTTGCTCAAGTTTATCTAAGTCAAAATTGCCTTTGAAGTCTGCGTGCGTTGATGTATCAAACGCTTCTTCCACATATACGTTCTTGGCAACGCAGCAGTTTACTTGAGTATGGCCTTGAGTCGTGTCAAAGAAGTAATTTGAAAACGCGACCATTTTATCTCTATCTAGGCCTTTTTCCTTTTCTCGTTTTGCAATGAGAACAGGAATATATAACTGCTCAGCACCACGTCCTTGGTGCGTTGGAATCGTCAAATCATAATCGAATATTTTTTTAACGGCATTTGCCAAAGCATAGTAACTGCGGCTACCACTGTATGCTTCGTCACCCATTAACATGGCAGCTTGCATACTTTGAGTTATCGCACCGGTTCCACTGTCTGTTAAAAGATCAATAAACACATCTTCACTATCCAAAAGAAATGGATTCATTCCTGCTTTTTCAATTTTTTCTTTACGGTACTCTTCAGTGGTTGTTTTTACTGGCTCAACAACACGAACGCGAAATGGTTCAGGCAGATGTTTGTAATTATCCATAGTTATTCCTCAAATATTTATTTGATTATAATTTCATATCTAGTTTTTTTAGAGCAAACTTTACCCTGCCAATTACATAGCATTTGATAAATAAAGTACGCTCGGGAATTCATCGAAAATTCATCCGATAAATTAATTTTTAATGAAGTTTGATTACGCGCTATAGATCTAGCGCTTACAATCAATATTTATTGAGGAATAAATGAAGGTAAGATAGATAATTTAAAGTCGTGCGTAAACCAAGCCAAAGAGCTTGACCATAACTTATGTTGTATTCTTAGATATTTCATATCTAATATCCCTTTATCTACAGTGATTAAATATCACATAAAGTATGATTCTATAAATTGTACAATTAATAAACCAGAGATGGCGATAAATGTGATCAAAACCATAATTGTTGTCAGGGTTTTATTGACATATATAGATTTTTAGAATTTCGATATGCATCTAGCCTCTATCGTATAATTTAATTATTTAAAATATTTAAACACATTTAGAGTTAGAGTACTAAAATACAACTATAGTTTATGTGCTACTTGCAAAAAAAGCCCAAGTTAGGGCTTTTTAAGGTTACAAGCATAATTAACATCATGCGTACTCAATAATAAGTACACATCCGCTTGCCCTCTACTTCGATTATATTGAAAGGAGTTTCATAAATACCTTCCAAAATATCTGACTGAATCACCTGCTCAACGCTTCCTTGTGCAACTACTTTTCCTTTTTTCAATGCGATGATCTTGTCTGAATAACATGCAGCGAAATTTATATCATGGATAACAACAACAACGGCTTTGTTCATCTCGTGTGCTAATCGACCAATGTTACGCATAATCTGTAGGGAATGACGGATATCGAGATTATTCAGTGGTTCATCTAAAAAAACGTAATCCGTATCTTGCGCCATCACCATCGCGATAAATGACAACTGACGTTGGCCGCCACTCAGCTCATCAAGGTATTTATGTTCGATTGACGACAAATCCAGATACTCGATCGCTCTGTCGATCACTTGTGTATCTTCCTCTGTCAACTTGCCTTGCGAGTATGGGAAACGCCCAAAAGACACCATTTCACGAACAGTAAAACGCATCGTGATATTGTTCGCCTGACGTAACACAGCCAATCGCTTAGCCAGTGCATTATTGTCCCATTCGGACAGTTCTTTACAATCGATATATACTTCCCCCGAGTCTTTTCCTACTAGGCGACTCGCCATCGAAAGCAACGTGCTCTTACCCGCTCCATTAGGACCAATGATCGACGTTACCTTACCTTTTTCAAAATCAGCACTCGCATTATCGACAACCGCAGACTGACCAAATACTTTTTTTAGCCCTTTTAACGAAATCATATTTACCCTAAACAATTTTATTGCGAAGCAGCATAGTTAAAAAGTACACACCGCCGATAAAATTAATCACCACACTTAACGTTGTTGAAAAACCAAATAGATTCTCTACAACCCATTGCCCACTTAGCAAAGATGCCACTGAGACCAAAGAGACAGCCGTGAGAAGCACTTGATGCTGATAGCTTTTGAATATTTCACGGGTTAGATTCGTCACCAATAACCCAAAGAAAAGCAAAGGCCCGATCAAAGCCGTCGAGATAGAGATAAGAACAGCAGAGAGCATCAAGATCTGTAGTGTTACCTTTTTAACGTCAACCCCTAAGCTAACTGCATTGTCTTTATCTAGCCAAAACACATCCAATAGACGATTAAGGCGATACAAGCGCCATGAGGCCAATAATAGTAACGGCGTACTCAAGTAAACTAGGTCAACATTAATATTGTTAAAGCTAGCAAACATGCTGGCTTGTACTGAAGCGAATTCATTAGGATCCATTAGCATAATCAAAAATGATGAAGAGCTATCAAATACTTGACCTAAGATCACGCCGAGCAATAGCAATACCATCAGGTTTTGCCTTTCACCTCGAAAATAAAACCCAAACAGTAGAGCCGAGAATCCAAGCATCGCGACCACAGAAACTGCAAAGTTAAAGTAGCTGTTCATGGCGATGCTACTCAAGCCACCAAATGCTACGACGACTAGTACTTTCGTAAACAGGTACAATGAATCAAATCCCATGATACTTGGGGTTAAAATTCGATTGTGGGTAATAGTCTGAAAAGCAAGCGAGGACTGCCCTATCGCAATGCCTGCAATTATCATGGCTAACACTTTCGGTATCCGCCTGGATAAAAAGTATTGATAGTTATCAGCGGTTAATCCAATACCCAAAAATAGAGCTGAAAAAATTACCGCTGTGATAGCGAGCACCATGAGCTTACCGTTATCGTGCATTTTTCTCTCCTTGCAGAATGAAGAAGACAAAAACCGCACCACCAACCAAACTAATGATATTCGTAATCGGTAATTCATAAGGGAATATAATCACTCGGCCGAGTAAATCACATCCAAGAACGATCAGCGCTCCCAATAATGCGGTCAGCGGAATATTTCGTCTAAGATTATCACCATAAAATCGGCTCACTAAATTAGGTACTATTAGTCCGAGAAAAGGCAACTTACCTACGATCATCACTACGGAAGCAGACATCACAGAAACCAGTAACACACCGATGATCAACACCTGTTGATAGTTCAAACCCAAGTTAACCGCGAAATCTTTCCCTAACCCAACGGCAGAAATACGTGTCGCATAAAGATAGCTAAACAGAGCAAATGGAATCGCTACATAAAGTAGTTCATAGTCCCCTTGTAGCAAGTTTGCGAAATTCGCCACTGTCCAACTCGATAAATTTTGGACCGCATCGTGCTTATAAGCGAAGAATGTAGCGATTGACGACACGACATTGCCAAAAATAATCCCAACCAAAGGGACAAATACTGCGTTCTTAAACTGAATTCGGTTAATAAATTGAACAAATAGAAGCGTACCTAACATCGAGGTTGCAAAGATCAGCCAGAGTTGGCTTCCATCACCAAAGATCACCAAACTCAATACATAGCCGAGCATCGCACACTCAATGGTTCCGGAAGTTGATGGGGAAGCAAACCGGTTTTGACTAATTTGCTGCATAATTAGTCCCGCAATACTCAACCCCGCGCCAGCTAACAATACGGCTGCTAACCTAGGTAAACGGCTAGTGATCAATAACTGCCAACTTTTCGAATCACCATGCACGAGATCAACGACACTAAGTTGTCCAATGCCGACAAATAAAGACAAAACACTGAGGACAATTAACGTCCACGACAACGTTTTCAAAGAAATAACCTCTTAATACAAAAAACCTCAAGCATGTCACTTGAGGTTTTCATTGAAGACATCACTGACTAGTTAAGACCGGAGGCCGACTTCACATCATTAAGCATCTGCTCAGTCGCACGCATACCTGATATGGATAAGTACCAAGCATTGATATCGAGATAAGCCATTTTCTTATTTTTATAAGCGTTAGTGCCCTTCACCAGATCATTTTCAAAATCTCGCTTAACACTGCTCTCTTTTCCTTTATTGATTAGGATATCTTTATCCACAATCAACAATGTAGAAGGGTTGTTTTCACGGATGAATTCATAAGAGATCAGATCACCGTGACGGCTTTCCTTAATCCCAGGTACGGTTTCTACAAATCCAAAATCTTTGTAAATTGAACCGAAGCGCGATTTTTCACCAAAGGTCGTAATGTTGCCACCAGCACTCATTACCGTTAAGGCATCCACTTTGTTCGTTTGGTTGTAATCTTGAAGCTGTTTAAACTCTTTATCCAATTTAGCGATTTGTTGTTCGACGAGAGCTTCTTTCTCAAACACTTCACCAAGCTTACGCCATTCTTGTTGCGTACCTTCCCAATAACCTTTCGATTTATCAACGGCGTAAACAATTGTTGGAGCAATCTCAGATAGCTCTTTGTACTTTCCTGCACCACGAGGACCGACAACAATTAGATCGGGTTTCTGTGTATAAATGGTTTCAAAATCTGGCTCAAACAAACTACCCGCCGACACAAACTCTCCATCGCGATATTGGGCCAAATAGTCTGGGAACATGCTAACTGTTGAAACAGCAACAGGTTCTACGCCCAAAGCTTTTACGGTATCCAAAGGGCCTAACCCTATTACCACTACGCGTTCAGGTTTAGTTTCAACCTTTGTCGTGCCTTTTATATGCTCAACTTCAACAGTCTTTGCACTCGAACCAAATGCAGTTAGGGCAAGAGCAAGCGCCAATGTTTTCATCTTCATCGATTTTTCCTTATCAAAACCTAATGCAACGCATTATCATTTAGATTTTTATTACTGTCGATAGAGAAAATGAATTTTTGTGCCATTCGAATAGGATTCACTCAGTTCAGTGCCCCAAAAGACAAAAGATAGGATGTTATAAAAGAAAAGAGAGCCGTTTGGCTCTCTGTTAAAACTAAAAGAAGTCGATCGATGTACGACCATTTTTATTCCGTGGTGCCGAGCTCTTCGGCTTAGCATCGGATGATTGCTTGGACTGTTTCTTACTAGACGTTTTCTTAGCTTTGCTCGAACTCGATTTTTGTTTCGCGTTCGCCGGTACCTTCGCTTTGGATCGCGGCGCTTTAGGCTCTACTTTTGGTTCTGGCTCAGTAATCGGCGCATCACAAACCACAACGTAGTATTCTTGATTAAACTCGAAAAAGTCCCCGTCATACATTTTACGGCGTTTACGAGTTTCAAGCTCACCATTTACGGCAACATACCCTTCTGCGATGAGGTGCTTCGCTTCACCTCCTCCACCAACCAAGTTAGCAATTTTAAACACTTTATATAACTCGATAGGATGCGATGAAACTTCAATACCGATCGCTTCGATTTCTATTTCTTCGCCTTGTTCGTACTCTTCACTCATAACGTACTCTAAGGTAGATATTGTCAATTTCTTGAGTCTAATCCCTATATCCCAATAAATAAACTAAAGTTATTACTAGTAGCATCAATTAAATGGGTATTCTCGTGCGCTGGTGGTTAAAAGGCCTTATTGCATTTTTTACAACATCGGCATTTGCTTATGAGCCGCTAAAGCAAGTGGTGATCTATGGCGATGATTCTTATCCACCCTATAGCTACCATGTTAATGGTGAAGCTAAGGGTATTTATACCGAAATACTGAAAGTTGTCTTTTCTCAAATGGATGGCTACTCAATTAAAATCAAGCCTATCCCATGGAAGCGAGGACTGAAACTGCTCGAACTGGGTAGAGGCTTTGCGCTCTACCCTCCCTATTATTATGCTGACCAGCGATTTTTCATTTCACCATATTCAGAGCCCATTCTTGATGAACAAGTCGTCGTATTTTGTCGGCAAGAGAGTATTCAAGGTAGAAAAACGACTAACTGGCCAGAGGATTACTTTGGACTCACGATTGGGATAAATGAAGCTTTTTCTTTAGGTGGAGAAGCATTTTGGGACGCTGTCGCTCAAAACAAAATACGCACCCTCTCAGCCAAAGGGAATGAGCTAAGCCTTATAGCTCTGTACGAAAAACAGAGCGATTGCTACATAAACGATAAACTCTCTGTTCTTTGGGCGCTTGAAGATCTAAAAATAAGTCGCAAGGTTCCACCGAATTGGGAACTTGTCGAAACCGCTATGGTGAGTCACGAACAAGGTTACCTTGGTTTCACAAACGTAAACCCACTAATGTACCCCTATAAATCCGATTTTGTCGCCCAATTCAACACCCACTTAAAGCGGCTTAAACAGGATGGAACCATTGATAAACTGATCAGCGATTACCTTTCAAATAGGCATTAGCTGACATCCTTCTGACAGACTTTCCTTATTGGAAAGTGCGCCTTTCCACCTTTTCCGTCAGTTTTGTCTTACATTACTTCCATCGGAACAAGCAGTGCACGGACGACACTTACAATAAACTAAAAAAGAGAAAGAATAATGATGTCAGCAACTAAAACACTCGTAATCGATAGCCAACCAATTATGCGTTCTGCGGTCGAGCAACTTGTTTACGAATTGCTCCCAAGAGCACAGGTTTTACAAGCAAGTTCAGCGACATTCGGAGTTCAAGTCGTCAAAAACCACGCAATTGATTTGGTAATTCTAGATGTTGATCTGGAAAACTCAGATGGTTTTGAATTTGTTCGCCGCGCAAGAGCGCATGGGTATAAAGGTAAAATCTTGTTCCTTTCAGGTAACAAGCACCCAATGTACTCGGACACCGCACGCAAGCTTGGAGCAAATGGCTACGTTGCAAAATTTGAATCTACTCCAGTGTTGAAAGAAGCCATTATTAGTGTCATTCGCGGCTACAAAGTATTTAAGCAAGAGCGTGCAACCTCTCGCAGAAACACGACCTTATCTAACCGAGAAACTGTCGTGTTCAATTACCTAGTAAAAGGCTACACCAACAAAAAGATTTCTGAGTTACTGTCGTTAAGCTCAAAGACTATCAGTACTTACAAATCACGAATTCTCGACAAATATAATGTCGATTCAATTGTTGAACTAATGAATCTACAAGAGCATCTATATGTGTCAGTCTCCGAGACTAGAACAGATATTGCCTAAGCTTCTTAGCCAATAAAACGTGCAGAGGATTGCTGTGATGCACCATCTTGTAGTTAGCGACTACAGACGGTGCATGTTCGAGCTGTAGATGCTCAGGTAATACACTCACACAGTAATCTTCGCGCTCTAATAAATGCTTAGTGGCTGGTAACAATGTTGCCGACTCGGTTGCTTCCAGCATTTCAAACAAGCAAGTAATATTGTCCACGACACCAATCTTATGGATATCAATTCCTTGCTCTTTCAATGCGAGTTTTGTTACCGCTTGTTTATCTTGCCAACCTTTCATTTCCATCATGATGTACGGCATGGCAAGTTTCTCTTCCAACGTTTTCGAACAATATTTTTTCGAACAAACAATGCCTCCAAGGTAGCGGCCTAAATGCTTCTGGTAAATGGTTTTGGTCAGGTCCGGGTTGAAATACTGTACACCGACATCGATCTTGTCATCGAGTAAGCCTTCAATAGAATCGTCAGACCAAGTTGTAATGCTAATAAAAGAATTCGGGAAAGTTTCGAACAAATCCACCATCAAGGATTTTCCAAAAAGATATTGAGCTAAACTCGGTAACGCAATAGTGATGGGTTTATCATACGTCGCTGGATCGAAGTCTTCTTTTTGTACCGCGCCATTTATCAGGTCTAACCCTTGCTCCACTTGCGGCAGAAGTTGCAATGTGAACTCCGTAGGTTCGTATTCATTTGCTCCCCTAACAAACAATTGGTCTCCCAACTGTTCTCTCAGCTTCGCTAAATGCTTACTTACTGCACTTTCCGTCTTACCCAGTACTTTCGCTACTGGCTTTAACTGACGGTGCTTATCCAACAGTGTAAGCACTTTGAGCAAGTTGAGATCTAATTGAGACTTCATATCCTACCTATTTTTAGCCGCGTAAACGCGTAAAACGCTCGACCAATATAGCCGAAATCAAAAACACTCTACCCTAGTACAAAGTCTCAGGTATCGACAAACCCTATATACATATTTTTGCACAACGTTGAAATGTCAGATCATTGTTTATACAACTATTAACCCTACTTTAACGACAAACTTCACATTAAGGGTTAAATGCGTTTGATAAATTATCGATAATTTCGTTTATTAAATTGCAACGAATCGTAATCTACGCTTAATACCGTATCAAATAAGCAGAATAATTGATGCCTAGCATATCGCTTATGTATCTTAGGACTCTATGTCGCAAACTATTAACAGCATTGTCCCTCGTCCGAAAATCACTTTGGTTTCGGAGTGTGAGGTAACAATGGAACAACAGACCGAGGAACTTTCTCATTCTCTAACTGGAGCAGAGTTAGATGAGTTGATGGATCATCATTTTAAACACATGGTCGATGTGCTTAATGATGGCATCTTTTATATGTCTGATACCGAGCATGTCTGTTTTTATAACCCAAGCTTTTATCAACGCTTTGGGGTGCAGTCTGGACACACTTGTTTGCAATCTTGGCTAGATCTCGTCCACCCTATGGATAGAGCAATGCTACAGAGCCGTGTCGATGAGCACATCTCAGAAGACGAAGCTAAACTAGCCACACAATACCGTGTTCGTTGCACGAATGGGCAATATGTATGGTTAGAAGGAACAGCGATAACTAAGACGGTCAAAGGCAAACGCTTCATGATTGGCTGCCATAAAGATATCTCTGACCGAAAACTGATGGAGGCTTTTGTACATCAAACATCTTATAAAGATGGAGCTTCCGGTCTTTCTAACGATTACAAACTGGCGATGGATATTGACAATATCGGCTCTCTTCGTGAACCTCACAGCCTAATATACATACAAATAGCCAATATTCGCTCTTACCTTTCGTTATACGGCGCGCAAATTATGCGCGATGTACTGAACCATTTAGTCGAAGCTCTGAATAGTTTCCCAGACCATTTCGTCGATCTTTATCGTGTACGTTCGGACGATTTTGTCATTTTACTTCGCGGCGAATATTCACCGGAAGAATTCTTTGGTCTTGGTGAACGAATCTCCAATGAATATCATGACGCCGTTAAAGCTAACGGTTTTTTGTACGGCACCGAGATAAATTTAGGTATTTACCCTAATATCTCTGCCGAGCAAGAAGCCGAAGAAGCAATTAAAATTGCATGCCGTACTAGCCAATTTGCTCGAGAACTGCAGCAAACACACATTAGCGTTTATAATGGTGAGACAAAAACTAAGGTTGATCGCCATTTCTACATTGAGCGCGAACTCGGCAATGCCATCAACAAAGACATCTTATCGGTTAAGTTTCAACCTATCATTTGCACCAAGCGTCATGCTATTGCAAGTTTTGAAGCACTGGTTCGTTGGAAGTGTCCTGAAGCCGGTGAAATCTTCCCTGATGAATTCATTTCTGTTGCTGAAAAGAAAGGGCTAATCGTCGATCTCGGATACATGGTCTATACGAAAGCCTGCGAGTTTCTACAACAGTATCAAGCAACACATAATACCTCTGTGCGAGTGAATGTGAACGTTTCTGTCCTCCAGCTGCTTAACCACGAGTTTCCTCAAACGGTCAAACGTATCGCAGAAGAATACCAAATTAACCCTAAAAACATCGTGCTCGAGCTGACCGAGACCATGATCTTAGATGGGAATAAGAACGCTATTGACCAATTAAATAAGCTCAGTGAGATTGGTTTTCAACTTTCACTTGATGATTTCGGCGCAGGTTACAGTTCATTAAACAGTTTTTTTGATCTGCCTTTGCAACAAATCAAAGTCGATAAATCAATTACATGGCGCTCTTTTACAAACCCGGCAACATTTGAATACCTCACCTTTGTTATTAAGCTTTGCCAAGCCTACAATGTCGATATCGTGATTGAAGGAATAGAGAATGGTCAAATGGCCAAGGCCTTCACTGACATGGGCGCCTCTTATCTTCAAGGTTATTGGTTTTCAAAACCTCTTTCATTAGCCAGCGCAAGCCACTACACCTTAGTTTAACCATCTCGAATGTGAGACACATTAAGTTTGTCAATTATTGCTGCTTGACTAATTAACTTAAGTTGTAGAAAATTTGCGCGACTCTATAGCTTGCCTTTCCTTTTCGAAAGACTTCTCTCGTTAGTTATAGAGTTGATGGGTCAAGGAGCCGATTCATCGATTAAGCCAGGTAACGAAAGAATTACCAGCCATCGCCTCAAACAAGGAATGTCCACCCTTACTTGTTTTAGGAGAACACCTTGCTTACACCAATACGTACTTTTTTCGCTGCTTCATTAACTGCTAGCTTACTTCTCACATCGTCCCTCTATTCTATGCCTGTTAACGCAGCTCAAGACACTGCGGCCTGGTTTACTCATAGCGATATTGCTCTTCCGAAAGGGACTAAAGTTGCTCAGCTTCAAAATCAGTTACGTTATGTACTATTGCCTACAAGCCGTAGCGCAACGGCTGTGTCAATTCGTATTCGATTTCCGATCGCATCCCCTTCCGCCAATCAAGCGGTAAACAGTATTATCGAGAATTCGAATTGGGCATTCCAAAGTGACGCCGATCAAACGGTACTTAAGCTCGATCTCCCAAACCAAGAAAACGTAACGCTTCAAGACGCTTTACAAGACATTTCAGTACGCATTCAAGCGCAAAACTCTAACGACTTACTCACTCCTATCGATGCGTCAGTCGTTGTAGCAGGTAACCTCAACACTCGTATCGCAACGAAAGCACTTGAAGATGCATTCTCGACGTGGGTACCTCAAGCAGCACAAGTTTCTGCATCTACTGACCCACTTCAATCTATTGCTCAAGAAAAAGCTGAAGAAACAAAACCAACCGTTTCTTACACTGCACACACTATTTTAAATAGCCGTGAAGACAATAAGTTAACGAGAAAACAGCTTCTAACTGCAATAATCGCGAACAAGATTCTCGAACAGCGTTTAAAGAAAGCATTAGAACAAGAGTCTGTAGAAATCTCAGTTTCAAATAAAGTGTTAGGGCAAACAAACCTTGTTTCTCAGGTTGCTGTCGTGAGTGACGACAACCAACGCATTCAACAAGCACAAAAAGTGGTGCAACAAGAAATTGATCGCGCTAAAGCAAGTGGATTTAGCCAAGCAGAATATGAAATGGTGGTATCCGAACTTCGCAATGAACTTGAGAAAAAGACGCGACGCTATGACGAGGCTTATACAGCGCATCAGGCTGATACGCTTGTAACGGCGATTAACGAAGGGAAAGTATATACCTCTCCTTCATACGATCTTGAGTTGATGAACTTTCATGTAGCTCACCTAAATGAGTTCGACATTAGCAATGAATTTGAGCATATTTGGCAAAAGCCAATGGAAATGGTCATACTTCCAAATAGCTAATACCTGACTTACCAAAAACATAAAGCCGCTTTAAAAGCGGCTTTTTTCTATTAGAAACTGGATAATGAAACCAATTCTTGCGTATAAGGATGGGTGGGTTGACTAAACAGGCACTCCGTTCTTCCTTGTTCAACAATCTCCCCTTGCTTCATGACAATCGTATAATGGCAGAGAGATTTAACGACATTCAAATCGTGGCTAATAAACAAATAGCTCAACCCATATTTACGTTGTAACGATTTCAGCAAATCCAAAACTTGAGCCTGAACAGTTCGATCCAATGAAGAGGTAGGTTCATCTAATAGAATAAACTCGGGCTTTAAAATGAGTGCTCTGGCAATTGCGATACGCTGCCTTTGTCCTCCGGAGAACTCGTTGGGATAACGATGGCGAGATTCAGGGTCGAGGTCGACCTCTTTCATCACTTCAACAATCATCGATTCCATCTCTTGTTCAGGTAACTCTTGATGTACTCTTAAGCCCTCTCCAATGACTTGAGCGACTGACATCCGAGGATTCAACGCAGAGAAAGGATCTTGAAAGACGACTTGCATTTTACTGCGAAAAGGCAACATGGCCTGCCTGTCTAGCCCTTGGAGTTCTTGTTCTTCATACCGAATTGAACCTTCAGAGTGAACAAGTTTTAATATAGCCATACCCGTTGTTGACTTACCTGAGCCACTCTCGCCCACTAGGCCAATGGATTCACCACGATTCAATGTAAAGCCCATATCGGTAACGGCCTTAATATGTGAGACCACTCGCTTGAAAATCCCCCCTGTGATAGGGAACCAAACTCGCAATTGCTCTGCACTTAATATCGGGTGTGGATTAGCTTCAGAATCAACAGGTTCACCACGTGGGTCCGAGTTGATAAGCAACTGAGTATACGGATGCGTCGGGTGAGCAAACAAAGAATGACACTCGCCAACTTCAACCAAACGACCATCCTGCATAACGGCAACTCGATCGGCTATTCGGCGAACAATACTCAAGTCGTGTGTGATAAAGAGCATGGCCATACCAAACTCTCGTTGTAGATCTTTGAGTAAGTCCAGTATCTGAGCTTGAACTGATACGTCTAATGCCGTGGTCGGTTCATCGGCAATCAATAGTTCTGGCTCATTGATAAGTGCCATTGCGATCATCACTCGCTGACGTTCACCACCAGACAACTCATGAGGATAAGCATTAATTTTGACTTCTGGGTAGCGAATACCGACTTTTTCTAGCCAGCTAATAGCAAGTTGCTCCGCTTTTTTCTGTCTCATCCCGCGGTGAATCGCGAGCGTTTCAACCAACTGCTTTCCTATTTTATGCAAGGGATTCAAAGAGACCATGGGCTCTTGAAAAATCATCCCGATACGACCGCCTCGGATCCCCCTTAACTGGCGTTCAGAGCAGCTCAATATGTCGATTCCATCAAAGGTAATCTTCCCTTCCAAATAGTGTGAAGAGCCTTTAGGAAGCAGCTTCAACACAGAATTTGCAGTAACAGACTTACCAGAACCGCTCTCTCCTACCAATGCAAGGGTTTCCCCTTTATTGATGGAAAGTGAGACCTGGTGAGTCACTTGTTCTATATCTTTGTTTCGCCCAAATCCAACAGAGAGCGCTTCAATGTTCAATACTTGCTCTGTCATAATTTAACGCCCTTGATGATGTGGGTCGAAAGCATCGCGTACGGCCTCACCTATAAAAACTAACAATGTCAGCATCAACGACAAAACAATAAATGCCGAAAATCCTAGCCATGGTGCTTGTAAATTTGCTTTACCTTGAGCCAATAATTCACCCAATGAAGGTGATCCTGCTGGTAATCCAAAGCCTAGGAAATCGAGTGACGTCAATGTCGTTACAGATCCAGAAAGAATAAATGGCATCATCGTAAGCGAAGCCACCATAGCGTTAGGTAACATGTGGCGAAGCATAATACGATTATCACTGACCCCCATAGCTAACGCAGCTCTAACATAATCAAAATTGCGGCAACGTAGAAACTCTGCGCGAACCACACCGACCAGGCTCATCCAGCTAAATGCCACCATAATTCCAAGCAACCACCAGAAATTCGGTTCGACAAAACTAGATAGGATAATCAACAAAAACAAAGTCGGCATGCCTGACCAAACTTCAATAAACCGCTGCCCTATTAGATCTAGCCATCCTCCGTAATAACCTTGAGTCGCGCCTACTGCGACACCAATCGCACTGGATATGATGGTTAAGATAAAACCAAATAAAACAGAGATACGAAAACCATAAATGACGCGCGCAAGTACATCTCGCCCTTTATCGTCAGTCCCTAGTAAATTTACGCTATCTGGCGCTGAGGGCACTGAACCTTGAATATCAAAGTTGATGGTATCGTAGCTAAACGGAATCAAAGGCCAGATGATATAGCCTTGCTCTTCAATAAGTTCAATGACATAAGGATCTTTGTAATCTGCTTCGGTTTCAAACTCTCCGCCAAATTCTGTCTCAGCATACTGTTCGACAATCGGGTAATACCATTGATTGTCGAATTCAATCAGCAAAGGTTTGTCGTTGGCTATTAACTCAGCGAATAAACTAACGAAAAACAAGCAAGCAAAAATCCACAGAGACCAAAAACCTCGTCGGTTGGCTTTAAATCGCAACCATCGAGCTTCATTTAATGGGTTGGTTCGCTTTTTCTTTAGCATTAGCGAGCCTCAAAATCTATTCGTGGGTCAACCCATGTGTATGTCAGATCTGAAATAATACTCAGTATTAATCCGAGCAAAGTCATGATGTACAACGAACTAAACACAACCGGATAATCCCTCTGTATCGTCGATTCAAACCCTAGTAATCCAATGCCTTCAAGTGAGAACATCACCTCGATCAACATCGAACCCGTAAAAAAGATACTGATAAATGCCGCAGGAAAGCCCGCAATAATGATTAGCATGGCATTGCGAAATACATGCTTATATAAAATGCTTCGATCATCGAGGCCTTTTGCGCGCGCCGTAACGACGTATTGCTTATTGATTTCATCCAAAAACGAGTTCTTGGTAAGCATGCTCAATGTAGCGAAACCACCAATAACCATGGCGAAAATAGGTAGCGCCAGATGCCAAAAGTAGTCAATCACCTGCTGATACCAATTGAGTTGTTCGAAGTTACTGGAAACAAGGCCACGTAGCGGAAACCAACTGAAATAGTTGCCACTGGCAAAGAGAATAATGAGGATAATTGCAAACAAGAAGCCCGGAATAGCATAACCGACGATAACCACAGCACTCGACCAGATATCAAATCGTGAGCCATGATGTATCGCTTTTAGCACACCCAATGGAATAGAGATCAAATAGATGATGAGCGTGCTCCATAACCCAAGAGAAATTGAGACGGGCAACCTTTCAACAATCAAATCAATGACATTGCCACCTTTAAATAGGCTTTCACCAAAATTGAAGGTGGCGTAGTTTTTTAGCATTTCAAAATAGCGCTCATGGAGAGGTTTATCAAAGCCAAACTGCTGTTTGATCGCTTCCACCACCTCAGGGTCTAACCCTCGAGACCCCTTATAACCCGAAGCGGATTGTTCAGCTTCTGCACTAACGTCTACCTCTGTGCCTCCGCCAGTGAAACGCTCCATGATCCCTGACGTATGACCTTCCATCTGCGCAATGGCTTGCTCAACAGGGCCACCAGGCGCAATCTGAATGATAAAAAAATTGATTGTGATGATCGCCCACAACGTAGGGATCACCAAAAGTAATCGACGAAATATATAGGCCGCCATAGGTCCCTCTAGTCTATCCGTTTACCTCCCCAACTGGAGATAAACGGATTTTTGCAATATTGGCTGTTATTGACGTTTCTCAGGTAACTTGGCTGATTTCTCCTTTGAGATCCACCACGTATCCTGGCCCAAGTCGTACTTTGGCATAATCGATGGACGCTCAAATTTATCCCACATCGCGACACGATACTTACTCAAATGCCACTGAGGAATAATGTAATAGTTCCATTGAAGAACACGATCAAGCGCTTTACCTAAAGTAAGTAGCGCCTCAGGATCTTGCTGGCTTGTTGAGATTTTCTGAGTTAATTCATCGACAACAGGATCCATCACCCCAGCGGTGTTATAGCTCGAATCGATATAGTTGGAGTTCCACACAATCATCAAATTTGGACCAGGGTATGGGTTTGCACTGTATGACGAAGAAACCATGTCAAAATCACGATCTCGTAAACGCTTGATGTACTGAGTTGTATCAACAGTGCGAATTTTCATATCAATACCCATACGTTTAAGATTTTTTTGTACAGGAATTGCTATCCGCTCTGTCGTCGGGCTGTAAATCAACAATTCAAACGCCATTGGCGCACCAGTTTGCTTATTGATCATTACCTTGTCTTTAAGCTCCCAACCGGCTTCTTTCAATAACTTAAACGCCGTTCTCATTTGGCTTCTGATGCGACCAGAACCATCTGTGACATTAGGTTTATATTCACTGCTAAATACACGAGGAGGTAACTGCTCTTTATAAGGTGCGAGTAGTTTAATCTCATCTTCACTTGGCAGACCTTTCGCCTCATATTCCGTATTTTGGAAGTAGCTTCGAGTACGCGTATATTGACCGTAAAACATGTTCTTATTCATCCACTCAAAGTCCATCGCGTAGTTCAGCGCTTCGCGAACTTTTGGATCTTTAAACATGTCTCGCTGAGT